>Ga0207151_1170_pt1 | contig 13897 bp, 11 predicted proteins | sample Alteio_BWMinHeat_29_FD_153523 | JGI IMG/M metagenome (GOLD analysis project Ga0207151, IMG submission 153523) | Enriched cells from forest soil in Barre Woods Harvard Forest LTER site, Petersham, Massachusetts, United States -... | ecosystem: Environmental > Terrestrial > Soil > Temperate forest >... | reverse complement strand
TAGTACTTGCTTCAAGGCCCATGAGGCTAGAATTGCCAATCCTAGTTTGGTCAATAGAATCTTGCTCTTCAAATTGTAAGACCTCTAAATGTTGAGAGATGGCCGCAATGATCTGCGCAAAATTGTCCTCGGGGCTCCCATATGCATAATTTCTTGCGAAGTTCACTGTTTTTATGTGTTTGGGGAAGTTGGCAAAGGCAGCGACTGATTTTTCAGACAGTCTATTACCATCTAAAATGACAGTAGTAACTGACTTCGGAATGGATGCAAAAATTTCGACCAGTTCCTCATCCGTTTTTTTATAAAGAAAGCTATAAGATAAATCCAATACAGTCACACTGGGCGGTATAGCTGCAAAGGCATTGCAGATGCAGGGAGTACTACGCAGTAGTCCTAACTTAAGATCAGTGACCTCTAAGATCGTGACATGGTCAGGAATTTCACAAAAGTTTTGGATCAAAATGTCATCATATACATTACGTAGATCGGAAGAGAACTGATAATCATAGTTTTTATTCTGAAGCCACATAGAAGGTATTTTGCTGTTAAAGCCATAGGCTTGTAGAAGATTCATTTCTTGCGGTGTTAATTGTTTTGGTATGCCAAAGTCATCCAAAAGGATGAGCTCCTCAAGCTTTGGGAATCGGCTGCTTATGGCGAGAGCCTTATTTATAGGGAATCGCAATATTTGATCCCAGCGTAGGGTTAGCGTTTTTATCTGCGATAAGGCGGGTGGAAGTAGGTGATTATGTGCATCATAGTCTATCCATTCCAAGTCAGATAACTCCAAAGCAGTAATATGATCTGGTATGCAATATTGTTCATCCTCTACAAGGCTTAAATTGGTTGCGAGCTTATATCTAAAAAGATTTATATGTAATGAAGTAACTGTTTTAGGGACTAAGTCCATATTGTCTCGTAAAACAGTAGAGTAAGGCAGCGCAAGCTTTTTCACTGAAGCGGGTAGTGCTTGTAATAGCTGTGATAGATAATCTCGTTCTATATTATAAAGCTCGAGAAGACTTACAGAAATAACATTAGGTGGTAATAAACTTATTTTTTGTGCCTGTTTACTAGTGCTATCGCTTACGCCAATTCCACCCACATCCAAAATAACGGTGCTTGGGAGGGCTGCAAATATGGTGTTTAGCAGGTCTTGGGATAGGTTAAAAGGCAGGTTACTTGGTGCATCATATGTATTGCAACAGCTCGCTAATTTTAAGGTAGTCACATTCTGCGTAATAGCAGTGATTAACTCGGCGAACTGGTTGATATTATCTTCTATTGTATAGTTCCGACCAAAGTCTAGGGTCTTAATATGTTTGGGAAAATTAGTAAAGGCCGCAGCTGTCTTTTTGCTAAATTGATTGGTTGCTAATCCTAATTCAGTCACAGTGGAGGGAATGAGTGACCAGAATTCTTCCAATTCTGCCTCTGTTCTTAGGCCCAAATCGTTATGGGATAGATTCAAACTGATAAGGCCTGCAGGCAGGTGAGCAAAGGCCTCACGAATCTCAGCCATGGTGAGTTTATCTAAACATAAGCATGATGCATCTAAGTGCGTTGTTTCTTTGGGAATAGCGGTAAAAAGCGCGAGCAGATTATTAGATACCACATCCAATACTTTGTCCTTTGAAAGTAAAATAAGTTTATTGGAGTGAGGGATACTGTAGTGGTAAGTCATGGCGTCTCTTAGGTTTTTATTATGGGCGCTTAGTATACAGTACGGGGGATTTTTTGCAAGTTATATTGATAGTTTGTTAATAACAAGAGCAGTTCCGGTGGATCCCTACTCTCGTTGGTTGAATGGGGTGTTTATTGATCCCTTCTCCCGCTGGTTGAATGGGGTGTTTATTGATCCCTTCTCCCGCAAGCGGGAGAAGGTGCCCGTAGGGCGGATGAGGGTGGTTTAAAATATCCCCTCATCCGTCGCTTCGCGACACCTTCTCCCCCGAGGGGAGAAGGGATCAATAATCACCATTCAACCAACGGGAGAAGGGATCCATACAAATTTTCAAACAAAGGAATACCCATTCACCATCTGGCAAAACAAATCCGCGGTTTTTTCGGCATCATAAATAGCCGAATGGGCTTCTCTGGCATCAAAGGGTAGGCCGGCTGCCTCCATCGCTTTGGCCAAGACAGTTTGGCCGAAGAGAAAGCCACCTAGGGTGGCCGTATCAAAGCAGGTGAAGGCGTGGAAGGGGGATTTTAGGCCGGTGCGATGGATGGCCTCTTTGATAAAGAGCAAATCAAACCAGGCATTGTGCCCCACCAATACCGCCCTTTGACAATTTGTTTTTTTAAGGGCTGCCCGGATAGGTTTGAACAGGCTTTCTAAGGCGATCTTCTCTTCTTTGGCAAAGCGCAGCGGTTGGAAGGGATCTATTTTATTAAAATCTAGGGATTTTTGATCAAGGATGGCCTCAGGGAAGGGGAGGATATGTTCGAAATGGGTGCTGCCTCGGTGTAACTGTCCGTTTGTGTCCATCTCTAATAACACCACGCACATTTCTAATATCCCATTAAGATGAGGTTGCACGCCGGTAGTTTCTAAATCTACCACGACTGGTAAAAATCCTCTAAATCGTTTTTGCATAGGATTAGGCTGGCCCATGGACACTCCAATTTAGACTAGTTCCGGCCCCCATGGGGATAACCACATCCTGACCAAGTGCCAGCTCTTGCGCTATTACTTGGGGAGCTCTGATTAATTCTAAGCTATCTGTATTAGGAGGTAACTTGTAAAAGGCAGCACCAAATTGGCTGGTGAAGGCATTGAGTTTGTCTAACTGAGCAAGGCTATCAAAAACCGTGGCATAAGCTGATATAGCATAGGGCGCTGAATAAATACCAGCACAACCACAGGCGCTTTCTTTGGTCTGTTTGGCATGTGGGGCACTGTCGGTCCCGGCGAAGAACTTAGGGTTACCACTGGTTGCTGCCTCTTGCAGGGCAGTTTGATCGCTGGCGCGTTTTAAAATAGGTAAACAATAATAATGAGGCCGCAACCCACCAGCTAATAAATGATTCCTATTATATAGAAGGTGATGGGGAGTAATGGTGGCGGCTACCTGACTGGGTGCCTGCTTTACAAAGTCCACTGCAGCTTGCGTAGAAATATGCTCTAGCACCACCCGCAATTTTGGAAAACGCACAAGCAAAGGTTTGAGTTGGGTCTCAATAAAAAGTGTCTCACGGGCAAAAATATCCCCCTGCGTTACCTCGCCGTGTATTTGCAGTACCATATCCTGTGCTTCCATTATTTCTAAGTGGGGATAGATGGCTTGCAAAGACTCAACCCCTGCCTCCGAATTGGTGGTGGCCCCGGCTGGATAGAGTTTGGCACCCAATATATAAGGATGTTGCGCCGCCTGTTGCAGATCACTAAGGGCAAGATCCTCATTCAAATAAAAGGTCATACAGGGTTCAAAGCGATGATTTGCAGGGATTTGCTCGATAATCCTGGCTCGGTAGGCCAAGAGGGCTGACAAACTAGTCACAGGTGGTTTCAGATTTGGCATCACCAAAGCCCGTGCAAAATGCGCGCTGCTGGCAGGCACAGTATGCTGTAATAGTTCGCCATCTCGCAGATGAAGATGCCAATCATCGGGTCGGGTTATAACTATAGAATGCATAATGTATCTATTCTCGAAGCAAAAGGACCCACAGCATACCACAGCTTTGAACAAAAAATAGCTGAGACAGACATTTCAATTAATTAAATATTAGCCCAATGTGAATATAAAATAGCGCTGATGGGTAATAAATATATAACATTATGAAATATGTTGGTTTTTTTTAGCTTATTTCTTGACTTATCAGCATTCATTGCAAATACTTGGAAGGTTGCATGTTTCGAACAGAAACAACGAGAGTGTGTGCTATTAACAACTTTGTACGGTTTTTTTACCTACAGACAGGGATGTTAATAATAGAGCTGAAGTACCCTTAGTTTGGTAGAACATAGTTAGTAGTACTGCTCTAATGTGTGATTTGTTGGCTTTTTAAGAAATATTGGTAATACTGTTGACTTTAACAAAGTCCAGCTGGATAATCTTGTCCAGGTATGGTTTCGAGTAGAACGAAGATGCCTACTGTTGCTGATACTCTTAAATTGGTGACGAAGGAAATTAATAATAAAAAGTGGAGATAAGTATGTCTATAAACTTGAAAACAACGGCAGCGGCTGTACTTGCTTTAGGAAGCACTGTAGCTCTTGCTGGTACTATGGGTCCAGTTTGCACCCCAGGTAATGTTACTGTTCCTTGCGAAAGAATGGCTTGGGATATCGGTCTTAGTGCCATATACTTAAACCCAATTCGTAATGGTTTAGGTGGTTACTATGGCGTTAACAGAGTAGGTGGCGTAGATCGTCTAATAGACCACGACTCTAAATGGGAATGGGGCTTCAAATTAGAAGGTTCTTACCACTTCAACACCGGCAATGACATCAATGTTAACTGGTACCATTTAGATGGCAGAGATAATAACCTATTTGTTCCTTTACTAGCTAACGTTGGTGGCGTACTTACTCCAACTGGCGTTCTTGCTCGTAACAGAGTGACTGAAAAATGGGATGCTGTGAACGTTGAATTAGGTCAATTCGTTGATTTCAGCGCCAACAAAAAAATGCGTTTCCATGGTGGCGTTCAGTTCGCTAACATCAGAACTAACATCGATGAATTCCTAAACACCACACTATTCCAAAATCGTGTAACTTCTCAGTTCAGCGGTTTCGGTCCACGTACTGGTTTAGATATGAACTATGTATTTGGCAATGGTTTCGGAATTTACGCTAAGCCTGCTGTAGCTATCCTAGTTGGTACTACTAAGTTCAACAATGGTAATGCCTTCAACGACCCATTCTCTAACCCAACTTTCGGTTCTAAGAATGCTATGGTTCCTGAAATAGAAGCTAGATTAGGTGCTGATTATACTTATGCTATGGCACAAGGTGATTTGACTCTAGACGTTGGTTACATGTGGTTTGACTACATCAATGCCCATGATAACGTAACTGGCGGTAGAATTTTCTCTACTGACTTCGCAGCTTCTGGTCCTTACATTGGCTTGAAATACGTAGGTAACGTATAATTACTTAAGTAGTTCACGTATTGTAAAGCCCATCATATTGATGGGCTTTTTTTTTATGATAGGAAAGGAGACCATATGTTAAAAAAAACGATAGCCTTGTTTGGATTAGTGGCTAGCAGCTTCGCCTTTGCTGGCACTATGGGACCTGTATGCACCCCTGGTAATGTGACTGTTCCCTGTGAATTTAGACGCTGGGACATAGGTCTGCAGGGTCTATACTTACGTCCTACCTACAGTGGTATCAGAGGATACATGCAAGGAAATGCACCACTGCCCATAAGCCGTATCAATCGAGAAGATAATAAATGGGATTGGGGCTTTAGATTAGAAGGTTCTTACCACTTTAATACTGGTAATGACGTCACGGTAGATTGGACGCATTTCCGTGGTGATGTTAACCAAGGTGGCCTAGAAGGTTTTGCTCTAATATTGAATATACCCAACCAACCACTTAATTTGATTGGTAGAAATAGACTGGATCAGGTAAATCTTGTATTGGGTCAAACCGCTGATTTCAGCGCAGTAAAAACCATGCGATTCTATGGTGGTTTGCAACTTGCTCATATTCAAGTAAATGACACAGGTTATTTTACAATGCTGGTTTCGCCAGTGCCTTTACCGCCTGGTACGCCATTACTAATGGAGCAAAATGATAATAATGATTACCGGGGTCTAGGACCTGTCGCAGGAATTGATTATGCCTATAGATTAACAGAGGCCTTTAGTATAACTGCTACTGGTGCTGGTTCTATTCTAGTAGGTCAAAGCCATTATACCAATCGTTTTGTTGCCACGGGGCTTGGTCTAGTCTTGGCTGGTGTCAATGGTAATCAAAACCTAGTAGTTCCTAGTGTTGAGGGCAAATTGGGCGTAAATTATGCGCATCCAATGTATGAAGGCGTTTTACACCTCCAATTGGGTTATGAAGCTATTAATTATTTCCACAGCCTGCAATCAAGAGGATTTACACAGTTATCTCTACCTGCAAGCAACAATATAGATAGAAGCAGCTATGGTGTGTATGGTCCCTATTTTGGTTTGAAGTATGTAGGGAATGCTTAGAGAGTTGTAGGTTGGGCCTTGGCCCAACATGTTCTGGCACTGTGCCTAAACCTGTTGGGCCAAGGCCCAACCTACATTATCCCATGCTGTTTCAACAAAGCATCAATTTTGGCATCTCTGCCTCTGAAGTCTCTGAAGGTTTGGGCTGCTTTTTTAGAGCCTCCCTTTTCCAAGATACAATGCAGAAAATCGCGTCCGGTGGTGGGGTTTAAGATCCCTTCTTCTTCAAAACGAGAGAAGGCATCACAGGAGAGCACTTCTGCCCAGATGTAGCTATAATAACCCGCTGCATACCCACCACCGAAGATGTGTGTAAAACTGTGTTGGAAGCGATTATAAGGTACTATGGGTATGACTGCGGTCTGTGTGCGTATTTCTTTCAGTACCTTGCTGACCCACTCGGGGTCCTTCACATTGAAATCCTTATGCACAATAAAATCAAACAGAGAGAATTCCATTTGTCGCAGTAAGTACATGGCAGATTGAAAGTTTTTGCTTGCCAATAAGGCCTCATACAAGGCTTTGGGCAGGCTCTCACCAGTTTCAACATGACTGCTTAATAAGTCCAGCGCCTCTTGATTCCAAGCCCAATTTTCAAAAAATTGACTGGGTAACTCAACCGCATCCCATTCCACTCCATTTAAGCCAGCAGCGTCTAAATAATCCACTTGGGTCAGGATATGATGTAAGCAATGGCCCAACTCATGGAACAGGGTTAATACTTCATCATGTGACAACATAGCCGGCTTATCACTGCTACTTTTGGCAAAATTACAGGTTAAAGTGGCTATGGGGGGTTGGATGGTTTGATTGGATAAAACTCTGCGACTTTGCATAGAATCCATCCAGGCACCACCGTGCTTATTGGGTCTGGCGAACAGATCGGTATAAATATAGCCCCGCAATTGGTTGGTTTCATCTACCACACAATAACAACGCACATCAGGATGCCACACATCCACACCAGAAATTTCCTGCATGGTCATGCCATACAATTGCTGAATAATAGAAAAAATCCCCTGCATCACTCTGTACAGCGGAAAATAGGCTCTCAAAGCCTCCTGCGATAGTCCATACAAAGACTCGCGTTTTTTCTCAGAAACATAGGCCACATCCCAGGGCTCTAGGGCATTGGTTAGCTTGGTTTGGCTTGCAAATTGCGATAAGGCTTTAAATTCCGTATGCGCCTGCAAGGAGGCTCTTTTTACCAAATCATAGAGGAAAGACAAAACCCCGTCAGTGGACTCAGCCATTTTGGTGGCCAAAGAAAGGGCTGCATAATTGGGAAAGCCCAAGAGCCTAGCTTTCTCATCGCGCAACCTTAGGATATCGTACATCAGCTTGGTATTATCAAATCCCTTGTCAGCAGATTGATCAGAGGCACGGGTAACATAGGCCTGATATAAGGTTTTGCGCAGCTCTGCATCCTTGGCATAGGTCATAACTGCGAGATAACAGGGAGCTTCCAGCGTCAACACATAGCCAGGCAGTTTTTTCGTTTTGGCGTATGCGGCTGCCGTGTCCAAAGCATGTTGGGGTAAGCCCTTTAATTGACTGTCATCTTTTAGATGTAGGGAAAAAGCCTGGGTGGCGTCTAGGACATTATTTTCAAATTGATTGGTTAATTCAGCCAGTTCTTTTTGTATTTTCTCAAAGCGGGCCTTATCTTTAGAGGATAAGGCTACACCAGATAATTGAAAATCACGCAGTATATCCTCTAAAATTTTTTGTTGACTGGCATCCAAACTATGCACATCGATAGATTGAATAGCCTTATACAAGGCAAGGTTGTGGCCCATTTCTGAATTATAGTCGGATAACAGCGGCAAACAGGCCTCATAACACTCCCGCAGTTCTTTAGAATCCATAACACTGTGCAAATGAGATAAGGGTGACCAGAGCCGCTCAAGGCTATCATCCAGATCATTTAAGGGATGGATTAAATTCTCCCAGGTATAGTTTTTATTTTCGGCAAGGATCCTCGCAACCGCTGCTTGGTTATTCGACAACAGGTCTTGCATCTGCGTTTTAAAATGAGGAACATCTATGGAGCTAAATACGGGTAAACCTGGGCTATAAGTCATAATAAAAACCTTGGGATTAGAACATAGGGTTTACTATAGTCCGAACTTTATAGATTTAAAAGCGCTTTAACGAAGGGGATGGTGATTTTTCTTTGTGCAGCCAAGGAAGCCTCATCCAAAGTATTCAGCAGATCGGCTAGATCGTGCATATTGCGGGAGCAATGATTGAGTATAAATTGGCTTACATGGCCTGGTATCTCAAAACCGCGATGATTGGCGCGTTCAATCAGCATGTGTAATTTTTGTTGATCGCTTAATTCATGCATCTGAATCACAAGACAGGCACTGAGTCTAGACTTCAGATCGGGCATTTGTATGCCACTTTGGGCAGGAGGTTGATTCGCAGTAATAATCAGTAAGCTCGCAGGATTGTCTTTGATTCTATTGTACAAATGAAACAGCGCCTCTTCCCAGGCACTATCACCGGCTATACAGTGAATGTCGTCTAGGCATAGTAGGGTTTGCTCATCCAATCCTTCTATAGCGTCAACCCCCCAGGGCTTTAGTAGACTAAGTGGCAAATAACTCGCGGTTTGTCCCATGTCCAAGGTGAAGCAACAGGCCTGCAAAAGCTGCGATTTACCACAGCCTGGATTACCCCAAAGGTAAAGGAATCGTTCCCCAGAAAAGGCTAGGGTATCTGCTATTTGTTGTTCAAGGAGGGGGTTATTTTCCCAATTAAAATCGGCCAAGGTGGCAGAGTCTTTTAGATGAATGGCCAGTGGCAATTGCTTCATCATACCGCGGTTTCTTTGGCCGGCCAGGCATTTCTGTGCCAGGCGAGCATATAATCGACATAGGTGATACAAGTGGTGGTAGCGGTTAAGCCTATTAATAGGCTGATAGTCCAATCAGGCAGTTGATAAAAGGCCAATTGATAGAGGCACAGCGTAACCAAGCTCAATTGAAAGGTAGTGTTAAATTTACTGAGTAAGGTGGGTTTGAAATCTAATTTGCGCGCAATAAAATAATACCAAGCAATAATACCAAAGGAGATGCTCAGATCTCTTAGGAATACCAAAATCACCAACCACCAGGGTAGTGCGCCAAGTAGCGCCAGTGAAATAAAACTAGAGACCACCAGTAGTTTATCAGCGATAGGGTCGACAAAGGAGCCGAAGAAGGTCTGCCAATTAAAATACCTAGCCATCCAGCCATCTAAGCCATCCGTGAAGCCAGCCATAACAAAGGCAATAAAGGCGCTGACATATTCTTTTTGATTAAGGTATATCAAAAAAGGAGCAATGAGAGCGAATCTAATAAGCGTTAGGGCATTTGGTATGTGTTTTAATTTCATGAAGTATACTATTAAAATTATGAAGTAATTGCACTAAGGACCTGGTGCTTGATAGTCTAACCAATCCTACAACAACTGTCACTAGGTCTCTTTGGGTTTTTTCCTATACAAGACTACGGTACTTCCGATGATCTGGACTACCTCTGCTTGCAATTCAGCAGACAAAGTATTGGCTGTAGAGACCCTATCTGGCCTTTCTATGCCGGTCAATTTAACCTTAATTAGCTCATGCGCTAACAAAGCAACCTCTGTTTCTGCAATCACCGCCGGGGTGAGACCTTTATTGCCAAGTTGTAACAAGGCTTTCACATGATGGGCACGTGCCTTTAAGGATTTTTTGAGTGTGGCGTCCAAGAGTAACTCTACCTTAGTAGTTAAATGGTGAATTATTGCACGTTTTCCTGGGCAGGAGTAGTGAAATTTATTATAATGGTTGATTTTGTGGGAAAACCATATGCCCCGTACCAAAAGCAGTAAACAATGGCTGCGTGCTCATTTTGACGATGTGTATGTCAAAAAGGCCCAGGCTGCGGGATATAGAAGCCGTGCTATCTACAAATTGCAAGAGGTGGACAACAAGGAGTCGCTTATCAAACCAGGTCTGACGGTGGTCGATTTGGGGGCTGCCCCTGGTGGCTGGACGCAGTATGTGACTGAAAAAATGCAGGGCAAGGGTCGCATTATTGCCTTGGATATATTACCCATGGATGCCTTCCCCGATGTGACTTTTATTCAAGGGGACTTCAGAGAGGAAGCAGTGTTAGCCGATTTGCAAGCCCTGGTACCTGCCCACAGTGTGGATGTGATACTGTCTGATATGGCGCCTAATTTAAGCGGTACTGCTGCCATCGATATTCCCCGCGCAATGTACTTGGTGGAACTAGCGCTTGACTTTGCCTGTAAGATGTTGAAACCTGGGGGCAGTGCTTTGATAAAAATTTTCCATGGTGAGGGTTTTGACGACATGGTGAAATTAGCAAGACAACATTTTGATCGTGTAGTGATACGGAAACCACAGGCCTCAAGGCCAGGATCCAAAGAAACTTATTTGCTGGGAAGAGGCTATACTGTATAGTAGCTTTCTACCACTACTTTAATAACGCAGCTGTAAGGCATTGATGGGGTTACTAATTTGAACGATATGGTAAAAAATTTATTTTTATGGTTAATAATTGGCGTAGTACTGGTCTCTGTATTTAGCAATTTTGGTCCTCGTGAAGCCGTAACCGAAAAAATGACCTATAGCCAATTCATGAGTGAAGTAGAGAAGGGCAAAGTGAATTCAGTGGTCATAGAAGACGGCAAGATCATCAAAGGAATGACTCAAAACAATAAGCGTTTTGTCACTTATATTCCTACAGAAGACAATGCGCTGCTCGGTCAACTGGCCAAGGGTCGGGTTGATGTGAGCGGGCAGGAAAAGCAGCAAGAGAATTTCTTACTCCATGTTTTTATTAATTGGTTCCCCATGTTGTTGTTTATTGGTATTTGGATTTTCTTTATGCGCCAAATGCAGGGCGGCGGCAGTGGTGGCCGTGGTGCCATGTCCTTTGGTCGTTCCAGAGCAAGGCTGCTGGGAGAAGATCAGGTCAAGGTTACCTTTGCCGATGTAGCTGGCATAGACGAAGCCAAGGACGAGGTCAAAGAGCTGGTAGACTTCTTAAAAGATCCCACCAAGTTTCAGAATTTAGGTGGACGTATTCCCAGAGGGGTATTGTTGGTAGGTCAACCCGGTACTGGTAAAACCTTACTGGCCAGAGCCGTTGCCGGTGAGGCCAAGGTGCCATTTTTCACCATTTCAGGCTCTGATTTCGTAGAAATGTTTGTGGGTGTGGGTGCCTCCCGTGTCAGAGACATGTTTGAACAGGCCAAAAAACACGCGCCCTGCATTATCTTTATTGATGAAATTGATGCCGTGGGTAGACATAGGGGTGCAGGTTTAGGCGGTGGTCATGATGAAAGAGAACAAACCCTCAACCAATTATTGGTGGAAATGGATGGTTTCGAGGGCAATGAAGGCGTTATCGTGGTGGCTGCCACCAACAGACCTGATGTGTTAGATCCCGCCTTACTGCGTCCGGGTCGGTTTGATAGACAGGTGGTAGTGCCTCTGCCTGACATCCGCGGGCGCGAACAAATTTTAAGAGTGCATCTACAAAAGGTACCAGTAGAGGCCAATGTGGAAATAATGCCTATAGCTCGGGGTACTCCAGGGTTCTCTGGGGCTGATCTGTCTAATCTGGTAAACGAAGCCGCTTTGTTTGCTGCACGTGCCAACAAGACCAAAGTGAGTCGTAACGAGCTTGAAAAAGCCAAGGATAAAATCATGATGGGTGCTGAAAGGCGCTCCATGGTGATGGATGATAATGAGAAAAAACTCACGGCCTACCATGAAGCTGGGCATGCCATCGTGTCCTTACTGGTACCTGATCACGATCCGGTTTACAAGGTAACTATTATTCCCCGCGGTCTGGCACTTGGGGTAACCATGTATTTACCCGAGAAGGACAGATACAGTCATAGCAAGCGTCGTTTAGAAAGCCAATTGTCTAGTTTATTTGGTGGCCGTATTGCTGAGGAACTTATTTTTGGGGCAGACAATGTCACCACCGGGGCCTCCAATGACATTATGCGAGCTACAGAGCTGGCCGGCAAAATGGTCAGAAGCTGGGGGCTTTCTTCTCTGGGTCCTTTAACCTTTGGGGAAGAAAAAGGCGAGGTCTTCCTGGGTCGCACCATGACACAACAGGAGATAGTCTCTGATAAAACCGCTCAAGAAATTGATAAGGAAATCAGGGCCATTATCGATAGAAACTACAGTCGGGCGCAGAAAATATTAGGGTCTAATCAAGACAAATTGCATTTGATGGCGGATAGCCTTATGAAGTATGAAACTATTGATGCTTCACAAATCAAAGATATCATGGCTGGCAAGGAGCCTAGTCCTCCAGAGGATTGGGATGAGTCCAAACCCCTAGACAAACCCGAAGAAACAACCGCCAAGTCTACCAGGGCTGCAAAACCTAAAAAGCCTCCGGCCACCAACATTTCAGATCAGTCTGCTGAGGCGGAATAATACAAATTGCGATCGGACACGACGGTACACGACGGTACACGACGGTACACGACGGTACACGACCGTACACGACCGTACAACCGAGCCGCGACCGTAAGGGAGCGGAAAACTTGAGCTTAGAAAAATGCTCAAACAAAGGAAACAAATCCAAGTAGTTACATTTACAGGGGTTAAGTTTTCCGCTCCCTTACGGTCGCGGCTCGGATGTACAGACGTACTCGGATGTACAGACGTACTCAGATGTACAGACGTACTTGGATGTACAGACGTATATGATAATGTTTGAGATAATTAATAATTTTAAAGAGAACCTCGTTGAACGCAAAACAATTAACTACATGGCTCAGCAAAAATCACCAACACTCCAATTCCTTCTCAAGGCCCCTAATCATGGGCATAGTCAATGTCACCCCAGACTCTTTTTCAGAGCCGGGGGCTTATTTATCTGTCGAGGCAGCTTGTAATCATGCCCATGAACTCATAGAACAGGGTGCTGATATCATAGATGTAGGCGGGGAATCAACAAGACCTGGGGCCAAACCCCTGTCCTTGGAGGAAGAACTAGCCCGGGTGATCCCAGTTATTCAAGGCTTGAGAAAGCAGACCGACATTGCTATTTCTATTGATACCTATAAACCAGAAGTTATGCAGGCAGCGGTGGCAGCGGGTGCTAACCTCATCAATGACATCTATGCGCTGCGACAAAAGGGTGCTCTGGCTATGGCGGCCAAACTAGCCGTGCCGGTGGTATTGATGCACATGCAGGCTGAGCCAGAAACCATGCAAGACAATCCCAGCTATCCAGAGGGGGTTCTCGCTGATATAGTGCGTTTTTGGCAGGAACGTATTCTAGCCTGTGCAGAGGCTGGCATTGAAGCGGAAAATATCATACTCGATCCAGGCTTTGGTTTTGGGAAAACCGTCAACGATAATATGCAGATTTTGCAGCAGTGGAAAGACTTACAAAGGTTTCCGCAGCCGTTATTACTGGGCGTATCCCGCAAAAGTACTATTGGAAAAATAATCAACCAACCCGTCGAGAACAGAATGGTTGGTGGTATAGCCTTAACCGTATGTGCAGCTATGCAAGGGCTTCAAATAATCAGAACCCACGATGTGGATGAAACCAATCAAGCATTGCAGATGTTAGAAGCAGTGTATAGTGCAAAAATAAAGAACAAGGCAGAAAGTTATGAGTCAGCGTAAATATTTTGGAACCGATGGAATAAGGGGTAGAGTAGGCGTTTCTGCCATCAATCCTGAATTCATTTTAAAATTGGG
>Ga0207151_1169_pt1 | contig 13959 bp, 16 predicted proteins | sample Alteio_BWMinHeat_29_FD_153523 | JGI IMG/M metagenome (GOLD analysis project Ga0207151, IMG submission 153523) | Enriched cells from forest soil in Barre Woods Harvard Forest LTER site, Petersham, Massachusetts, United States -... | ecosystem: Environmental > Terrestrial > Soil > Temperate forest >... | reverse complement strand
ATTCAGTTTGCCAAAGCGTTACCGAAAACGCGTTCGGGAAAAATCATGCGTCGTTTATTGCGAAAGATTGCAGAGAGAAAATTGGAGGATTTGGGAGATATTAGCACTTTAGCCGATCCAAAAGTTCTGGAGGACTTGATTATTACTCAGTAGTTGTCAGAAGCTCTCATCATTAGACATGTTTAGCTATGAGATCTATGGCTAAAGCTACCTATTGTTTCTGCTGTAAGAACAAGCGGTTCTACTGGCGTTTTCGGTGCCTTTGGAGTACGGTCACCCTGTAGTTTGGGCCCTTCCTCGGTCCTTAGATTTATAGAAGGGCGATTGGGGTCTACTTCCATAATCTTCCTCCGAAATAATAATATAGCATAATTAATTTTATTTAATTAAACGCGTAATTTCTTCTATTTCTTTGTTAGAAAATAGTCTATTGTGTTCAATATTGTCAGCTTCTGCTCGATTAAAGGGGACTTTAGAAGATATTAAGTGTCTGATTAACCAATAACCGCCGTTTTTAAAGACCTCGCTTTTATCAGACTTTTCCAGGAACTTGTTGATGATTGTCTTGTCTTTAAGGCGGTCATTTTCTGCCAATTTGCTTATGTCGTTGAGGGAAAATTCCCCAACTTTCGATTGGAGGTATCGGACAGCTTCTGGGCTGCCATTTCGTAAGATTTCATCTCTTAAAGTGGTGGTGGCTGGGTTGTTGGATGTCAAATCGATATGAAGGGCGTCAATCAGTCTAGCCGCATCTTTACTGGAGGCAGTCTGAACAATGGCAGGTAGCCATTCCGGTGAAGATCGATTGGCTTTTTGAGCCATGGCTGTGATGAGTTCGGAGTTGGCACCGGTCGATAGGGCAAAGCCCAGGGGCGTGTCAAGAGATCTTATAGGGTGATTAACATGTCCCGGTAACAGAGAATCATCACCTTCTTCGATTAATAGTTGAGCTATGTCTGGCTTATTAAGCTGTAGGGAGAGCAGTAAAGGAGAGGTTCTCGAGTTTTTGTAGGGGCACTCAATTTTTACGGAGGCTCCTTTCTCTAGAAGGAGTTTAACAATGTCAGGTGTTACTGTTGTTTCAATAGCTTTTTGAAGAGCGGTTTTACTTTGTGAGCGGTCATTGACGAGGGTGGGGAAACGATCTAAGAGCACCCTTAATTCAGCATCATTTTTTTCAGCTATTAATCGGTGCATTTCTTTGACTTGCGCTGAACCATAAGGGGCTATCGATTGTAGAAGTTGGGCTTTATTGTGTTGAATCAATAATTTTGCATTTATATATTGGTTTAAATTATTAATAAGTCCTAATATTGCAGTTTTTTGATGAAATGCAGAAGAGAAAAATCGAGTAAAGCTTTCCCACCAACTCGGGCGATTGGCTTCTCTTAATTGCTGTATATTTTCTAGGGTTTTGACTTGTGCTTCTAAATTTTGAGGTGAGGCTTCTAACTCTTTGCGGAATTGTATAATTTTTTGAGCAGTTGTTTGTTGAGTAGGTTTTTCGACGGGGACAGTTGCTGGAGCAGGTTGATCCGGTCCTATAGGTGGGGTATGAATTTGGGGAACGGGTTCTCCTGAAGTTGGTGGCTTAAGCATATTTAAAACACCATAGTTTACTAAATTAACTAATAGTATTAGAACATACAATTAATTAATTTTCAACTAAGTGTAATTTAGGGAAAGGATGAAGGATGAAAACAACCACATACTAACCCTGTAGTTGCTCTTTCAATCTTAATGTTAGAAAAAGAATTCTCCTAACTTATCGGGACATTTTCCTTCATCCTTCATCCTTTAGCCTTCAGCCTTTCCCCACGCCTTCATCCTTTCCCTATGAGGGTCTTCCTCGAACGGTGAGTTGATTATCGACGCGTATGACGCCGCTTACTCCCCGGGCTTTGAGCTCGACATTGGCTTTTTCCATCTCGCTTTCGACCACACCTCGGAGGGCAACTACGCCATCACGAGAGATGATAGTAATGCTTCTGGCTGCATTGGATAGAGTATAATCAGCCACTAGAGCTAGCCGGACATCGCTGTCCATTTGGCGGTCGGCATCCGTTTGATTCAGGGTGGTCGTGATGGGAACATAGGGTGTATGTTCCATCTCTTCCTGAAGGGTTTGATTATCAATGGCATATAGAGAGCAACTCATGAGTGTTAAAAAGATTGTGAATTTCATCGTTTTTTTCCTTTACTGTGGGAATGTTTCGGGCTCACGGAAATGTTGCCATCCTTCGCCGTTTAGTGCCTTTAAAAAGCTGACCAGTTCCTGTTTTTCTTGATCGGTCATTCCGAGGGGTTTGCGCATGATGGGGTAGAGATTTTTGTTAGGGATGCCGCCGCGATCGTAATACTCGACGACCTCTTCCAAGGTGGCGTGGCTTCCATCATGCATATAAGGGGCGGTATGCTCCACATCACGTAAGGGGGGTGTTTTAAAGGAGCCCCAGTCGCGCGGATTTTTAGTTACATTGTACCTTCCGAGATCGGGGTTGGGCTGATCCATGCCGATGCCGATGTTGGCAAAACGTCCATCGGTAAAGAGTGGTTCGGCGTGACAGATGGCGCAACCGACGCGTTTGAAAGTTTTATATCCTGCAATCTGCTCTTCGGTCATGGCGTTGAGATCGCCGGCTTTGTAGCGGTCGTAGGGTGAATTTCCTGAAAGGACAGTTCGTTCGAAAGTAGCAATGGCTTTGGCGATCATATCGATGGAGCAATCTTCAGTTCCGAACGCTTCTTTAAACAAAAGACGATAACCGGCGATACTATTGATTCGTTCACAGCATTGTCGATGAGCTTCTTGAATATCTTCTAGGCTGGTCATCTCTTTGGGGTTTCCGATGGGGCCTTTGGCTTGTTCTTCGAGAGAGGAGGCGCGTCCGTCCCAGAACAGCTTTTTCTGGTAGGCGGAGTTGATGACTGTGGGAGAATGGCGCGTGCCTTGCCTTCCAAAAATACCTGTGGAGACTTTGTCATGGTCGGAGAAGCCATCTGGGATGCTGTGGCAGGTGGCGCAGGCGACCGTTCCGTCGGAGGAAAGGCGTTTGTCGAAATAGAGCAGGCGGCCTAGTTCTGCTTTTTTGGCACTGTAGGGGTTATCTTCGGGCCAAGGGATGGGAGGTAAACCGAGCGGCACCGTAAGTTCTTCTTCATCAAGGGAAGCAGTTTTTTCTGTAAAGGAAGCCCCCATTGAACAAAAGATAAAAGCACATAATACAAAGAATGCGGCTGAAGCACATTGTTTTGCCATAATACCCCCATAGAAAGAAAGCGTCTTCTAAATTCGCTTCTAACCAAACAGGGGATTTTGGTAAAATAATTTTTTTAATTATCAGCATCCTTTTTGAACCAGTTTGTAGCAAGTTTTGCAACTTGTTCTAAGCAACCCGGTTCTTCGAAGAGATGGGTGGCTCCTGGCACTATCTCAAAGGCTTTTTCGCAGGAAAGTAGGTCGTAGGCCGTTTGATTCAACTCAATGACGCCAAAGTCATTGCCTCCCACAATTAATAAAGTAGGAGAAACCACTTGTGACAGGACTGGAATGGCTAGATCGGGTCTTCCTCCGCGTGAAACAACGGAATGGATGTTTGTTCCTAGGAGCGCTGCGACTTTTAAAGCTGCTGCGGCTCCTGTACTGGAACCAAAAAGAGAGACGCTAAGTTTCTTGGTCTCGGGCTGCTTTTGGAGCCACTTTACCACATGCATGAGCCTTTCGGTCAAGAGAGTGATATCGAAGCGCGTTTCGTAGGTTTGATCCTCTTCTGGCGAGAGCAGGTCGATCAGCAGCGATCCCAATCCGGCTTTGTTCAGAGCGTCGGCGACATAGTTATTTCTGGGGGAAAAACGGCTGCTGCCGCTTCCGTGGGCAAAGAGGACGATGCTTTTTGCGCCTTGTGGAATTTTGAGCATTCCTTCTAATTCCACTTCTTGAACAGGAATATGAATTAGTTTTTCCATGCTAGCTCCAATTTGGTTCTTTAATATATTTAGAACATTTAGGTCAAATGAGGCGCATTCATGATTTCCTTCTACGAAATTGAATAATGCACTATAAGTATTGTAAGGAGAACCTATATTATGGCATCTGTAGAAAATTTGATTGCAAGACCTCATAGAGGCATTTTAGGCGCTGTTGATTACTTAAAAGCTCATCTTGGGCAAGTAGATGAGACCTCACAAAAAGTTAGAGCGTTTGTGTTACGTTGGTTAATTGGAGAAACATGCGCTTCAATCTCCAGTCAAAATACTACCACCTGGCATTTATATTTTAGCACATATTCCAAATTAAAAGGTTTTAGTAATGATGATTCAAATATACCCTTGATTCGGGAATATAATCCTTCCTTATACCCTTGGAAAGAAGAACATGTGCCTGTCGCTACCACTTTCTTAGATTTTTGCAATCCATACCTTGCAAGAACAGGAAACATTGATCACATTATTGCGATCACCTCTAAAAGATTGTTTTGTTTGTTGGAACAGCAAAAATTGGAAAATCCCGATGCCATCACAGCATTATTATTCTCTCTCCATCAGTTAGAGAATTCTAAGGCAGGAACAGGCAGGTCTGTATTGTTTGCCATTTCTGTATTGTTTGCAGAGATTGAAAAGCAGCAAAAACGGCGCCTAGATCGACTGAAACTGGACAAACACAAGGCGTTTCTTGATTCGCTGCCTGAGTTTCAGGATGTAAAAGAAGTGATGGCTTATCAGTTACTTCAACAAAAGCCAGAGAATAAAGGCAACTATCTTGTTTATAAAATAAAAGGTGTCATTTATGTGACATTTATAGAACCGTTTGACTTAGGGGTCCAAAGAGCTTCTAAAAGGTTTATCCTAACCAAAGAGAATCGGTATGAAGTTCATCCTGATTGGAGAGAACAGTGTGAAATAGTTTGTGAAATCCCTTTGCAATCCATAGATATTCTGGATTTTAGAGGATTCATTCCGAAAAGTTCAGGGGATTTACCCTGGAGAAAAAAACAGAGCGATTGCCCCATAGCGCATTATATGCAGTACAATCCGCGAGCCTTTATCGACCAAGTGCGGATCAGCGGATGATATCCTGCAAGGCTGATCTGAGATTCGGAGTAGGTACTGCAACACACTTCGGATGCGAGTGATTGCATTTTTTCTTGCTATATGTAAAAATATCGTTTTTTATGCATTTGGAGAAGAACATGAGTGCGATTTTTGCAGTCAGATCACAATCTAACATTGAGTTGCTTAAGGAGTTGCTACAAGTGTTAGCAGGATCATTTTTGATTGGGCTGTGTGCACAAATAGCTATTCCTTTGCCTTTTACGCCCGTTCCAATCACAGGACAAACATTTGCTATCATGCTTTTAGGCGTGCTGTTGGGCAGTCGGCGGGGAGCCTGTGCCGTATTGTTTTATCTTGCAGAAATTACAATGGGCATGCCTGTGTTAGCTGGAGGGGCAGTAGCTCCATTGGCGTTGATCGGGCCACGCGGTGGATATCTTTTAGGGATGGTTTTGCAGGCTTTCCTGGCTGGGAAGTGTGTGGAGAGGGGGTGGAAGCAAGGCAAGCTATTTGTTGGTCTTATGTTAACATGTGCCCTTGAGCTGGCATGTGGGGCTATTTTTTTAGCGAATTTTGTAGGATTATCAAATGTCTTTTTTATGGGAGTTTTGCCATTCATTCCTGGCGAGATCATAAAGAGTTTGTTGGTTTCCGGATATGATCATAAGGGGCAATAGCTCAGTCGGTTAGAGCAGCGGACTCATAACCCGCTGGTCGTAGGTTCAAGTCCTACTTGCCCCACTTTTCTACACGTATCTGTGAGCATGATTTAGCTTGATTGAATATCAATAATCAAGTTTAATGTTGGCGCTGCGGTGCAATGGCGGTGCAACGAAAAACAATCTTTACCAGCACTACTATCCAACCGCTCGAACTTTAAAAAAAGGTTTGAGCAAAATGGCATCAATATTCAAAAGAAAAAATAAAGACGGAACAAGTTGTTGGCGTGCAGTAGTCCGCATCAAGGGATATCCTACCGTCTGCAACCATTTTGATCGGAAGCAAGAGGCCGAAGATTGGGCAGCAGATGTTGAAAGAAAAATTAAAATTGGACAATACAATTTCAATAGAACCCAGCAAACATTCTCTGAATTGCTCGAACGGTACAGAAATGATGGAGAGTTAGAGCACATCCGTTCCGTTGATGATGTTAAGCGGCATCTAGAATACTGGAAGGGTCGCATTGGTAACTTTGCACTCATTCATCTTACAACAGAACTGATAGGTAAGGAAAGATGCCTGCTTGCTGAAACTCCAACTAATAGGGGAGAAAATCGTAGTACAGCCACTGTCAACAGGTATGTCTCGAGCCTTTCGGCTGTTCTTAGCCATGCTGTTCGCCTGAAATGGATTAATGAGAACCCCTGTTTTTGCATAAGTAAACTCAAGGAGAATCCTGGGCGTGATCGTGTCATCACTGAAGATGAGATTGGGCGTCTGCTGACAGCCTGCAAGCAAAGCAAGTCGCCATACCTGTATTGTATCATCTTGCTTAGCCTCACGACAGTGGCAAGACAAGGAGAAATCTTAAGTCTGGAATGGCGTCATATCGATTTTGACAATAAGATAGCCTACCTTAAAGAAACTAAGAACGGCAGGCCCAGGAGCATTGCCCTTGCCGATCCTGTCCTAGATGAGCTGAAAGCCCTTTACCTGAAGCGTAATCCCCACAAACCTCTGGTGTTTGCTAGCAAGACAGTTTTTGGGAAAATCGATCTTAAGAAGGCCTGGAAAGCAGCTTTAATGCGTGCCGGGATTGAAAATTGTCGTGCGCATGACATGCGCCACACCTTTTGTACCCTTGCAGCGCAGCAGGGAGCGTCAAACCTTGAGCTGGCTACTGCCATGGGGCATTGTACTCTAAATATGCTGCAACGATACACCCATCTTGACGTCCAGGTCACAAGAAAATTCAGCAAAAACATTTCTGAACAGATCCTCCAAGGAGTTTCAACATGAAAAAACAATACAGTCTGACAAAGGTAAAAGCTTCTAAGCCATCCGCTAAAAAAGGCGATTTGCTTAATGATCTCCGGACAATGATTGAACAGGCAAGACAATCTAGTGCCAGTGCGATCAATACACGACTCACAATACTCTACTGGCAAATGGGATGTCGCATTCATTCTGAAATTCTTGGTGAAAAAAGAGCAGGATATGGAGAGGAAATTGTGGCGACACTGTCGCATCAATTGACAATGGAATATGGGCAAGGCTTTACCATTACGGGTCTTCGAAGGATGATAAAATTTGCAGAATTATTTCCTGACGGACAAATTGTTGCGACGCTGTCGCATCAATTAAGCTGGAGTCATTTTGTTGAAATACTTCCTCTCAAAGAGCCACTAAAACGCGATTTTTATGCAGAAATGTGCCGGATCGAGAAATGGAACGTGCGTACTTTGCGTAAGAAAATCGATTCAATGCTGTATGAACGCACCGCTATTTCAAAGAAGCCAGAACTTGTGGCTAAGGCTGAGTTAGAAGCGCTACGCCAAGAAGATCAGTTGACACCTGATCTTGTCTTTCGCGACCCTTATGTATTGCAATTTCTAAATCTAAATGACAGATACATGGAAAAGGACCTAGAAGATGCAATCATTAGGGAGCTAGAGCAGTTCTTATTGGAACTAGGAGTAGGTTTTACTTTTGTTGAGAGACAGAAGCGCATCATTATCGACGACGAAGACTTTCATCTTGACCTTCTCTTTTTCCATCGGAAGCTTAAAAGACTCGTTGCGATCGAGCTAAAGCTTGGAGACTTCAAACCTGACTACAAAGGACAGATGGAGCTCTATTTGCGATGGCTAGATAAGTATGAACGTTGTTCTGGTGAAGAAGCTCCGATGGGGCTGATCCTGTGCGCCGGCAAGAAGACAGAGCGTATTGAATTACTCGAACTAGACCGCTCAGGCATCCATGTGGCAGAATATTTAACAGAGTTGCCACCCAAAAAGTTGTTACAGGAGAAATTACATAAAGCTATTAAACAAGCTAGAGAACGGTTGGAAACATAAAAACAATTAACTGGAAGTTACCATGGTTAAATACGAACTACTCAATAAACCTAAAGAAATTTTGCAAAACTTCTATAATGAAGTCCTTAGAAATAAAAGTTTCTGGGAAAACATGCAAACTGCTAACCCTCATTTCGAACAATTGTCAGATAAACACTGGGATGCTCAAAATTCACGTTACTGGATATTTGGGAGTACAAGCTTCACTGAATTGAATGCTCTCGATAAAAGAATCTATTCATCACCGCCTAATTCAGACATAGCCAAAACGAAAGCTTCTCATTGCTTGAAGCATTGGAAGATATGGTTAAAACAAGATAATGCATATTATTCCGATTGTAAAGACTTCAAACTCCCTGCAACGAAAAAAAATGAAATACTTTACGACTATCTTCAACGCCTTGCTACAAAAGCCAATGAATCTAAAAATAAAAGACCATTAGAATGGCGTGCTCTAAAGAGTTTTTTGGGATACTTGAGAAATTTAGTACAGGAAGAAATCGCGTTTATTGAACATATTTTTCCAGAAGAAATGGATATTCGTCATGACTCTATCATCAGGTTAATACGCCCAGAGGTTTACCCATTTCCTCAAGAAAGAATCCGAGATATTCTTTTTCAACAAGTACAGCTTGCTCTTAATGGAAGGCCTAATGCGCAATTTTCTGCCTTAGAAAGTTTAGGCTTGAGTTGGTTATGTTTGAATGCTTCCCATCTGCGTTTACCAACTCATCTAGAAATGGTAGCAAAGACAAAGATCACGTCTATTATAACTGAATCACAAACAGCTACTCTTTTGGTGCCTACGTTATTTGGTAATATGCCATTAAAAATATCTTCCATTCATGCTCAGTTTTTTATATCTCTAGCCACAATCCCCTCAGAGAAGCCAAGAGATACAATTTTGCAGAGTTCAACCAGGACTCTCACGCGTACATTGGACCGTGCACTAAATAAATGCGGTTTGAGTGAAGGCTTAGGCAATATTACCTACGTCACATTTCTCAGTGAACCACATTCTTTTGGGAATGACCACCGCTTTATTCCTAATTAACTTAGTTACAAAAGCTTAAAAGTGTCCACTGATGTGCCGACATCAATAAACACATCCCAATTACCATACACGCAAATCCTTTTTTATCAACTTTAGGGGGTGTGTATGAATGATCATCAGTATTTAAGTGTAAAACAGATTATAGAGTGTAATCAATATCCATTTACCGAAGGACAGGTTAGGAATTTTCTCCTCTTTCGTCATAGAAATGGCTTACAAGAAGCTGTTCGAAAAATCGGGAAGAGATTGGTTCTAAGGAAAGATCTCTTTGACGAATGGATTGAAAGCAAGTCAGAAAAAAGAATTTGAGGAAGTAGCAATGAATATTCAGGAGTTTCTTCAAGTTCTTAAATCTAAAACTGGTGTAGAAGCAAAAAAATCAAACAACGGGTACTTAACCTGTTGCCCAGCCCATGAAGATCGGAATCCGAGCTTTTCTCTCTGTCAAGGTTCAGATGGAAAAATTTTGGTGAACTGTTTTGCAGGATGTACTTTGGAGGATATTTGCACTTCACTAAGTTTGCATACTTCAGATATGTTCAACGGCTCACATAAGGAATTTAAAGAAACAAAGAAAACCGTTTACGCTTATAGGGACGAGCATGGCCAAGAGCTTTATCGAAAAATCCGGATAGAACCTGGCGCTAACGGGAAGACAAAAGACTTTTTCTGTGAACGAGAAGAAAACGGCCAATTGATCAAAAGCCTAAAAGGTTGCAGAAAAGTCCTATACCATTTCCCTGAAGTTTTGAAGGCAATTGTTGATCATGAGCCCGTTTTCCTTGTAGAGGGCGAAAAAGATGCAGATAAATTACGCCAATATGGTCTCACCTCAACAACTTCTCAAGAATCTCTCAAATGGCAAGATGACTTTACAGACACTCTTAGAGATGCAGACGTGGTTATTCTCTATGATATGGACAAAACAGGTCTGGAAAGAAGAGATCTATTATGTAGACAACTCCACGGAAAAGTGAAGCGACTTCGAGTCGTCAATCTGCCAGGACTAGAGTATCAAGAATCACATGGGAAGGATATCAATGATTGGCTTGCAAACGGGAATACAATCGCTGACCTGCAAGAGATACTTTCAAAAACCCCTGAATTTCAACCTTTAGACGAAAAGAAGCGAATTCGCGTAGTCACTCTGGCAGATTTTTTATCTATGGAGCTTCCAAAACGCGAGATGATTCTATCTCCATTTCTCCCCAGTCAAGGACTATGCCTATTATATGCAAAGCGAGGAGTCGGAAAAACTCATGTGGCAATCGGCATTGCCTATGCTGTAGCAGTGGGAGGTCGTTTCCTTAAGTGGGATGCACCGAAACCAAGAAAAGTTCTGTATATCGATGGAGAAATGCCTGCAGCTGCTATGCAGGAAAGATTAAAACGCATATCCGTATCCGAGAATTTGAAACTACCAGCTCCAGATTATATACGCTTGATCACTCCAGATCTTCAAGATGGACCAATGCCTGATTTATCCACACTTGAAGGAAGGAACATTTTAAAAGAACTTATTGGAGATAGCGAACTGATTATCATTGATAACTTGTCCTCTCTTTTCCGAAGCGGTGTTGAGAACGAAGCAGAAAGCTGGCAACCTGTGCAGGATTGGGCTCTGGAGATGAGGAAGAATGGGAAGACGATCATTTTTATTCATCATGCTGCGAAAGGAGGTCAACAACGTGGAACAAGCAAAAAAGAAGACATTCTAGACACAGTAATCGTTCTCAAGCAACCACAGGGTTATAGATCCGAACAAGGAGCTAGCTTTGAGGTTAATTTTGAGAAAACAAGACATTTCGCCGGAGAAGATGCAGCTCCTTTCAAAGTAAATTTGAAAGAGCAACTTGATGGGCTTTGGGAATGGGAGATTAGTAACTCTGAGGAAGATAACTTAGAATTGAGCGCTGTCGCTGAAGCGACAAATGATGGATTAACAATTCAACAAATTATGCAGCGCACCGGTCTAACCAAATCTCAAGTCGAGACTAGAAAGAAAAAAGCTAAGGAAAAAGGACTTATCAAGGATTAACAAAACTTCCGATTTTCCGATCCTATAAGGAAATCAGAAATCGGAAATACAAAAGGAGAGAGCTATGGCTACTCAAAAACAAATCGAAGCAAACAACCAAAATGCTCAACTTTCTACAGGGCCGATAACTACTGCCGGAAAGGCTGTTATAGCAACGAATGCTATAAAGCATGGTATTTTTACGAAAACTATTATTGTCTCATCTGAAATTGGACAGGAAAGCGAGGAAGAGTATCAGGCTATTTTGAATAATCTTGTAGATTGCTTATTACCATGCAATCAGATGGAAAGCTTGCTTGTCGAGAAAATTGCTGTCGACTTCTGGCGATTACGTCGCACAATCAAATTCGAGACTGGCAGCATTGCCAATCACATTGCTACCCTTGTCAAAGAATTCTATTCTTATGGCACTAGGGATAACCATGCTATCGATAAGGATATTATGTATAACCGGCAAGTTATTGAATGGAATACATTCTATATCGAATACTTGACCCAAGGAAAAGTGACTTTTGATGAGGCCTTATGGAAAGAAGAGACATTTGAAAGTGACATTATCGACGATTTTTATCGACTTGCAAAATCAATCGACAACTTAGCAGAACGAGATAGAAAACTTCTTCATGGCACCGTTTGCTTATCTTTTGACGAATTACGCAGTATCCTACAAAAACATGACTATAACGATGTTAAGAGCATATCTGCGAAGTTGATTGAAATTTATACGCGAGAAAACCAACGCCTCGAAAAGGAAAATCAAGAGCTATCAAGCAAGAAAACCGATAATGAAGCCGCATATAGACTTACCTATATGCTTGGAATGGCACCTACAGCAGAAAATACCGACAAAATACTGAAGTACGAACGCTCTCTTCAAAAGTCCTTGTTCCAGAACCTTATAATGCTGAAAAAGCTTCAAGGCATGTTCTGAGAAATGGCTTTGTTTTGGCAAAACATGATTCTAATTTTGACCTTTAGGCCTGAAGTTTTAATGAATCAATCATATTTGTTTGCTTATTAAGTACAAATGGAGTATATTTCTGTCATTTGTAAATTAAAAAAATAACAATATGAAGAAAATAATTATTTGTTTATATTTAACAATTTTGTTTTTCGCTAAAAATTCTGTTAGCTCTGAGTATTCTGATCAAGAAAAAATTGTTAAAGTTATTACTCCAGATCAGGAAATCAATTGGCTTAATAAAGCTTCAGCAAAAGAAATAATAGTTTGGTGGTATGAAGGCAAGAAAGAGGAATTTTTCAAAATTAATCCTAGTTCTGATGAATTTAATAAATTATTTGAAAACCATTTTGATAATTTTAAGAAAGAATGTTTAAATGAACATTATCAGTCCGTACACTGTATGCAAGGACTTTTATCTCAATATTATTTCGAAAATCAAGAGTATAGGAAAGCAATTTATTGGGCACGTAAAGCGTCAGATTTTGGTGATCTAAGTGCTATTGTTGTTTTAAAAAGATGTTATTTTAACGGATTGGGTGTAATAAAAAATATTGAAGAAGGCCTGAAATGGTTCATAATACAAATTTCTCTTCAAGGTGATGCAGAAGGTAATAATTTGGTCAAAAAAATGCTAGATTCTAATCCAGCCATTAAAAAAGTTATTGACAATGCAAATACATGGTTGAAGGAGCATGAAGAATTAATTTATAGACCCTAAAATACATTGGTCTTTAGGTTAGGAAGAGCTTTTGCAATGAACTAATTATTTCATGGAAAGGTATGTGGAAATGTATTTAATATATCTCGTCAATTTTTTTAAAATGTACAAGTTTCATCATATGAATAAAATAAAAATTTTTTATATTATAATATTATTAATTATTTCACAGCAAATAAATACAGATGTTTATGCAAATCAAAGTGTTCAAAATAAAAATATACAGAAAGAATTAGAATATTATTATTTAAACAAAATGAGCATTATTTATGTTGATGGCTATGATGTGGATATTAATGGAAACTTAATACAGTCACAATATAAATTTGAGAAGTCTGTTAAAGAAATTTCGAATGAAATGTTAAGCCAGGGATTTAATCCCCAAAAGATAGATCGAATAAAAGATAAAGCGCGCCAGATCGGGCAAGAATCGAGGAGATCATGGGATGATCTAAGACAATCACTTCTTGAAGATATAAATAAGTTTCAACAAGATAATTATAATCACACTTAGTCTTAAAGATTTATGTAAAAAAATAACAATTTTAACACAAAAATAAAATATGAAAAGAATAATTTACGTGATAATGATTCAAGTGTTCTTTTTCCTTTCTGCCAATGCTAGCGAAGATATTTGGAGAGATGTTGAACTCACTTATTTAAAAGGATTAAAATCTATTGCTGTTGGGGATACAGCAAGTTTTCAATTTTGGGGAGAATATGAGAAAGAGCTAATGATACCTAAACAAAAAATAAAGAATTTAATTGAATGTAAATTTAGAATGTCTGGAATTGAGGTTTTTGATAGAAGGCAACATCCCCTTCGCAGGGATGCTGCTGATCTTTCAGTCGATTTTAAATTCCTTAAAATTGAACCTCAATATGGGGTCATATATATTTCCTTCAGGATATATGAGACAGGTCATATAGAAAGAAATAATCTTTACACATCTGGAAAAACTTGGGAACGATTTGCAATGCTAACTTACAGTAAAAATCCTGACTCTGAAAAGGAAATTGTGAATTTAATTAACGATTGGATGGACGAGTTTTCTAATTTATATTTAGAGGCTAATCCAAGGAAATTTATTCCAGAAGATGATTAGTCTCATAATT
>Ga0207151_1167_pt1 | contig 14069 bp, 11 predicted proteins | sample Alteio_BWMinHeat_29_FD_153523 | JGI IMG/M metagenome (GOLD analysis project Ga0207151, IMG submission 153523) | Enriched cells from forest soil in Barre Woods Harvard Forest LTER site, Petersham, Massachusetts, United States -... | ecosystem: Environmental > Terrestrial > Soil > Temperate forest >... | reverse complement strand
GAGACTCAGCTGACGGTCCGGGAGTCGGATTCTTGTTTTAGGGCGGCGATTACTTCGGTTAGGGGCTTAGGCCCCAGGTCGCCTTTGCTGCGGTGGCGGACGCTTACAGAGCCGGCTTCCGCTTCCTTGGGGCCGACCACAAGCATGTAGGGAATCTTCTGGAGCTGGGCGTCGCGAATCTTCGCGGGAAGTTTTTCGTTGCGATCGTCGAGGTGGACGCGCAGGCCGTGGCTCTTGAGCGTTTCGGTGAGGTGCTTGGCGTAGTCGGCCACTTTTTCGCTGACCGGGCAGATTTCGGCTTGCACAGGGGCGAGCCAGAGGGGAAAGGCGCCGGCGTAGTGCTCGACGAGCATGCCGAAGAAGCGCTCGACCGAACCAAGCAGCGCGCGATGAACCATGAGTGGCTGATGGCGTGCGCCGTCTTCGCCGACGTATTCAAGGCCGAAGCGCGCTGGCAAGTTGAAATCGAATTGCACGGTGGTGAGCTGCCAGGAACGGCCGATGGCGTCGATGAGTTTGACGTCGATTTTGGGGCCGTAGAAAGCGGCTTCGCCGGCAATCTTCTTGAAGGGAGTGTTCATGCGCTTCATGGTGTCGGCCAGGGCGGCGGTGGCGCGGTGCCAGTCTTCGGGCTTGCCGGCGTAATTTCCTGGATGCGCGGGATCCCAATCGCTCAATTCGATCTCAAATTTGTCGAAACCGAAATTCTTCATCACCGCGAAAGCGAAATCGACGCAAGCTTCGACTTCGGATTCGATTTGCGAAGGCATGCAGAAAATGTGCGCGTCATCCTGCGTAAAGCCGCGGACGCGCAGCAGGCCATGGAGGACGCCGCTGCGCTCGTAGCGATAGACAGTGCCCAGTTCGCCGAAGCGCACCGGAAGATCGCGATAGCTGCGGAGCTTGGATTTATAAATCAGGATGTGGCCCGGGCAATTCATAGGCTTGAGCTGATAGAGTGCTTTTTCGACTTCGATGGGGCCGAACATGCTGTCTTGGTAATAGCCGGTGTGGCCGCTGGTTTTCCAGAGGTCGAGGCGCATGATGTGCGGTGTGTAGACCAGATCGTAGCCGCGTTTGAGGAGTTCGTCGCGCAGCCAGGTTTCGATGAGATTGCGGACCAGGCCGCCCTTCGGGTGCCAAAAAATCAGGCCGGGGCCGGCTTCTTCCTGAATGCTGAAGAGGTCGAGCTCGGCGCCGACTTTGCGATGATCGCGGCGCTTGGCTTCTTCAAGACGATGCAAGTATTCGTCCAGCTCTTTTTGCGTGAAGAAGGCGGCGGCGTAAATGCGCTGAAGCTGCGGATTGCCTTCCTGACCTTTCCAGTAAGCTCCGGCGACGCTCATCAATTTGAATGCCTGGATGCGTTTGGTTGACGGAATGTGCGGGCCGCGGCAGAAGTCCATGAATTTGCCGGTGGTGTAGAAAGAGACCAGAGGCTCGGTGGCTTTTTCGTCGACGAGCTCGCACTTGAAGATTTGGTTGGTCTTTTTGTAGAGCTCTAGGGCTTCCGGCTTGGGAATGAGTTTGCGCTCGTTGGGAATATCCTGAGCGGCGAGCTCGTGCATTTTCTTTTCGATTTTCGCGAGATCTTCGAGGGTGAAGGGTTCTTCGCGGAGAAATTCGTAGAAGAAGCCGTTGTCAACAGGCGGGCCGATGCCGAGCTGGACGTTGGGGTAAAGCTCCATGACCGCTGCTGCTAGCAGATGCGCTGCGGAATGGCGAAAGACAAAAAGAGAGTCAGGATCGCGGTCGGTTAGGATTTGCAGCTTGACGTCGTGTTCGAGCGGTCGGCGGAGATCGATCAGTTCGCCGTCGCCGTTATTGGGAGCGCTGACCTTAGCGACCAGCGCAGCGTCGGCGAGCCGCGGCGAAATGCCTCTGGCGATGTCGGCGGGCGTGGTCCCTTTGGGGACATTTTTGACGCTGCCATCGGGAAGTGTGACATGAATCTGGTCCATGAGTTTGCTCACCTGGAAGGAGAAACACCAAGCTTATCGGCGGCTGCCGACAGAATCAAGCTGGAGGCTGTTCGGGTATTGGGGTCGGGTTCCGGTTGATAGCGCTTTAAGCAGAAGGACTTGGCGGCAAACTGCTGATGAAAGCCATTATAACGGTTGCGGCCTTCTGAGGCTCTCGCTGCAAGAGTAAGTGTGGCGCAGGAACTGATTTGAACAGAATATCTGGCCTGAGGTGAGAAAACTCTTCTTTGCAAGACGGAGAAAGCAGCCTGTCATAGGCCGCCTCCAAGTACAACAGCGGTACGGTTGTTCGGCCTAGGTCATCGCGTGAATCACAATCCAGCACTTCCTGCACGCGGCCGCTCAATACATCCGGACGCACTCTATGCAATGCGCGGCGTAATTTCTGGAGAAGGTCAGGAGGTATGTTCCGTCCGAGAAGAAAATACTCAACGATGGTGCGAGGTGGCTTCAGCCTAAGAACCCAAGGCTTCGCAAGTGCCTTCACGGTTCCGGACCAGCGACGTACGGGGTTTCTAACAAATCCGGCACAAATTATGACCGCAGCCAGATTTTGCGGATTGGTAGCTGCGTACCAAACAGCCAGCGGGGTGGAGAACGATTCAGCAATGAGCACGAATCGTTCCGATTGAGGAACGGCTGCACTCACGAACGGGCGCAAATCCGCGTACGATAAGAATCTGTCAGTTGGATAAGCAACTGTCGTCGCAGTCCATCGGTCAGGGAGAGCGGCGATGAAATCGACAAATAATTCTCCAGTCCCATCAAGGCCGGGAAGAAGCACCATGTGTTTGGGTGCCAAATACGGTGCCCTCGCCTAGGGAATTATACTTCGGAGCCTCCTCAGTTCGGATCAGCGCACAACTGGTTTTTGGCGATTTTTACTGGTCTCCCAAACACGCGTTCAGCTTGTCTAACCCGCCCCAGGCCATAAACAGCCTCTTCGAGTTGGCGATGATCTCTTGGCGCGGCCTGGGCTTGCCGTTTCCAGAACCAGGATAAATAAGGTAGGCGACGGCTCCAGCCTTCCCGCCAGATCGCGGACTGGCGTCAATGCGCAATGCTTTGGCCAGGGCGATCGAGCCTTCGCCGACGGGAAGGTCCGGTGCGCTTTCGTCGGCCACAAGCGCCGCAGAGACTTTTCCGTTCTGAAGATTCACGACCGTTGCGAAGTCACCCAATCGAGCATGATTTAGAGCGCTCGGGTGAAGCACAACGTAGGGAATCTTCGCGGCGTCCACATAGCGATGCGGATCTCGGGGATTGGGATTACCGGGGTCGTAGAGAGCAGTGGTGGACACATAGTATCCCGGCGCCGGATCCGAATTCTTCTGTATGACCGGGCGTCCGCTGGTCTTTCCATCCTCCGTGACCAGGGCCCACCAGTTTCCCCGATGCCCCGCGTGAGCCAACGAATCCAGTCCGAGTTTATCGTCGGGATGGTAGGCGCGGAACGCACCGTCGGCATCGATAGCCAGGCCCGACTTGTAGAAAAAGGCCGGTGTCCGAGACGGAGTGGACCAGAAAACAACGCTTTGTGCCTCGAAAAGCTTGCTCTTTTTACACGTAGCGCGCCCAGTGCGGATAGCTGGTTCCGAAGCAGTTGGAACTAAGATGGCTAGGAACAAGATGATTCCGCTTTTCATGTAGCGAACCTTTCCTGGCCGGGGGCCGCTCATTTCGATTAGGGTACCGCCTCCCCGGTCTCTGAGGAAGCGAGCGTTTCCTCCGATTTCATCTCGCCTTACTGGCGCCACTTCAAGGGAGGGTGCCGATCATTGCGGGTCAGAGGACTCTGGGTGCAGACCTTCGACGAGTTTTTGGAACGCGGGGTCGGAAGCGAGGGCAGCCAGCTCGGGGATTTGGGTTTCTAGATTGGCCAGGTCCTGGCTTTTTAGCCCGGCGTCTTTCGCGCGTTGCAGGGATTGCAGGGCTTCTCTCTTTCTTCCCATTTTTAGCAGGCAGCGGGCGAGCGAAACATGCGGCCAGGGGATTTCCGGGACGGGTGTCGGCCGCGAGGCTGAGGTAAATCTCAGCGAGGGCTAGATTCTTTTCGTCGATGAGCGGTTCGCCGGTTTCGATCATGACGGCGAATACGCCGCGGCGGGCGCGTTCAAGGACGCGGCGCTTTTCTTCTCTCTTTTCGTGAGCGGCGCGGGCGCGCAGGTCCGCGATCAACTGCGACGCTTGCTGGCGCAACTGCGCGCGATCCGCGGTTGGCTCGCGCAAGCCGGAGGTTGCGCGCAAGATTTCGTTTTCAAGCGAGGATTGCTGCGCCAGGTCGTCGCGTTCACGCTTTTCGGCGGCGCGGTAGGAGGCGTCCTTTTCGACAGCGCCAGCGCGTTCCGTTAATGAGGCGGTCGAAGCCAGCCCGTCAAACGCAGAGGCCGCCTGCCGGTAAGCTTCGACCGAGTATAGAGGATTGCCGGCTTTCTCAATCTCTTGTGCTGCAGTGGTGAAACGTTCGAGTTCCGCGGCGATGAACGCGTCGTCGCGCAACAGCCGCTTCTCCTTCATGGCCAGCAAATCCATCCAGGCAAACGCTTCGGGCCAAATGGCGGCGGGCGCCCATTCGTGCGCGCCATCGAAGCGCCGGAGAAAATGGGGAAAGCCGAGCGAGGAGAGCTGGCTTTCAAGATGCCCGAGTTCACTGTAGTTGAAGTCGAGCATCCCGGCGGTCATGAACACCGGGAAAACGGCATCGCGCGACGGAGGAGCATCCGTTGAGAACCCTGCGCCGCTCAGAAAAACGCCGCGGGCACAGTTACAGACTTGCGCAAGCCGCGAAGCTAACCGGGCGCCACCTGAAAATCCTGCCATGTAGACCTGCTGGTCATCGATCGAGAAGCGCGCGTGGGTATCGTCCCACACGGCGGAAGCGGCTTCGGCTTCCGGCTTCCATGCGCCGTTTCTGGAATTGTTGGACGTTGCGAGGATGTATCCGTATCGCTCGGCGGCGTCTTTCATGATTTGCGTTGGGACCAAGCCGCGAGCCGCGGGGTCGAAAACGTAGACGATGGGCCAACGTTTTCGCGGCGTGTAAGCGCTTGGTAGATAGAGCGCGTAGGTTTGCTCGGGATGCGCGGAGCAAACCACTCTCCCAACAATTTTGCCGACTGCTAGCGGCGAGTCTGGCGCCGGCGCGGTCTGTCCGGCGAGCGAGAGCGCGCAGAGAAAGATCGCCGCGACAAGCGAAGCGCATTTCATGCACTCACTATAGACGCAGCGACCGGGGCTCGGGAAAGCCTCGGTCGCTGCGTGCCGTTCCTTTTGTGGCGCGTAGTGGGCCGGGGTTGCAGCCCCCGGCCTCCTACGGGAATCGGCCCTTTTTTGCGCGAGTTGTTTAGAGCGAGCGAAGGAAATCGAGAATCGCTTGTTTCTCTTCCTTCGAGAGGGCGTTGAAGCGGTTGACGACACCATTTGCTTCGGAAGGACCGTAGCAAGGTGCGTGCGATGAATCGTCACAATCGCCGCCAAGGGAATGATGCGCCTCGATGGCTTTGAGCAGGTCGTTGGTGCGGCCGTCGTGCAGGAAGAAGGTGCGCTGGCCAACACCCCAGAGCGGGGTGGTGCGGAACATGTCGCCAGTGGCGAGGCCTTGCGTGATGTCGTCAGCCAGGCCTTTGCCCATATGGTGGATGAGCAGATCGGAATACGGGTGCACGGTCAGATTCTGCAGCGCTGCGGTTTCGCTCTTTGGCAGCGTGACCATGGTCGCGGTATGGCAGGCGACGCAGCCGACGCCGGAGTTGCGCGCGTCGGTGCCAAACAGTTGCTGGCCAAGTTGCGCGCTGGCGGAAAGTGGCACCGGCTGCGGCGCATCGAGAAAGCGCATGAAGATGGCAAACATCTGCCAATCCGGAAGTTCATGGAGAGGATTGTTGAACCCCTGGTTGCGGTCATCGGAGGGATCGGCGCGGAAGATGTCGTTGGGCTCGCTCTTGTCCGCGGTGCAAGCCGGGCTTTCGTCGGTGGCTTGCGGGAACAGATCGTTGGTGACCCCCATCTCAACGTTGTAGGCTTCGCCTGAGAAAATCATGATCGATTTGTTCTGGGCTTTCCAGCCGAAGCGGGTGATGGTGCCGTCGTTGCCGCTGCGGTTGGGCATGCCGGCAATGCGCAGTTCCTCGCGTAGCTCCTCGGTGGATTTGTGGCGGTCGAGAATTTCGCGATCCTGGATGCCGTCCAGGATTCCGAGCCCGTAGAGTTGCAAAGGAATGCGAAAGCGCGCGTTGCCGCTCTTAAATTGTTGTTCAAAGTCGGTGGGCGGAAGTGCATCGACAGTGCAGGTGTTGGGCTGTCCGGCGGGGAAAACGTCTGAGCGGCCAACGACTGTAAAGAGTTGATGAACGCCGCCATCCGGCGTGCCGTTGGGCTTCTTGGCGAAGCGCACCTCGCGGATCGGGCCGTACTGCTCGATGAAGGAAGGGACGGCATTTTTGGCGCCGCGGCGATGCGGGATCAGATCAAACATGGGATTTTCCGGCGGGCGTCGCTGATTCGGAGGATCCTGGGGATTCGGGACTACGAAGCCGCCGGAGCCGCCGAGGGCCGGCTGATTGTGACAAACGGTGCACTGGTCGCCGTTGAAGCGGACGCCAAGCCCTGAAGAGTTGGTTTTGGTGACCAGGTTGGCATTTGCGGGATCGGTGGAACTGCCGAGAGTCAGGTCGCTGCAATCGTCGCACACTCCTTCCAGTTGAATGGCGCGTTGCTGGCCTTCGTTGAACATCTGCAACTCGATGGCGGTGAGGCCCTTAAGGGGCGTGCCGGCGCCGGGAGGCCCTTTGCGGACGCCCGGGTCTTTTTGCGCGAGGCCGGGCGAGGATACGGCAAGAAAAAGCACGGCGATGGTGGCGCCGCGCAACCACAGACTCCTACCGGATAGCATGTATTTTCTCCTGGCAGTCCCGAGTGACGCCGTTTTTTGGCCTGGCCCGTTCTCGTGCCGGGCTGCACTTTTGGCCGGGACTGCGGCTTTACTAGGAACTGCGGAAAGCGGGGGAGAAAAGGTTCAGAAAAAATCGCATCTCGCGCCGGGCGGAATGAGGAAATTGACTTGGCCGGATGGCGCAGCTATCGTTACGGGCACTTCAACGCCCTGTGACGGACAAGGTGTCTCAAAGCCCTTCGCATATCGTAGGCGAACTTCTGGCGAAATGGCGTGGCGGCGACCAGGAAGCGCTGCAGGCGCTGGTGCCGCTCGTGTACAAGGATTTGCGCGCGATGGCGCACGGCTGCCTGAAAAGGGAGCGACCAGGCCACACCTTGCAAACCACTGCGCTGGTGCACGAAGCGTATTTACGCCTGGTGGGGCAGCGGCCGTTTGAGGCGGACAACCGCGCGCATTTCGTTGCCGTAGCGGCACGGCTCATGCGCCAGATCCTGGTGGACTATGCGCGAAACCGGGGCGCTGCGAAGCGCGGCGCAGATCGCAAGGTCGAGCTGGACACCGCGGTGACGATGCCGCAAATGCCGAGCACGGATGTCGTGGCTCTCGATGATGCGCTGAAACTGCTCGCGGAAGTGGATGAGCAGCAAAGCCGCATCGTGGAGCTGCGATTCTTCGGAGGGTTGACAACAGAAGAAGCCGCAGGAGTGCTGGGGATTTCGCGGTCGACAGCCAAACGCGATTGGAATGTAGCCAAGGCGTGGCTTGCCAGGCAAATGAAGAGGGGCAGCCGTGGAGAAACCAAAGCAGTGGGAAAAGATTAAGGAAATTGTAGGGGAAGCGCTCGAGCGCGATCCCAGCCAGCGGGCCGCGTTTCTTGACGAGGCTTGTTCGCGCGACGCAACGGTGCGCGCGGAGGTCGAATCGCTGCTATTGGCTCATGGCCAAGCCGGTGGCCTGTCGGAATCGGCCTTGGCCACGGAACTTCCAGAAGCCGCGCAAGTCTCAAGGATGCTCGGGCCTTATCGCTTGCTGCAAAAGCTCGGCGAAGGCGGCATGGGGCAGGTGTGGCTGGCCGAGCAGACCGAGCCGGTCCGCCGGACGGTCGCCCTGAAGCTCATCAAAGCCGGACTGTATGACGATTCTACGCTGCGAAGATTTCAGGCCGAGCGGCAATCCTTGGCGATCATGGATCATCCGGCAATCGCGAAGGTTTTTGATGCGGGCGCCACGGCCGAGGGTCAGCCGTACTTCGCGATGGAATATGTGCCGGGCGCGGCGATTACGAAGTATTGCGATGAGAAAAAGCTGAAGATTCGCGAGCGGCTGGAGCTTTTCATTCGCGCTTGCGAGGGAGTGCAGCACGCGCATCAGAAAGCCATCATCCACCGCGACTTGAAGCCCGCAAACATTCTGGTGGTGGCAATCGATGGCAATCCGGTTCCGCGCATCATCGACTTCGGGCTGGCGAAAGCGGTTACGCCATATTTTTCGGGCGAATCGATGAACACGCAAGCCGGAAGCTTTGTAGGCACGCCCGGTTATATGAGCCCCGAACAAGCCGACCCTGGCATTCAAGACGTGGATACGCGAACCGACGTGTATTCACTAGGGGTGGTGCTGTATGAACTGCTGACCGGGTTCCTGCCGTTTGACGCAGCGGAATGGAAGAAGCTGCGCTTTGAAGAACTGCTGCGTCATTTGCGGGAGGACGATCCTCCACGGCCCAGCACCAAGGTCAGCAGCGCGCTCGACACGTCAAGTTCGAATGCGCAAGCGCGTGGCACCGAGCCTGCACAACTGGTCAGCTCGCTGCGCGGCGATCTCGACTGGATCACGATGAAGGCGCTCGACAAAGACCGCAACCGGCGCTATGGCACCCCTTCTGAGATTGCGGCCGATATCCGACGGTATTTGCAGAACGAGCCGATCCTCGCGCGTCCTGCCGGCGCGGGTTATCGTTTGCGGAAGTATGTTCGCCGGCACCGCGTGGCGGTCGCAGTGGCAGCCGGCCTGTTCGTCTTGCTGGCTGGGTTTGCCGGGCTGCAGGCGGTTCAATTGCGCCGCATCACCCGCGAGCGCGACCGCGCCAATCGCATCGCGGAGTTCATGACCAACATGTTTAAGGTATCGAATCCTAGCGAGGCTCGCGGCAACAGCATAACTGCTCGCGAGATTCTGGATAAGTCATCGAAAGATATTGACGCGGGCTTGTCGAAAGATCCCGAGTTGCAAGCCCAAATGATGGACCTCATGGGAAGGGTTTACGAGCATTTGGGTCTGTTCTCAACCGCCCAAGGACTATTGGCGCGGGCCGTCGATATCCGGCAGCGCGTTTTAGGTCCGGAAAATCCCGATACCCTCCTTTCGATGAATAACTTGGCGAACTGCTTGTCGGATGAGGGGAAGTTTGCAGAAGGGGACAAGTTCTACCAGAAAGTTATCGACGCTTCCCGCCGCACGCTCGGCCCAGCGCACCGAACCACGGTGATGGCCATGAACAACCTGGCCCTCAATTTGATCGACGAGGGTCATATTCCCGAGGCGGAAAAGATGCAGCGCGAGGTGGTCGAAGTCGAAAGCCGTACGCTAGGTCTGGAGCATCCCGACACCCTGACTTCCACCAGCAACCTGGCCGTCACCATGCGGCGCCAATCGCACTATGCCGATGCCGAGAAGACCGACCGGCAAGTCCTTGCAGCGCGCCGACGCATTCTCGGCGCCGATCACCCGGACACGCTGCGCTCTGTCGCAAATCTCGCGCTCGACTTGCAAGCGCAGCAAGGTCGCGAGGCAGAGGGCGAGCAATTGCTCCGGCCTGCTCTTGAGGTGCAAAAGCGCATCCTCGGCCCCGCGCATCCCGACACGCTCGAGTCCATGAACATACTCGCGAGTCTGATCGGACAGGGTGGCAAACCTGCGGAACAGGAGGCGCTATTGAGGGAGCTTGTCGAAACCGAGCGTCGGTCCCTGGGACCGGAACACCCGAAGACGCTCCGTTCGATCAACAATCTGGGCGCGGCGCTCGAAGCTCAGGGGAAGGATGCAGAAGCTGCCGAGCAGTTCAGGCAGGTCTTTGAGACGCAGCGCCGGCTGCGAGGACCGGATCACTATTACACGCTCATGGCCATGACCAATCTCACCGGTACCTTGCTGAACCAAAAACGGTATGCGGAAGCGGAGAAACTGGGCCGCGAAGCCCTGGACATCGAGCGCCGCAAATTTGGGGATGAGAACGAACTCACGCTGGGGCAGATGGACAACCTGGCAAGCGCCCTCAAACAGCTCGGCCGCGATCGCGAAGCCGACCGGCTTCTTGAGGAAGCAGCAGAGCATCAAGCCCATCTGTTCGGACCAGACAGCCCGCAGAGCGCGCAGTCCACCTATAAGCTGGCTACCTGGGCGGCGATGCGTGGTGAACGCGACAAAGCGTTTTCGCTACTCGGTCAGGCCATCAGCCACGGACTGGCCGCAGCTAGTGTTGAACACATGGAGGAAGATGCTGATCTCAAAGCGCTCCGGGGCGATCCGCGCTTCGCCGCAATCGTGGCCTCCGCTCGCCAGCGTCCCGCTGCTGCGGCCGCGCCCAAGTAAGAGTTCCCAAGAGGAGCTCTCTAGGCCAGGCCACATTGCTCCACGTGGCCTGGAATACCAAAATTTCGCCTCCCTGCATCAAGAAGGTAGACTGATACTTCCGCGCCAGGCCCCCAGGTTTTTCCGGCCACGGCATGGCCGCCCCCGGGCTCTGCGCGGAAGACTCGGGTGGAAGGATGATTCATGGGACGAGCGCTTGCGCTTTTGGTTGCACTCGTTGGGCTGTCGTTTGCCGCGCTGGCGCAAGACGCGAGTCCGTTGCGGCAAGCCGACGAGCGCTACAAAGCCGACATTCTGCTGGTAGTGGCGCATCCGGATGATGAAGCAGCGGCCACTCCGTATCTGGCGCGCGCGCTCGATGAAGGCAAGCGCGTGGCGGTGGCTTACGGAACGCGTGGAAGCAGCGGCGAAAATCAGGTGGGCACGGAACAAGCGAGCGCGCTCGGAGCCATCCGCGAAGTCGAAGCGCGGCGCTCGCTGGCTCATTTTGGCATCAGCAATGTGTGGTTTCTCGGCGGGCAAGATACAGCTTCGCAGGCCGGAAGTGATTCTCACTTTTCTGCCCGGGACCTTTATTGGTGAGGACCACGGCGATCATCAAGCTTCCGGAGTGCTGGCGACCGAGGCATTCGATCTGGCGGGCGACGCAACGGTTTTCCCGGCGCAAGTGGCTGCACCGTTGCGGCGTCTAGAGCCTTACCTTGAAAACCTCCGGCCATGGCAGGCGAAGAAAATCTATTACTTTCCTGACGCCGATCGCGACGATCTGTTCCGCGACAAAGGGCCGGCCTATTCGGTCAAAGACATTGCGAAATCCAGCAAGAAAGCGTATTGGCGGCTGGCGCTTGAAGGTTTTCTCGCGCACGAGACACAGGCCAAGGGCTACATCGAACGAATCGGCAAGATGAGCGACGCGGAAATCGAAAAACTGGCGCAGACCGATGGCTGGGGCGAGTCGCAGCACTTCGTGCGCGGCAAATCGCTGGTGGGTGGCACGGTGACCGGAGATATCTTCGAAGGAATTACCTCCGATGCGATTCCTTTTGCGCGGCCCCAGATTTCAGCGCAGCCGGCGCGGCCGGAATTGTCGCTCGAACTTGCGGGTCCCTGGGACTTCTATGCGGAATTTCGCCGCGCGCATGCGCTCACGCACTTGCCCCATCCGGAGCCCCCGGAGATCGCGCTGCAGCTTGGAACTACACTGGTGATTCCGCTGTGGGTGCGCAATCAGACGGCGTCCGAGCAGGAGTTTACGCTGGCCGTTGAGCTGCCTTCCGGATGGACGGTGCAAAGCGGGGCGGGACGTTTCCGCGTGGCTGCGAAGCAAGTTGCGGCCACGCGCGTCGAGCTCAACTTGCCGCCGCCGGCGGAAAACGCGCATAGCAAGCAGGACGCGCAGGAAGTGACCGTGCACGCGGAATCAAAAGGCCAATCGATAGGCGTGGTCAAGCTGCGTGTCGAACTGCGCAAGCGCGCTCTGCCCGAGTAAGTCTGCTGCGTCAGGATTTTTTGGGACGCGCAGATTCCATCACTTCCCACGCAGACTCCGGCAGAATCGCAAGATCGTTGAATTCGCCGGCGCCGCGCAGCCATTGTCCTCCGTCGATGACCACGCATTCGCCGTTGATGTATTCCGCCATATCGCTGAGCAGGAAGGCGGCGAGATTGGCAAGTTCTTCGTGGCGCCCGAAACGCTTCATCGGATGCTTTTCCTTGTTGTGTTCCTCGAACTGCTTCGAGGGCATCAGCCGCGACCACGCGCCTTCCGTCGGAAAGGGTCCAGGAGCGATGGCGTTGCAGCGAATATGATATTTGGCCCACTCGACTGCGAGCGAAGTGGTCATCGCCAGCACCCCGGCTTTCGCGCATGCCGAAGGCACCACAAAGCCTGAGCCGCTATTTGCTGCGGCATAGGTCGTCACGATATTCAGGACGTTGCCGCCGAGCTTCTCGGCAATCCACCTTTTCCCGAAAACCTGCGTGCAGTGGAACGTTCCGTTCAGCACGATTCCGACGACGGCGTTGAACGCATTGGGCGAAAGCTTTTCCGTGCGCGCCATGAAATTTCCGGCGGCGTTGTTGACCACCGTGTCGATGCGGCCGAACTGTTCAACAGCCTGCTGCGCCGCGGTTTCGACCGCGGCGTAGTCGCGCACATCGCAGGAGGCGTAAGCCGCCGCGCCGCCTGCGCGATGAATCTCCTCACAAACTTCCTTCAACGGTTCCGGCCGCCGCCCCACCAGAAACATGCGCGCGCCCAGACCCGCGAAGCGCAACGCCATCGAGCGGCCCAGGCCGGTGCCCCCTCCGGAAATAAAAATCGCGCGGCCTTGCAGAAGGTCTTCACGAAACATCATTCACCGCCGATGAAAAATTGAGCAGCAACCGTTGCAGGGGATTCTAGAGCATTCAGTGCGGCGCTGCTTGAAAAAGCGGTGCCGCAGAATTGGCCGGCGCCAGCCAGCAAGCCTAGCGGTGCGGCGGATCCTTTGGAGCGGCCGGTGCGCCGGGAGCTGGCGGAGCAGAAGGCGGAGGAACCGCGGGAGCATCTGCGGGAACCGGCGCGGCCGGCGCAGCGGCGATTTCGGCAACCAGCGCCGCGGTGCGCGCGTGGCTTACCTGGCAGGCGGAATCATACATGCGGCACTGCGCGAGCGTGAGCTTGCAGCCGCAGGTGCAGGATTCGCCGTTAAAAGCGCGCAGCGCCACCAGCTTTTGCCGCGGTGTGAGGCCGGAGAGATCGACGCCGGGCAGTTCGGTAGCGCGTTCCGCATTCTTCAGGAAAATTTGGCCGGTGTCCTCGAACGTTTCGACTCGCGCCTGAATCGCAAGATGCAGCAGCGCGCGAATTTCGAGTTCATAGAGAAGCGGATCGGAGAGGCCGACGTGTTTCTGGACGATACGGCCGTCGGCGTCGAGCAGAAACGAAGTGGGCAGCGCGGTGATGCCGCCATAGTGCATGCGCACCTCGAGCGGCGCGACGGCAAGCGGATAATTGATGGCGAAAGCGTCCGCAAATTTGCGGACTTCTTCGGGATCGTCCACGTCTACTGCGAGGCCGATGATTTGCAGCGCATCCTTGTATTTCTTCTGCAGCTCGACCAGATCCGGCGTTTCCGCGCGGCACGGCCCGCACCAGGTGGCCCAGAAATTCAGCAGAACGATCTTCCCTCTCGCGCCGACGATGCTGACCGGCTTGCCGTCCAGCCCCGCCAGTAGGAAGTCCGGCGCCGCTTCGGGATGTCCCACCAGCCGGATCACCGGCTGCTGCCGGTCCATAGCTTGCCCGGAAGCCCGACAGGCGCAGCCAAGCAGCAGCACGGCCATTGCAAAAAAACAAGGAAACAAGAGCCGGTAACGCGGCGCTCGCGGCGAAACGATCAGGTGTGCCCTAGCGGAACCCATAACTTGCACTCTAGCAGACCACAGGCAAGCGCCCCACGCCAAGAGCGCACCGCTTATCGCTAACCCTTCGCGCATTCGAAGCGAACCGCGCGATCCGGTGCACCCGACACCTGCTTATCACTTGTGCGCGTATTGCTCAGCGCCGAGAAGATGCAGGGATACGTAAGGCACGCTGCCGAGGACCCAACTATCGTGCC
>Ga0207151_1166_pt1 | contig 14109 bp, 12 predicted proteins | sample Alteio_BWMinHeat_29_FD_153523 | JGI IMG/M metagenome (GOLD analysis project Ga0207151, IMG submission 153523) | Enriched cells from forest soil in Barre Woods Harvard Forest LTER site, Petersham, Massachusetts, United States -... | ecosystem: Environmental > Terrestrial > Soil > Temperate forest >... | reverse complement strand
GCTGCAGCATGGTGTGGAATGACCATAACTCCTTTAGCAATAGGATTAGCCAGTGCCGCAACAATTACAGGATTATTTTTGCTAGCGTATCGCTTTCAGGATTATCAAGAGTTCAAACAGATAATGATACGCCATACTGCTCATGCAGTTGCAATTTTTGCATTGTCATTCATAATGAATGTTTGCCTTCTTAAATACGCCCCAGCCTTGCTCAAGGCACATCAGGCAGCTTCGGAGAAAGCAGATAAAATGAAAGAGCAGTTTATTTCAGGGGCTCAGAAATTAATCAGTGAACTACCTGAACAAGCATTAATTCCACGTTTTTTAATGAGCAGATTTTTGCCTTTATCTGTCCGCATGAACGTCTATAGTACGGCAATGTCGCAAGCAGGATTTGGAGGTATAAAAGCCTCCATTATTCGTTTAGCGCCATTGTTTGCTGGATCAGGTATCACAATAAGCAGCTCTTATGCTATGGCAAATGATTGTCATACTTGTAAATATGGGAATATACTCATGTCTGGGAAACGTCCAAGCTCGCTCAGAGAGAGGGCTGCTGTTCGAGTTAAAACTTTTGTCCAATCACTGAAAAGCGCTGAGCGGAACCCTGGGAACGATTGATGCGGTAGGTAAACCCTAGTTTTATAATTTAATTGACTTATATATAAAATATAATTAAAATAAACAAAAAATTAAACATTCATCAGGAGAAAACATGTCAGCATCCTTACTATATAATTTAGGGCCAGTAGTCATGATAGGCGCGATCGAAGCGATCAGACACGCTGTCCACAACGTAAATATGAGCGCTTGGTCTCGAAGCAAGCATGCAGCTTTAAAAGATGCGTGTGAAAGACCTCCCAGCGAAACAGCTATAGAAAAAACTGTACGATATGCATCTATCGCCTTTTTACAACTTGGCAGCCAGGCCTTAGGTTATTTGTCCGCTTTAGCATGGTGTGGAATGACCGTGACTCCTTTAGCGGTAGGAGTAGCCGGTGCCGCAACAATTACAGGATTATTTTTGATAGCTCATCGCTTTCAGGATTATCAAGATCTCAAACAGATAATGATACGCCATACTGCTCATGCAGTTACAATTTTTGCATTGTCGTTCATAATGAATGTTTGCCTTCTCAAAACCCCAACCTATTTCAATGCGGTACAGGCAGCTTGGGAGAAAGCAGAGAAAGTGAAAGAAGAGTTTATTCCAGGGGCTCAGAAATTAATCAGCGCGCTACCCGAACACGCAACAACTACGAGATTTTTCCTAAACAAGGTTTTGCCCTATTTTGTCCGCAATGAAACCTATAATAGGGCTATGCTTCAAGCAGGATTTGGACCTTATAAAGCCCTCACTATTTGTGTAGCACCGATGGTTGCTGGACTTGGTATTACATTAAGCAGCTCCTTTGCTATGGCTAAGGATTGTGATACTTATGTTTATGGGGAAGTTGAGAGATCATCTAAGAGATGAAAAGTTCCAAGCTCGCCCAGAGAGAGGGTTGCTGTTCGAGTTGATACTCTTGGCTGATCACTGAAAAGTGCTGGGCTGAACCATTTGAACGATTGATGCGGTAGGTAAATCCTAAGCGCTTCAATTGTTCAGGGTCGTATCCGTGTAAACAGCCTGCCGGAATAAAAGCAGATAAGGAGTAGCGATCCCGTTTCATTTGAGCCAATACAAGCAATTCTTTGGCATCGCATAGTTCATGCACATCTTCTGTGCGAAAGCGCGTGATCTCGCCTGCCTGCACACCTTCCACAGCCGCCGGCAGAAAAAAGAAATGGTGGCAAAATCGCGTGTTATAGCCTGAACTCTTTACATCGCGCGTGTCAATGAAAACCTCGACACTATCCCCTCGTTGGGGTTCCGGATAGAAGACCTGAGAAAAGGGCTCCTGGACAGACACGTAGAAGGTCAAGCCTTCCGCATTCCATCCCATAGAAAAATCGGCAAAATGCTCCTCACCACACAGTGAAGAGGTATCGGGCAATAAATACTTATGCGCATTCTTTGCCGTGATTCCAGGAAATGAGGTCTCTTCCAAAAACTTGCACACAGCCGATATCTGAAAGAAATTGATGGGCGCTAAAGAAAAAGACTCGTCCCGCTCTTGCATCTACTCAATTTCCTCTTCACTAGGCGGTGAGAGGTATTCTAAAGAGATCGCTTTTTTGCTCCTTAACTGGTCGAGGACACTTTGCATATAATGCCTTTGAGCACCATCTGCAAGTAATCGATGCGCCTCATTAAGCTTACTAGACAAAGCCACCTCATCTTGAGCATACTCATGCTTATCAAGTTGGAAAAAGTAGATATCGCCATTATGAGGAGTGCGCACAGGGGTCCAAGAACCCTCTTTCAAAGCAAATAGTTCACCTTTGTCAATATCGTTCTCTTCAGAATGACGCTGAAGGCGGTAGGGAATTTTTTCCCAATTGCCTAGTGGAAGCTCTTTTCCTTGTTTCAGCGCGTTTTTGAGAGCTCTGGCTTGCGCATAGAATCGCAAGGAAGCTGCTCGAGCCTCTGTGATGCGCTCTTCAGGCTCTCCGGCAACCGCCGCATAATCTTCGCGAATCGCTTTTATAATGTTTGTGAAGAGGGGGTCTTTCGAGTCTCTTTTTTCCAAAAGTTGGTCCAGAATGCCGCTAAGATTCGCATCAGCGAAAGATAGCACCTCTTCTTTGGCGGATCTTTCGATCACAGCTATCTGATAGAAGTTTTGATTATCCGCAGAGTAGTAGGAAAGTTCGGGTGAAACCTCTCTTAATGGAGCCTTGTCCAACAATTGAATAAGGGAGCGGTAATCCTTTAGGCCTTTAATGAAACCCTTTTCGTTTTTCTCGGATGGCTGTACTTCAAGTGTTTGGGGAGTAGTGGCTGCCAGAGCTTGTTTTATCCATTCAGGATGGGCCTCCAAAACAGCTTGTCGAGCCATCGCATCGACTCTACCACGCGTGCTGTCTTCCAAAGCATCCAGCGCAGCAAACCGTTCTGTGCGATTTGATCCAGGCTTGATACCGAGCTCAGGAAACGTTTTTTTCAGTTTTTCCCAATTAGTATCGTTGACTTCCCATTCCCACATCTCCTTTAGATTGACTTTTGGCAGCAAGGCATTTTTAGACACCTTGGCGACTTCTAGAACATAGGCCTTAGACACCAGCTCAGGGCTCTTTTCCTTCACAACTGCTGTTGGATAGAATTTTTGAGGAACCGCTAGGGGATTAGCAGGATCACGTTCTGCTACAGCGTTGAGATACAGTTCATACTTTTGTAGCGAAGGATAATCGGCAAAGCGCAATTCTGCAGGCAGTCGATAAAGCGTTCCTACCACGGTTTGATTGCCATATTCTTGCATTTGTCGGTGCAGCAGAGAGTCCACCAAAGCTGCATTTCCTACATCGTGAAAAAGACGGCGAAATAGCAAAACTTGTCGCCAAATATTGACAGCTCTATTTTGATCCATGCCCAGATGCTTTAGCTGTTCGCTCAAGTACTCGGAGCTGCTGGACACATTTAGACGAGGGTTGCTGCGATTTTGCTGATAGCTATATTCCGCATTGCGCATCAGGTCGGCCAACGCTTCTGTTTTGGTGACTTCATAGCCTTCACGCTCAGCAATTTTGCTGCTATTGATCAAGAATTCCGCCAGCAACCGCAAATAGCGCGGACCAAACCAATCTTCAAACGTGTGGTAACCAAAGAGAGAGAGGTCTGCATACTCGAGATTGCGGTCAGGAGTGATCCAACTATACTGTTTTTGCTGCTGACGCAACACCTGCTGCAGTAGGGGCGCTGATAGATGACGTTCATTCAAAAAGAGCTGAATACGTGCGTCCAGGGCATCTGCGCTCAACGGATTATTTGTGCTTTGCAGAAAATCGAATTGCACTTTCATTTCAGGCAATAGATAGGCCCACACCGCGGCTGTAGAGATAAAAGGGGCTTCAGGATGTACGTAGAGGGCGAAGTTCTTTTCTTTGGCAGATCGCCCTTCTAAGTCTCTCGCGATGATATCTGGATACGCTTCAGCAAGCATCTGGCCCAAGCCGGTGGATAATAGATCGTTGCGAATAACGCCATCATTTAAGAAATTTGGGCCCCATGCACCCCCAAAGAGCCGTTTATCTTCAGCGTCAGTTCCGATGAAAGTAGCCATTTCCTCCACTTCTATGCGTTTGATCGGTGTGCCGTCAATCGCCGTGAAAGCCACCTGTTCATGCAGCGACTCGGCAGGGATTCTATTGTAAGTTCCAAAGAAAGAGAAAGAGATGATGATGACAACAGCTACAACGCCATAGATATAGCTTTGATACTTGCGAAAAAGATGTAACATACGCCTCCGAAGAAAGCGTCAAGAATAAGAAGAAAAGCTAAAAAAGGCAAAGTCTTTTACAAAGGATGAAGGCTAAAGGATGAAGGATGAAAAAGCCTTGAGCTTATGGTGATCAAGATAATTTAACTCACAAGATAAGGTTGAAAAACAGCCACATGCTTAGCATGTCCCGTTTTTTCCTCCTTCATCCTTTAGCCTTCAACCTTTCCATCCTGCCTATCCTGCTCATCCTGTTCTATTTATGTTCTGTTGGGAATTGGTGTTTGATGATCAATTTTTATACTGAAACTCGTATCACCAAATCAAGAAAAGATAATTTGGTGATCCATTTTTATACTGAAACTCATATCACCAAATCATAGATTTAGAGCTGATAAGGCATTTTTTAAAGAAGCGTACCCCTCTTCAAATTTTTTTCTTTCCATAGACCCCAGCAGAGAATCACTATGAATAGTCATCTTCTCACAAATTTCGGACGGCAAGATATGATTTAAATTTGAAGGTGAACAGAGAGAGATTGTACCTTGATGCAAAAACCCGTTGCGCGTCCGGCGTTGAGCTCCCCCACCTATTTTCTTTCCTTGCCACATGAGATCAAAGGGCACAGGGTGCGCCATGCAGAAATGCGGGTTTACATTAGTCTCAGGGCTCTTTTCTAAAAGAGTGAGCGAATGTCCACAAGCCTTTTCAATAGCCCGCTTAATAAAACTATTTACAAGAGCATAGTTCGCTAAGGTATTGGAGGAATAATTTTTATGTTTAACGGGCACCAGCAATGAAAATGAAAAGTCTCCGGAATGAACGATAATGCCTCCTCCTGTAGGTCTGCGAGCGACCTGCCAAGAGTCACTCAGAATTAAGTGCCTTTGAGGATTGATGAAATATCCATATGTAATGGCAGGGGTTTCCCAACGATAAAAATGCAGCAGTGGTGTGTCCTGAGGCTGCATGTTGCGCAACAATTGCTGATCCATAACCATATTTTTTTCAGCACTAGCAAACCCTGTATCCAAAATACTTACTTTCATATGCGATATTTTCTTGATATGAAATATTAAAGTCATTAAAATTATGCAATCTTTAAAAGGTAGTTTTATGAACATGCTTCTAGTTTCTTATGTCCTTCCCCCTGTTACCGCATTCGCCTGGGAGTTAGTCGTAAATAAAAGTTCTCAAAAAATTCAAAACTATATTTTTGATCGTTTTTTGATTTCCCCTTTTGACAGTGTCAAAAACGAAACTTTACGCCAAAAAGTATATAGATTTTCCTCCCTTAGTTGTGCCTATTTGGGTGCGCACTCTGTCGGATATTTGACAGGCCTAACTTTGACAGGCATGAAAGTATCACTTGTTGCATTTGGCGGAGCTTCAGCACTTACTTTTATTGGGGTTGTGATGATCGCTTCCCGGTTTGAGTGGTCGGGGGGGATGTTAAAGCCGCATCTACACGCCATGGTCGTCATCGCTGGTTGGTCAACAATCCAGGGTTTTTATTGGGCGTCTAACGCAGACTTGTTTGCTAAAAAATGTTTAACTATACTGCGAAGCGGTGTTGATAAATTCAATCTAGGCGCAAGAACTCTTAAGATAGTGGATGCCTCTGGCCCTCTCTTTAAAGCCCTTTTAATTGCTGGAAGAATCCTTCCTAGTTGGTATTCATTGAAAAGAATTCATTCACCTCTAATGCATGATTCTTATTGGAGCGATGTGCAAACAAATCACTCGAGATAAATAACCTTTGGAGGCTTAAACAACAATGGCATATTTAATTCCAGCTTCTCTTACTTTATTGGGCAATGTGGCGGGCATGCCTTGCCCATGTGGCGTAGGATCACACGAACGTAGCGATAATTGGCGTATTGCTGCAGTTACTTTAATGCAATTTGGTGCCATTTATGCAGGACACCTAATAGCGTTGAATATAGCGGGATTTGCTGTATCGCCATTGGCAATGGGGATAGCTGGAACAGCCATCATTTCAGGGATTTTTATATCCATTTACTTTAACCGCAAGCGTCCCATCTTTATTCTGGCTCAGATCATTGGTGCAATTGCTTTAGCAGGTTTATCCTATACATTTACGACCGGTGCTTACAATATTCAAAAGTATGTTAAGGCCGATTCTGAGGCTAGGGAAGTGGCAAAAAAACTTCAAACGGAAACTCACTGGTACAAAAAAGCTGTAGAATTTCACCGCAATCATCACATAGCACTGCGCGCTACAACGACCTTCGCAGAAAGAAACAGTCTGCTTCTTGTACTGTTTTCAGCTGCAGCAACGTCAAATTGTGGAAATTTTATTATCCACTTTTTGTGAAATTGCAATTTAATACTTCCTCTAATAAAATGACGCATCTGGAGAACTTGATAAAGGAAAGATCAAGATGTTGAATAAATTTCTTAGCCCACAAAATGATGCGGCCTTTAAAAAAATTTTTGGCACAGAGAAAAACAAAAAAATTCTCATTCATTTTCTTAATGATGTTCTTGGATTCAAAGAGGGGGAGCATATTAGAGATGTATTTTTCCTAAATCCGACGCTAGACCGCACCATTGCTGCGCAAAAAACTAGTTTAGTTGATGTTCTATGCAAAGATGAGAAGGGGAACAAATATATAGTCGAAATGCAGATCATTAAACAAAAAGGATTTGAGAAGCGCGCACAGTTTTATGCTTCTAGAGTTTACGGCTCTCAAATGAATGAGGGGGATGAATATGATAATCTGAAAGATGTCATTTTCTTAGCAATTACAAATGCTCCTATCTTTAATAATAAGGACAAATGTAAATCAAAGCATATCACATTGGATGAAGAAACCCACGAACATGATTTGAAGGGGATGACATATGTGTTTTTAGATCTATCGAAATTCAATAAATCCATTGATGATTTGACGAATGTATATGAAAAATGGTGTTATTTTTTAAAACATGCCCGCGAAACAACAGACGAAGACCTCAAAAAAATCGTAGGAAAAGATCGTATCATTGGAAAGGCATATGAGGTATTGAATCGTTATTCATGGAACGAGGCGGAGCTCAATACTTATGAAGATGCTTTAGATCAAGAACGCGTCTTTCGTGCCCAACTTGCTGCTGGAAAAGAAGAGGGTTTTGTGGAAGGAGAAAGAAAGGGAAAAGCCGAGGGCTTAGTGGAAGGAGCAAAAAAGGGAAAAATTGATGTTGCTAAGAAATTCCTTTCACTGGAAGTGGATATGAATGTTATCGAAAACGCAACGGGTCTCACGAAACAGGAAATAGAGTCCTATCTGTAGTGATAACATCTATCTTTTCCCTTTTGTAATTGTTTTAATCATCGAAGAATTGGTGACGGAATGCATATGTTTCTCCTTAAAAAAAAGGTAAAATTTGGCCGTCATGATATAACACCTAGTACTTTAGGATATTGGAGTTTTGATCAAAGCGATTTTTTCAAATTCCTTAATGCTCTCAAGAAAATGTTGCTCCACCAGGGAAGGGGCATCAAGGACTTGCTGTTGATACTTGGAATATTCAATTCTGGCCTTATCAAGAGCTTCTTCGTGGCTTATTTTCCCAGCGTGGGAGAGAATGTCACGGGAAGCAGTCCGTAGAAAGTCGTCAAGCTTGGCAATCCAATCTTTCATATACATGGGGTTACGACTTAAAGCTTGCAGTTCAGCGAAATCCAAGTAAAGAGACACAATCAAATTGAGGACTTTCAATTCCGCTTCTATGAGGTAATTCTTTGCAATTTCTGTATCAGTCTTCCGCGGTTTCTTGCCTGACCAAGAGGTGAGCCCCATATTTGCTTTTTCGGCATTTGCCCGGGAATAAATAATTTCAGCGGCTGTATGACCATGAGCTGCCCAGTGCATCTTGTTTTGCACAACTGCAAAAAACTGCATTGAACTTTCTGTTTTCGGATCGTAGTCAATGCTTGTGGCATAGATGTCGAGGACTTTGCGCCAAAATACTTTTTCCGAAGAGCGGATGTCTCTGATTCTGGCCAACAGTTCATTAAAATAGTTTCCGCCCCCGCCTCGCTTTAGCCGTTCATCATCAAGTGTAAAGCCTTTAATCAAATATTCTTTCAATCTATTGGTAGCCCAAATACGGAATTGGGTGCCTCTATGCGAACTGACTCTATATCCCACAGAGATGATCACATCTAAGTTGTAGTGCATTACCTGATAATTTTTGCCATCTGAGGCAGTATGCCGGAATTTCCGGCATACTGAATTTTCTTCTAATTCCTTCTCTGTAAATATGTTTTGTATATGTTCGGCAATCGTTCTACGGTCTTTGTCAAATAATTCGCTCAACTGGGCCTGATTCAACCAAACAGTCTCATCTTGAAGGCGCACTTCGATCTTGGTTTGACCATCCTCCGTTTGATAAAGCAATAAGGAACTATCTGTAGGGATAACGTCCATCTTTTCCTTTAATATTTTAATTCTTTCTTAGTACCGTGCTTCTCATCAATTTCTTATCCCAAGCGTTTAAGAGCTTGCTGTGCATATGCATCACCTTGCGCGGCAGCAAGCTGATACAGTCTGACCGCTTCACGCTCATCTTTAGCGACGCCTCGGCCATCTCTATACATGTTCCCAAGCATGACCCCAAGATTGCATTGGGCAGCTGCATGACCTTGCGCAACAGCTAGCTTGTACAGTCTGACCGCTTCGAGCTCATCTTTAGCGACGCCTTGGCCATTTAGGTACATGGTCCCAAGATTGTATTGGGCAGCTGCATGACCTTGCGCGGCGGCTCGCTGATACCATTTGATCTCTTCGCTCACATCTTTAGCTACGCCTTGGCCTTCTCCATACATGCTCCCAAGATTGCATTGAGCCTGTGCATGACCCTGCGCGGCAGATAGCTGAAACCATCTGACCGCTTCGCGCTCATCTTTAGCTACCCCTCGGCCATTAGCGTACATGAGCCCAAGATTGTTTTGGGCAAGTGCATTACCTTGCGCGGCAGCAAGCTGATACCATCTGACCGCTTCGCGCTCATCTTTAGCAACGCCTTGGCCTTCTTCGTACATATAACCAAGATTGCATTGGGCAAATGCATTACCTTGTGCGGCAGCAAGCTGATACAGTCTGACCGCTTCGCGCTCATCTTTTGCGACGCCTCGGCCATCTCTGTGCATGTTCCCAAGATTGCATTGGGCAAATGCATTACCTTGTGCGGCAGCAAGCTGATACAGTCTAACCGCTTCGCGCTCATCTTTGGCGATGCCTCGGCCATTTGCATGCATGAAACCAAGAATGCATTGTGCAAATGCTACTCCGGCTTCAGCTTGCTGCCTGAGTTTCTGAAGCGCCTCCACATCTCCGGCTGAGGCTTGCTTATATAGGGCTTCAATCGTCTCTTCTGTTAATGCGGAGACCGACCCAGCTCCCTTGCCCTCCAATTTTGGAGGGGAAGCGGTAGGCTTTTGCATCAGTTTCTGCTTCACTAGATTTCGTGGTTTGCCCGCAGGATCGAGAAGTTTTAAAGTCCAATTATAAAATTCTTGATCTTGCGTAGAAAGAGCACTTTTTAAATTCAATGATGCGATGGCATCCGACTTGCTAGAAAGGAGCGAGGCTAATTCCTTGTCTGCTTGTACTTCGGAGCAATCAAGCAATTCAAGAAGCTTATCGAGTAGATTTTCGACACTATTTGCAGGTGCACCTGGACCAGCACCCGGACTCACTCCACCTACCGGCGAAATGGCAGCAGGGAAGTCGACACCTAGTTCTACTTGGAAGCAGGCTAGTGTTTGAGCAGTGTGGAAAACAACATATTCATCCCAGGCGGGCTTCTCAAACCTATGGCAGGGGTGAAAGATCATATTTTCGGGATCTGCGGGATCGGTGGATGTGACAGGGATGTAATGCGCATTATAATTTTTGTAAGCGCCTTTTCCCCGCAGTCGTGTCATGTCTGTACCTTCCTTGGGGACTGGAGTGTCACTCACGACAGGGTAAGGCTCGCGCATCGACACCCAAGCTAAAAGCAAGGTTCCTCCCACTTTATTGGCACTATACATCGCTGCATACTGGGCGCTGTTGGTGAAGTAAATGCCACTGCCAAAGAAACCGATGTCGACATTGGGACCGGCAGCCGCTGGATTCTCAAAGAGAGCATGTTTACCAAAAAAGGCGAAACCGTTGGAGCAAATAGCTTCAGCACGTTTGGTACCATGCCACAGCAGCTGAGATGATAGCTGTGCAGGTATCATCGAAGCATTAGTGACGGGATTCATGCGTTTCTCCTTAATATGGATAAGATTTTGCCGTCATGATACAACACCTAAGTGTCAACATGCAAATTTTCAAAAAAGTTCACCTCGTCATTAATGAAGAATTTCGATATCCTTTTCTGGCATGATCGGCATCGAACATATTCTCAATGAAGCTTCCTTAATAGAGGAAAAACTTCATTATACCTTCCGCAATCGCGAACTGCTCACCCTGGCGTTCATCCACTGTTCTTACATCAACGAGCATCGAGAACTCACCAGTCACAATGAGCGCTTGGAATTTTTGGGCGACTCGGTGCTGGGGCTTCTCATCTCTGAATATCTCTATCAAAATTTGCCGACAATGCCTGAGGGCGATCTCTCCTACCTGCGTTCGCGGCTGGTAGAGGCCAACTCCTGCGTCATCTACATCAATAAGCTAGACCTATCTTCCTACTTGTTGCTTGGCAAGGGTGAGCGCATGAATGCGGGTCGCGGCCGTGAAACGATCCTGGCCGATCTCTTCGAAGCCTTAATCGGTGCGATCTATTTAGATGGAGGCCTGGAGGCTGCTAAACAATTCCTGTTTGAGAATTTCTCTCCCGAAATTAACGCCATTCTTCAAAAGCCTGTGACAAATTGGAAAGCGCTTTTGCAAGATTATTGTCAGAAGCGACACCAGCAAGCGCCTGTTTATTCCGTAGTAGAAGCCACTGGACCGGATCACAGCAAAGTTTTTACAATCTCGGTGCACATTCAGGGTGAACTCAAGGGCATGGGAACAGGTCCGTCCAAGAAAGAAGCGCAACAAGCTGCTGCTGAGGATGCATTGTCAAAGTTATGAGTAAAGCAAAATCGGTTTGGTACTGTTCAGATTGCGGCCACAAACAAGTAAAGTGGTCGGGTCAATGTTCTCAGTGCCTCAAGTGGAATACTTTCCAGGAAGAGATCGAACTTTCCTCTTCTCTGAAAAAATTTACCGCCCAGCCTGCACAATCCAGCAAGCCTTTACGCATTAAAGAAATCGCCCTAAAAGCCACCCACAGGATCTCCACAGGTATTCACGAATTTGATCGCCTCATCGGCGGAGGCATTGTTCCAGGATCCTTGACATTGGTAGGCGGCGATCCGGGAATCGGAAAATCCACTTTATTGCTGCAGCTGTCGCATGCTTTGGCTAAGCAAGATTTGACTGTTTTGTATGTGTGTGGAGAAGAGTCTGTCGAGCAAACCTCCATGCGAGCAAGGCGTCTAGGCATCGATCACGACAAGCTTTTCCTGCTTAACGAAACGCAATTCGCTCATATCAAGGCGCAAGTAGACCATCTGCAACCTCAAGTGTTGATTGTGGATTCCATACAAATTGTGTACAAGGGCGAGCTCACCTCAGCGCCCGGATCGGTTTCTCAGGTGCGTGAGACCGCTACTGAGTTCATGCATATCGCCAAAGGTCTCGGCATTGCAACTTTTCTTATTGGGCATGTCACAAAATCCGGCGAATTGGCCGGTCCTAGGGTTCTAGAACATATTGTGGACACTGTTCTCTATTTTGAGGGTGACAAACAGCACCACTACAGAATGATTCGCGTGGTTAAAAACCGCTTTGGCGCTACCGACGAAATTGCTGTGTTCCAGATGCATGCAGAGGGGCTGCGCGAAGTTTCCAATCCTTCGCAGATTTTTCTTGAGGAACGCCGCAAACAGATGATCGGGTCCGCCATCATTCCTACGCTTGAAGGCACACGACCCATACTGGTTGAGACGCAAGCTTTGGTGACAGAAACCGGCTTCAGCACACCCTCAAGGCGCTGCACAGGGTTGGATCAAAATCGCCTTGCTCTACTTTTGGCGGTGCTGGAAAAGCGCATGGGCTACATGCTGCATAAATGCGATGTTTTTGTATCAATTGCCGGCGGCATGCATGTCTCAGAGCCTGGTATCGACCTGGGAGTGCTTATCGCCATCGGCTCTTCGATGCGCAATCGCATCATCGATGCCGACACTGTTATGATCGGCGAGGTAGGACTTGGAGGCGAAGTGCGCAGCGTGACCCGTGCCGAGGGGCGCATTAAAGAGGCCATCCATATGGGATTCAAGCAGTGTGTGCTTCCTAAGCGCAATTTGAAAGGCGTCTCGAGCGACTTTCACTCTAAAATTCGGTTGGTCGGCGTCGATGTTGTGGAAGAAGCCCTGGAACTCCTAGTCAACTAATGAAGACACTCATCGTAGGTGCGCGATCCTCACCCCTTTCCCAAGCACAGGTGCGTGAAGTGCAAGCTGCCCTACATGATGTTCAATTATCCCCGCTTTTTGTAGAAACCACTGGAGATCGCGATCAGAAAACCTCGTTGCGAAGTTTAGGGAAAACAGATTTCTTCACGTGTGAAGTGGATGAATTGCTGCTTTCAGGAAAATGCGATATCGCCATCCATTCCGCTAAAGACCTGCCTGAACCCCTTCCTCAAGGCATACAACTTGTGGCACTGACAAAAGGTGTGGATGCAAGCGATGCATTGGTGATGCGCGCAGGCACAACCCTCTCACAACTACCCCACAGGGCACGCATTGGAACCTCTTCTGAACGGCGTGAAGAAGCTGTGCGCATGCTGCGCAATGACCTGACATTTGTTGACATCAGGGGAACCATTGCACAGCGCCTCGCGAAATTGGAAAACGGAGAAGTGGATGGCGTAGTGATCGCCGAAGCGGCCTTGATCCGTTTGCAGTTGAAACACCTAAATCGCATTAAATTGCCCGGAGAGACCACGCCATTGCAAGGACAACTAGCGATTATGGCTCGCGAAGGCGATGAGGCGATGAAACAGGTGTTTGCCCCCCTTGATGTCCGAAAACACATTCTGTACCTAGGCTTGGAAGTGCCCCTACATTTATACCTAGATAAGATTTATCACTACCCCGTCATCAGAATAATCCCACGCCAAGCAGTTGTTGATCTCGAAAAATACACTCACATCCTATTGACAAGCAAAACAGCCGTAAGGCTCCTTCCCATTTTGCTGAAAGATAAAATTTATATTGTTGTCGGCAAAAGCACAGCCTCAGTCTTGAGAGAGCAAGGAATTGAAGCCCACCTAATAGCCTCGGAGGAATCTTCTGAAGGGATTATCAAAGAGTTGGACAAGATATCCTTGCAAAACGCCCATCTCTTTTGGCCCCATTCTGCTTTATCGAGACCTTTGATCAATCACTATTTAACAAGCAAGGGAGTAAGCTTTGAAGAGTGCGTGCTTTACGACACTCTGTGCCAAAGACTACATCCCGTCCCCGATCTCAACGATTTTGATGAAATCCTCTTCACAAGCCCTTCTACGGTGCAAGGGTTCTTGGAAATTTATGGCTCGCTACCCACAGACAAAAAATTGACCGCCATTGGAAATGTGACTGCTGATGCAATTAAAAAGAGTTCGGTGCAAAAGCCTACGGGCACGGGCCCGAAATCATTGGAAAAGTGGCTTTAACGATAGAAGGTTATTGCAAAAGCCTACGGGCACGGGCCCGTGTGCGTGCCCGTGCCCGAAATCATTGGAAAAGTGG
>Ga0207151_1165_pt1 | contig 14146 bp, 8 predicted proteins | sample Alteio_BWMinHeat_29_FD_153523 | JGI IMG/M metagenome (GOLD analysis project Ga0207151, IMG submission 153523) | Enriched cells from forest soil in Barre Woods Harvard Forest LTER site, Petersham, Massachusetts, United States -... | ecosystem: Environmental > Terrestrial > Soil > Temperate forest >... | reverse complement strand
GTGCTCGATTTGCTGCGCGGGAGGATGGACTTGCTCGAGGGGCATCTTGACGCTGATCCCGGGCTGGTTGCGCGAAGATTTCCTGAGTTGGACTTCGGCGTCACGGGCACACGGATGCTTACGCTGCGTGGAGCGACGCTGCTGCACGTAGCTGCGGAGTATGGAAACGTGGAAGCTGCTGCGCTGCTGCTCGAGCGTGGAGCGGCGGTGAATGCCCGGGCGACGGTTGAGACCGGTGTAGGCGGGCAGACGGCCATTTTTCATGCGGTGACCCAGTATGGCGATTGGGGATTGCCAGTGGCGGAATTGTTGGTCGAACACGGAGCGGACTTGCAGGCGCGAGCGAAGCTGCCGGGGCATTATGAGCGGCCGGGTGAGGTTGTAGAATGCACGCCGCTCGAGTATGCGATGTTATTTCCAGGCGGCGAGAACAAGACCGTGGCGATGTTGCGGGGGCGGAGCACGGAGAAATAGCGGCGCGGAGATGAGGCGAGAGACTGCGGCAGCCGAAAACGGAGGTTCGGAGCGATTCCGGGCGCAGCGAGCTGCGCCCACTACGAAGATAAGGAACTCATTGCGCGACTAGGTGGGGGGCCTTCGGCGTGGGCGATGCGGGCGTCGAGGAAGGTGTTAGCGGGGTGGGCGCCGGGGAGATGGACTGGCGCGTAGTTGCTCGAAAGAGCGGGAGTGAATCGCCCATCTGCGTTTGCGTCATCTTGAGAATTGGGGCGAAGGGTTAGGACGCGGAGGGTGCGGCCGATTTGGGATTGGCAGAAGGCGGCGGATTTTTTTTCACTGAGGGAGCGGAGCTCGCGGGCGCGGCGCTTGATAGTAGGGGTGGGGACTTGGTTCGGGAGCGTGGCGGCCGGCGTGCCGGGCCGTCGGGAATACGAGAAAACGTGAAGGTAAGTGAAAGGGAGGCGCTCGATGAAAGCGACCGTGGCGGCGTGGTCGTCTTCGGATTCGCCTGGGAAGCCGGCGATTACGTCGGCGCCGATGGCGGCGTAGGGAAGGTGGTCGCGGATGAGTTCGACACGGCGGGCATAGTGTGCGGCTCGATACCAGCGGTGCATGGCGGCGAGGATGCTGTCGGAGGCCGATTGCAGCGGCATGTGGAAATGGTCGGCGAGGCGATTATTTTCGGCGAAGAGATCGATGAGGTCTTGGGTGACGTCTTGGGGCTCGATGGAGCTAAGGCGGAGGCGCTCGATTTGCGTTTCGTTAAGGATGCGGCGGAGCAGAGGGAGCAGCTCGGTGCGGGGGGAGAGATCGCGGCCGTAGGTGCCGAGATTGATGCCGGAGAGGACGATTTCGCGGGCGCGGAAAGATTGCGCGGTAGCCCGAGAAGGAACGGGCAGGAGTGCCTGTTCTACGGTTAGGCGGCGGATTTCGGCTATGACGTGGTCGGCGGGAAGGCTGCGGGATCTGCCGCGGACGAAGGGGATTACGCAGTAGGCGCAGCGGAGATTGCAGCCGTCCTGAATTTTCAGAGTGGGACGGGTGTGTTGAGATTCGCCGCCCTGAACGGGAGCGGAGAGGAACTGGGAGTGGGCGAAGATGTCGGAGGTTAGGATCTGGGCGCGGGCTGGCGCAGCATGCAGCGCCCCTATGGGGCTAGGAGGCGCGATGGCAGCAATAGAGACAAAGTCACTAGGCGAGGCGGGCTCGCTTAGCGGCGGTGCTATCAGGTTGGCGATTTGGGGCTTGTGAGAGTTGCCTACGACCCAGGCGACGCCGGGGAGGGTGGCAAGATCCTCAGGGGCGCGCTGAGCGTAACAGCCGGTGGCGAAGATTTGGGCGGCGGGATTGCTGGCGTGGATTTTGCGAATGGCGTCGCGGGCTTGGGAGTCGGCCGCGGCAGTTACGGTACAGGTGTTGACGATGACGAACTGGGCGTCGGCAGCGTTGCGTACGGGGATGCAGCCGCGGTCGAGGAGTTGGCGCTCGATGGCGGCGGCATCGGCTTGCGTGGCGCGGCAGCCGAATTGTTCGATGTAGAAAGCGGCGGTCATTTTGCGTTGCTAGTGTAATGGGCCAGGGGAAGTCTTGCCAAGGAAGACGCGTGGCGGTGCTGACGGAAATGGATGGCGACCAAAGACGCCCGGCTTGGCGATTTGCGCTAGGGGCCGTTACAATCCTTGGCGATATGTCGGCACATCGGCGGAATGCTACGGCACTGGACGATCCGAAATTGTCGGTGGTGATTCCGGTATACAACGAAAAGGCGACGATTGAAGAGATTTTGCGGAGGGTGCAAGACGCCTCGCTGCGCAAAGAAGTGATCGTGGTCGACGACTGCTCGACCGACGGAACGCGGGAACTACTAGAGCAGATGGCGACGCGGCAGTCGCGCGGGGAACAGGAGATCGCGGCGCAAGACGGGGGCGACGCGGTAGCGCTGCCGGAACTGCGAATTTTCTTTCAGACGGTGAACCAGGGAAAAGGTGCGGCGCTGCGGCGCGGGTTTGCGCAAGCTACAGGGGATATTGTGCTGGTGCAAGACGCGGACCTAGAGTACGACCCGCGGGACTACGGCAAGCTGCTCGATCCGATCCTCGATGGGCGGGCGGATGTGGTATACGGGTCGCGGTTTTTGGGCGGGCCGCAGCGGGTGCACTATTTTTGGCACTATGTGGCGAACAAGCTGCTGACGCTGCTGTCTGATATTTCGACGAACTTGAAGCTGACGGATATGGAGACGTGTTACAAAGTGTTTCGGCGGGAAGTGCTGCAGGGGATTCAACTGAAGTCGGATCGGTTTGGATTCGAGCCGGAAATTACGGCGAAGATTGCAAAGGGCAAGTGGCGGATTTACGAAGTGCCGATCAGCTATGCCGGGCGTACTTACGAGGAAGGCAAAAAGATAACTTGGAAGGATGGCGTGCAAGCGTTGTGGTGCATTATCCGCTTCAAATTCTCCGACTAGAATCCTGGCAAAAGACCCACATCCGACGAGCGAGATCGGGAACAAATTCGGAAAACCGGCCCGCTTCGGATGCCCCTTAGCATCGGAGCAAACCGCTTCAGAAGGCGGTCCTTACAACTGCCAAATCCCCGGAATCACGATTCGGCGTAGCCGTGAGGGTGTTTTTGCTTCCAGGACCAGGCCGAGGAGACGATTTCGTCTAGGGCGGAGTGTGAGGCTTTCCACTTGAGCATGCGGGCTAGCTTTTCGTTGCTGGCGACGAGCACGGCGGGGTCTCCAGGACGGCGTGGTCCCATCTTTCGCGGAACCTTTCTACCCGTGACACGCTCAACCGCGGCGATCACTTCGAGAATGGAATAGCCATGGGCGTTGCCGACGTTGAAAGCTTCGCCGGAAACGCGCTCGAGCTCGCCGAGGACACGGATATGGGAGTCGGCGATGTCCAGGACGTGAATGTAGTCGCGGACGCAGGTGCCGTCGGGGGTGGGGTAGTCGGTACCACACACTTCCAAATGCGGAATGTTGCCGGCGGCAGCGTCGAGGACGCGGGGGATGAGATGGGTTTCCTGGCGGTGGTGTTCGCCGTGTTCGGAAGAAGCGCCGGCGGCGTTGAAGTAGCGGAGCGCGGAAAAGTCGAGACCTGTGTAAGTGCGGTAGTCGGAGAGAATCTGTTCGAAGCGGAGCTTAGATTGGCCGTAAGGGTTGATAGGAATCTGGGAATGGTCTTCGGGAATGGGAACGGTGTGCGGCTCGCCGTAGGTCGCAGCGGTGGAGGAGAAGATCAGCTTTTTGACGTTGTGGCGAATCATGGCGTCAAGAAGGTTTACGCCGCAGGCGATGTTGGCGGCGTAAAAGCTGCTGGGGTCGCTAACGGATTTGGCGACGAGAGCTTCCCCGGCAAAGTGCATGACGGCATCAATTTTGTTCTGCAAGAAGACTTCGTCAAGCTGCGGGCGCACGGCGAGGTCCACGTGGCAAAAAACGGCGCCACGAGCAAGGGCGGCGCGGTGGCCCTCCTGGAGATTGTCGAGTGCGATGACGTGGTGGCCGCGAGTAAGAAGCACTTCGGCGCAAATGCTGCCGATATAACCGGCTGCGCCGGTAACCAGAATATTCAAGGACAGAAACTCCCCTAGCCAAACAGATGCGGACAGGCTCGGCAGCAGAGTAGCAGGAGTCGCCGAGATTGTCAGCGCAAGGCGAGCCAAGAGAAAAAAAGCGCTAGCTCGCAAACCGCGCGTCCCGCTACAACACCGCCCTCTGACGGAACAGTTTGGAGCTGGGGTTGCGACCGCAAAAAAGCGGCGTCCGCCACCGCAGTCCAAAAATTAGGCTTGCGCCATTCGGCGCTGGAAGGTCAAGAGGATGAGATCGGCCCGGCGGCGCACGCCGAATTTATTGAGCAGATTGGAGACGTGGAATTTGACAGTGCGCTCGGCAATATTGAGCTTGCTGGCGATCTCTTTGTTGGAGAGATTTTCAAGGAGCGAATCGAGGACTTCCTGTTCGCGGCGGCTGAGATTGGTGACGGAATCCGTTTTGAGGCGGCGGCCTTGGCTGGTGAGGATGGAGTCGACAAAACCAGAGAGCAGTTGGCGCGGGACCCAGAAACCGCCACTGGCGACAAGAGGAAGAGCACGGATGAGCTGGTCGCGCGCTTCTACGTAAGTAAGAAGGCCTTTCACACCGAGGCGAAGCAGCGAGTAGCTGTTGGCCTCGTTGTGCTGATCGCCGACGACAATGAGGCGTGCGTCGGGATAGCGCTCGAGAATATTTGCAAGGAGCGCGCCGGTGGCGGGCTTAGCGGCGTGCGCGTCCACGACGTAGACCTGCGCGCGGGGCGGCTCGAGGTTGCGGAGGTCGGGCGCCAGAGTGGATTCAAGCTGCTTGGCCACAACCTTGAAATTGGGCTTAGCTAAAAGGCGTTCGAACTCGCTCAGCACCAGAGGGTGGGGCGAGAGAATGCAAACAGTCAGCTTCGTGTTGGCTCGCTTGGTGGTCACTTTTGCCAGCGTAGAGAAAACTGGCCATTGGGGCAAGAGCTAGGTCTAGTACCTGTTCTCGAATTGTTACTGACGGCTTGGACGCATTTCTGGAGCGTCTGGCGGGAGGCTAAGCGGGCTTTGGCAGGCGTACCAGGGACAGCCTCGACAAACGGCTGAGTTCCGAAGCAGAGAGTTTGCAAGCTTTCTAGGGGTCAAGGCCCTTTGTTGGCGGTTTCTTATCCGGGCTGAACGCCTCGCCCTAAAAATAGCCTGGAAGCGAGGTCGCAAGAGCGACAGCGGAACTCGGCCCACCCTAAAGGACGGCCTCTACAGGTGGCGGAGAAGGATATCGACGATGCGGGGGGCGGCTTGGCCGTCCCAGAGGGGAGGGATGCGGCCGGCTTTGCCGTTGCCTGAGAGAGCGGCTCTGGCTGCGGCTACGATCTTGACGGGATCGGTGCCGACAAGAAGATTAGTGCCTTGGGAAATGGTGATGGGGCGCTCGGTGTTTTCACGCAGGGTGAGACAGGGGACGCCGAGGGCGGTGGTTTCTTCCTGAATGCCGCCGGAATCGGTCAGCACCAGGGTGGCTTTGCTCAACAAGCAGAGAAAATCGAGATAGCCGACCGGGGGAATGATGCGCAGCCCGGGGCGAAGGCGGATGCCGGCTTGCGTGAGACGCTGCTGCGTGCGGGGATGCACCGGAAAGATAACAGGAACTTCGGCGGCGATGGAATCGATGGCGCCGAGCAGTTCGGCGAGCTTTTCGGTGGAATCCACATTCGAAGGGCGATGCAGGGTGAGGACGGCGAAACGCTGCCACGCGGCGCCGTTTTTCAGATGGAGTTCGTCGCCGATCGGGGATTGTTGAGCGATGGGGAGGAAATGGCGTAGCGAATCGATCATGACGTTGCCAACAAAGTGGATCGCTTCGCGGGGGCGGCCTTCTTTGAGGAGATGCTCGATGGCGTCTTCTTCAGTGACGAAGAGATATTCGGCGATGGCGTCGGTGAGGACGCGATTGATTTCTTCGGGCATGGAGCGGTCGAAACTGCGGAGACCGGCTTCGACATGAGCTACGGGAATGCCGAGTTTTACGGCGGCTAGGGAGACGGCAATGGTGGAGTTGACATCGCCGACGACCAGGACGAGATCCGGCTTGCGTTCGAGGAGAACGGGCTCGATACGCTTGAGGATTTCAGCGGTTTGCGCGGCGTGGGAGCCGGAGCCGACTTCCAGGTTGACGTGGGGCTCGGGAATGCCCATCTGCCGGAAGAAAATGTCGGAGAGCTTTTCATCGTAGTGCTGGCCGGTGTGGACCAGGACGGGGTCGATTTCGGGATGGCGCTGCATTTCGCGGAGCAGCGGGGCGATTTTGGGGAGGTTGGGGCGTGCTCCAACGATGTTTAGTATTTTGAGAGGGCAGCTCATTTGCGGCGTTTTTCCTGGATTGCGGGGTAAGTATAGCATTCGGGGTTAGTTACGCCGGGTGGCTGGTATTGCCGTTCACGCGAAAAAAGCAATGGTTCGATGAAGGTTGGTTCGGATTGGGTGGTTAGCCGCGTAAAATAGAGGGTCTCGGGCGAGCGGCGGGAAGCGAGCCGTGGTGCGGGAAGCGGCTTGGGCGGCTGGCGGACCCTACCCGGGAAACGGCGGGAAGTCTAGCGGAACGGTATTGCCGAGATGGTGCAGCGGTGCTGCGCCCTGCAGGGGAAGAATGCAAGACTTCAGGGAAAAGACGAAGGCGCTGCGGGAGTTGATGGGGCAGCGGGTGCTCGTGCTCGATGGCGCGATGGGCACGATGCTGCAGCAGCGGAGTCTGACAGCGGCGGACTTTGGCGGAGCTGCGCTCGAAGGATGCAACGAGAATCTGGTTCGGACGCGGCCGGACGTGGTGCTGGATATTCACCGGAAATATTTTGCGGCTGGAGCGGACGTCGTTGAGACGAATACGTTCGGGAGCACTCCTCTGGTGCTTGGGGAGTACGGGCTAGCCGGAGCCGCGTACGAGATCAGCAAGGGAGCGGCGCTGCTGGCGCGGCAGGCAGCGGATGAATTTGCGAAGCCGGGGCAGCCGCGATTTGTTGGCGGCTCGATGGGACCGACGACGAAAGCGATTACCGTAACGGGCGGCGTGACGTTTGCGGAACTGCTCGACGGCTATTACCTACAGGCTAAAGGCTTGGTCGAGGGTGGCGCCGATCTGCTGCTGCTCGAGACGAGCCAGGACACGAGGAACATCAAGGCCGGTTTGCTGGCGATCAAGAAGCTGTCGCGGGAAATCGGAAGCGAGATTCCGGTGATCGTTTCGGTGACGATTGAACAAAACGGTACCATGCTCGCCGGGCAGACGATTGAAGCGGTGTGGGCTTCGCTGCGACATGCCAAGCCCCTGGCTTTTGGATTGAACTGTGCTACTGGCCCGGAGTTCATGACCGATCACATCCGGACACTAAGCCAGATTTCGAACGAATTTGTGTCGTGCTATCCGAATGCCGGATTGCCGGATTCCGATGGGAAATATCTCGAAACGCCGACTTCCTTGGCGGCGCAGCTTGAGAAATTTGTGGATCACGGCTGGCTGAATCTGGTGGGAGGGTGCTGCGGGACTACCGAGCTGCACATACGCGCGATCGCACAGATGGTTCAAGGCAAGAAGCCACGTGTGCGGCCGGGTGAGTCGCACCGGGCAGTGTATTCAGGAATCGAGACGATTGAGGCAGAGGACAGCACGCGGCCGCTGCTGGTGGGTGAACGCACGAACGTGATTGGCTCGAGGCTGTTCAAGAATCTCGTGGCCGAGGAAAAGTGGGAAGAGGCTAGCGAGATTGCACGGCGTCAGGTGAAGGGCGGAGCGCATATCGTCGATGTGTGCCTGCAGAGTACGGAGCGGGATGAGAAGAAGGATATTCCGGTTTTTTACGAGAAGCTGATTCGAAAAGTGAAAGCGCCGCTGATGATTGATACAACCGATGCGACGGCGATCGAATTGGCGCTGACCTACTGCCAGGGCAAGTCGATCATAAATTCGATCAATCTTGAAGATGGGGAAGAAAAGTTTGAGCGCGTGGTGCCGATCGCCCATGATTTTGGCGCGGCGGTGGTGGTGGGATGTATTGACGAGGACAAATTGCAGGCGCAGGCGTTTACGCGGGAACGGAAGCTCGCCGTCGCGCAACGCAGCTACAAACTGTTGACGGAAAAATATGGGCTGGGGCCGGAAGACATCATTTTCGACCCGCTGGTTTTTCCGTGCGCGACGGGCGACGAGAATTATATTGGCGGCGCCGTGGAGACGGTTGAGGGTATCCGGCTGATCAAGCAGGCGCTGCCGGATGTGCGGACGATTCTGGGCATCTCGAACGTGTCGTTCGGGTTGCCGGCTGGTGCGCGCGAGGTGGTTAATTCGGTTTTTCTGTACTACTGCACGAAAGCGGGGCTGGACCTCGCGATTGTGAACGCGGAAAAACTGGAGCGGTTCGCATCGATTCCTCAGCATGAGCGAGACCTTGCGGAGAACCTTTTGTTTTCGCATCCGCCGAAGGACGTGCCGGCTGATCAATCCAATGCTGAACTGCTGCACAACGCCCCAGCAGATTGGAGAGAACAGAAAAAAGAGCAGCGCGCGGCGATCAATCAGTATCACATCGCTGCAATCGCCGAGTATTTCCGCACAGCAAAGAAGAAGGAAAAGAAGCTTGCGGCAGACCTTCCACTGGACGAGCGGTTGGCGAACTACATTATTGAGGGGACCCGGGATGGCCTGATCGCAGATCTGGAGCGCAAGCGCGCCGAAGGCGCGGCGCCGCTGGACATCATCAACGGCCCGTTGATGACCGGGATGGCGGAGGTGGGGCGGCTATTCAATGCGAATGAACTGATTGTGGCCGAAGTGCTGCAATCCGCAGAGGCGATGAAAGCCTCGGTCAACCACCTCGAGCAATTCATGGAGAAGGCGGACACAGCCAAGCGCGGGAAGATTGTGCTGGCGACCGTGAAAGGGGACGTACACGACATCGGGAAGAACCTTGTTGAGATCATTTTGAAGAACAACGGCTATGACGTCGTAAATCTCGGAATCAAAGTGCCGCCGGAGGAATTGATTAAGGCTTATCAGGATCACCGGCCGGACGCGATTGGGCTTTCCGGATTGCTGGTAAAGAGCGCGCAGCAGATGGTGATCACGGCGAACGATTTGAAGGACGCGGGAATCGAGATTCCGCTTTTGGTGGGCGGGGCGGCCCTGTCGGCGAGGTTTACCCAGACAAAGATCGCCCCTAGCTACGGCCGGGCGGTATGTTACGCAAAAGATGCGATGACGGGGTTGCGGCTGATGAATCAGTTGATGGATCCCGCGACGCGAGAGCAGGTTTTGCACGAACACGCGGCGGCTGGAAACGGGTTTGCCGTCTCGACGACTGTAAAGGTAGCCGAGATACCGAAGGTTTCGCGGTCGCCGAAAGTGCGGACGGATCTTCCGATTCCGAAAGTGCCGTATCTCGATCGAAAAGTGCGGCTGGTGCCGGATTTGAACGAGGTGTGGAGTTACATCAATCCGTTCATGTTGTATGGACGGCACCTGGGATTTCGAGGGGATTTCGAGAAACGGTTTGGCGAGCGCGATGCGAAGGCTGTCGAGCTATTTGAAAGCATGGAGGAAGTGAAACGGGAAGCGGCGGGGTTCATGAAGCCGCGTTCGGTTTGGCAATTTTTTGAAGCGGAGGCAGACGGAGAGGCGATGCACTTGTTCGCTCCGGGCGGCACTGAGCCAGTGCATACGTTCCGGTTTCCGCGACAACGTTCCGGGGATTTTCTATGCCTTAGTGACTACGTGCTGCCGCCGCAAAATGGAAAGAGGGATCACATCGCCTTGTTTGTAGTAACGGCTGGCGAGGGCGTGCGCGAACGGGCGGAAAAGGCAAAGAACGACGGCTACTATTTCAAATCACATGGCATGCAGGCGCTGGCCATCGAATCGGCGGAAGCGTGCGCGGAATGGCTGCACAGACGGATTCGCGAGGACTGGGGCTTCCCAGACCCGGCGGAAATGACGATGGCGCAGCGATTCACTTCCCGGTATCGCGCGAAACGGTACAGCTTTGGGTATCCGGCGTGTCCGAATTTGGACGATCAGGCGGGGATTTGGAAATTGTTGCGGCCAGAAGAGATTGGCGTGCAGCTGACCGAGGGATTCATGATGGATCCGGAAGCGAGTGTCAGTGCGCTGGTGTTTCAGCATCCGGATTGTACGTATTTTTCCGTTGGCGATGCCGGAGACGCGTAGTCGCCCGCAGCAGAAGACCTCGCTAAATCCTTTACATCTCTATCTTTCCGGGGAGCACTGGACCCCACACGCCAGAATTCCTTCCTCTCTGGAGGTCTGCCAAAGGAAGCGCGAACGTGGTGTTCATGGAGGGAACGAGGGCGCGACCAGAGCACTTCTCTTCTTGAAGCGTTCGATGACGTTGGCGGCATTGCCGCTTGTTTTGAAGCATCGCGAAATTCGTGTGGGAATCGATTGCCCCGTATTGCGGTCGTTGCAGATGTAGATCAGGCTCGTCGTGGAGCCGGCTCGTGCAAGCATAGCCCCTAAGTCCCAATCGATTCGAAAGCGGGCAACGGAGTGCTGAGCTTCTTGCCAGGTCCCAAAAAGGCGGAGGCGGTGAGGCTAGTATTTCCGGGAACCGCAGCCGTGCACTAGTCGCTCCGGCTGGACGGAGGGAATTGGGCGATTCTCTCCCGAAGGGCGGTAACGTCCGGGTCGGAGTAACGATTCGCAAATGGCAAGGAGTCCTGCATCGAGGCGATTACCCTTTGAGAAGGCCCACAGGCATTTTCATTACGCGGGCCGACTGGCTCGCTGGCCCTGGACAAGGGTATCACTTCACTCAAGATGGGCGAGCGGCGGCAACCCGCAGTGACAGCAGCGCGCTGGCTTGCGGTGTTGCGAACGAAGTTGCGTCGTTTGAGGAACATAGGTATCCTCGCGGCTCGTTGTCGGGGATATCAGGGAAGGGTGTGGTAGGTCAAGAAACCTGCCGGGGAGATAGCCCTGCGGGGGAACTGCCTTGTACGGCGGGAGGTGACCGAACCACACACTTGCCCTAAAACTGTACTGTTGTCCAGTTATCTTACCTTCCTTTGAGGGACTAAATTATCGGTTGAACGCGTGGACTTGGGGTGCGAGTTCGCGGCGACCCATAGCTGACTCCTAATTCGGGAGCTGTCCGGTAGGAGTCGCTGGAACCCAAATTCGATCGGGGTGGCGAGAGTGCGTCGACATTTAGCTGGGACGATACTGGCACTGGCGATGATTGCCGCGGTGATCGGCTTTGCGGGGTGTGCTGGCGTAGTGGGCTCGAATGCCCCCAATCCACCCAACCCGACGACGGCGACAATTACGGCACAGCCGACTAGTCAGCAGGTCACGGCCGGGCAAACAGCGGTTTTCTCCGTAGTGGCGACTGGCACAGCGCCGCTGACCTTCCAGTGGCAGAAGAATGGCACAAACATCGGTGGAGCGGTGGCGTCCAGCTACACCACGCCTGCAACCACGAGCGCAGACAACGGCTCGACGTTCAAGGTGGTCGTTAGCAACCCAATGGGGAGTGTAACGAGCGGTGCAGCGACCCTGACGGTGAACCCCCCGGCGGTGGCGCCCACGATCACGACACAACCGGCAAATGAGAGTGTAGTAGCTGGTCAGTCCGCGACTTTCTCATTGGTGGCCAGCGGCACCGGGCCGCTCAGTTACCAGTGGCAGAAGAACGGCGCAACCATCGGTGGAGCAACGTCACCCAGCTATACCACGACTGCCGCGACCTCTGCGGATAACGGAAGCACCTTTCAAGTTGTCGTTAGCAATTCAGTGGGAAGCACAACGAGCAACGCTGCGACGCTGACCGTGACCGCTCCGGCGGTGGCGCCCACGATCACGGCACAACCCCCGAATCAGACGGCGACGGTTGGCCAGACAGCGACCTTCTCGGTAGTGGCCACCGGAACCGCACCCCTGAGCTACCAATGGCAGAAGAATGGCGCAAATATTGGCGGAGCAGTCTCGGCTAGCTATACGACGCCCGCGGCGACGAGCGCTGACAACGGCTCCACATTCCATGTGGTGGTGAGCAACTCGGCAGGAAGCGTAACGAGCAGTGCGGCGACGCTGACGGTGAACCCCGCCGTGGTAGCTCCCACGATCACGACGCAACCGGTGAATCAGACTGTGACGGCAGGCCAGCCAGCGACTTTCTTCGTTGTGGCGAGTGGCACAGGGCCGCTCAGTTACCAGTGGCAGAGGAACGGCGCGAACATTGGCGGATCGTCGGCCAGCTACACCACGCCCGCAACCACAAGCACCGATAATGCCTCCACGTTCCAGGTGGTGGTGAGCAATTCGGCAGGAAGCGTAACGAGCAGTGCGGCGACGCTAACGGTGAACCCTGCGGTTGTCGCTCCCACGATCACGACGCAACCGGTGAATCAGACCGTGACGGCAGGCCAGCCAGCGACTTTCTTCGTTGTGGCGAGTGGCACAGCGCCGCTCAGTTACCAGTGGCAGAGGAACGGCGCGAACATTGGCGGATCGTCGGCCAGCTACACGACACCTGCAACCACGAGCACCGATAATGCCTCCACGTTCCAGGTGGTGGTCAGCAATTCGGCAGGAAGCGTGACGAGCAGTGCGGCGACGCTGACGGTGAACCCCGCCGTGGTGGCTCCCACGATCACGGCGCAACCGGTGAATCAGACCGTGACGGCAGGCCAACCAGCGACTTTCTCAGTGGTAGCTGCCGGGACAGCTCCGCTCGGCTACCAGTGGCAGAAGAATGGCGCCAATATCGCGGGTGCAACAGCGGCGAGTTATACGACGCCCTCGACCACAAGTGCGGACAACAGTTCCACGTTCAAAGTGCTAGTCAGCAACTCAGCGGGTAACGTAACGAGCAATGCGGCGACGTTGACGGTGAACCCTGCGGTTGTAGCTCCTACGATCACGACGCAACCTGCGAGTCAAACGGTGACGGCGGGCCAAACGGCGACTTTCTCGGTGGTAGCTGCCGGGACGGCGCCGCTGGGCTACCAGTGGCAGAAGAACGGCGCGAACATTGGCGGCGCAACGTCGGCCAGCTACACGACACCTGCAACCACGAGCACCGATAATGCCTCCACGTTCCAAGTGGTGGTGAGCAACTCAGCGGGGAGCGTAACGAGCAATGCGGCGACGCTGACAGTGAACCCTGCGGTGGTAGCTCCCACGATCACGACGCAACCGGCGAATCAGACCGTGACGGCAGGCCAGCCAGCGACTTTCTTTGTTGTGGCGAGTGGCACAGGGCCGCTCAGTTACCAGTGGCAGAGGAACGGCGCGAACATTGGCGGATCGTCGGCCAGCTACACCACGCCCGCAACCACAAGCACCGATAATGCCTCCACGTTCCAAGTGGTGGTGAGCAATTCGGCGGGAAGCGTAACGAGCAGTGCGGCGACGCTAACGGTGAACCCTGCGGTTGTCGCTCCCACGATCACGACGCAACCGGTGAATCAGACCGTGACAGCAGGCCAGCCAGCGACTTTCTTCGTTGTGGCGAGTGGCACAGGGCCGCTCAGTTACCAGTGGCAGAGGAACGGCGCGAACATTGGCGGATCGTCGGCCAGCTACACCACGCCCGCAACCACAAGCACCGATAATGCCTCCACGTTCCAGGTGGTGGTGAGCAATTCGGCGGGAAGCGTAACGAGCAGTGCGGCGACACTAACGGTGAACCCCGCGGTGGTAGCTCCCACGATCACGACGCAACCGGTGAATCAGACCGTGACGGCAGGCCAGCCAGCGACTTTCTTGGTTGTGGCGAGTGGCGCGGCGCCACTCAGTTACCAGTGGCAGAAGAACGGTGCGAACATTGGCGGCGCAACGTCTGTCAGCTACATCACGCCCGCAACCGCGAGTACCGACAATGGCTCTTCCTTCCAAGTGGTGGTGAGCAATTCGGCAGGAAGCGTAACGAGCAATGCGGCGACACTAACGGTGAACCCTGCGGTGGTAGCACCCACGATCACGGCGCAACCGGCGAATCAGACCGTGACGGCGGGCCAGCCAGCGACTTTCTTCGTTGTGGCGAGTGGCACGGCGCCGCTCAGTTACCAGTGGCAGAAGAACGGCGCGAACATCGGCGGCGCAACGTCGGCCAGCTATACCACGCCCGCAACCACGAGTACCGATAATGCCTCCACG
>Ga0207151_1163_pt1 | contig 14190 bp, 7 predicted proteins | sample Alteio_BWMinHeat_29_FD_153523 | JGI IMG/M metagenome (GOLD analysis project Ga0207151, IMG submission 153523) | Enriched cells from forest soil in Barre Woods Harvard Forest LTER site, Petersham, Massachusetts, United States -... | ecosystem: Environmental > Terrestrial > Soil > Temperate forest >... | reverse complement strand
ATTCTTGCGGGGATTCCTATGTAATAAGCCAATAACATAAAAGCTTGTGATCTATGTCTACAAACCCCTCTTTTATATTTGATACAATCTAATAAAGTATCTAGCAGTGTATTTGGTTTTGAAGGCAATGCATCATCTCTAAAAGATAAACAATAGGCTTTTAGTCTTTGTAGTTTTATTTCGTTAGGAATTTTTTCCTCAAAAATTTGTAATTCTGGTATGGATTTAATTAAACTTTTAATTTTATCCGTTAAGTCAGTTGATAAAAGTGGTTTTTCTTCAGTAATGATAGTATCAGTTGCATTTATATTTTGATATAGTGGATCAGCTTTAAATTTATAAAATATTTTAACTGCCTGTGTTTTATCTGAATTAGATCTAATATAAAATAGTTTATGGCTTTCTTCCCAGTATATCGATACATCATTATCACCTTCACAAAATGTTTCAAAAGCTTCTTTTGAACAATTTGTGTGAGTGGGTAGAGGATAAAACTTTCCAGGTTCTAATATACCTTCCAGTGCGCCTAAACAGAAGTCACCCTGTTTAGCTTGTTTAATTAATTCAGCAAGTTTCACTATTTCTATAGTTGGAATCTTGTCGGCTATAGCATAGAACCTTCTATCTTGACCAACAAATTTTAAATCTTTATTGTCTGAGAAAATAATTTTGTCAAATACATTGATTCTTAACGAATGGTCTGGGACAAAGTCCTTGCTTTCAATAACCACTTTTAAAGCTTCATCGGGAGTAGTTGATACCTTGGTTGTTATATCAGAATCAGGTGAAATCTCATCACTTATATTAAATAATGAAACACGCCTAGCGGCAGGGGCATTAAACCTGCTGCTAGGTGATGGATTTCCTAACGATGGTAAAAATCTTCCTGGCACGTCAAGCTCAATATCAAAATTACGTAAATTAACACATTGATCGAAGTTACCATTTAATTTTGCACTAGGAGCATGGATTGATACTGAATTAATTGATTTTGCTTCTTTAAATTCAAGAGTTATAAGATTACAAAGTTCGTTATTTACTGAAAAATGAGTTAATTCGTTTGTGCCATTAAATTTTATATTTATGTTATTTAATGTTATTAATTCTTCTTTTGATGGTATTTTTCCAAGCTCAGACAACGGTTTTATTTGAGAGAATCGTGCACCTTCTATTTCAGCAGCTTTTTGAAATTCAGGAGTATGTTTTTTAAAATCGTGGCCTCTCCAGGGATTATCCCACGGTTGCCATCCATGTACTACCAAACCACATGATTTGCAAACACAACGATCGCGTTTTATGAACGTAGGTCTATATGCAAATCCAGCTTTTTCAATTTCCGTTCGAAGTGTTCGTGTAAGTGGCCATCTTACCCCTTCTTTTCTTTGCAGCTCTATATATTTTTTTAAACTTTCAGAAAAATTATTTTCTAGACAATGACTCATTATATCTGATCTATATTTAAAGGTTAGCATTTTAGTTATCAATTTTTTATCTGAAATGACTATTTTTACCAATAAATAAGGATCAAATGGCTCTCCTTTTTTTAATGAAAAAAACAGAGAGTCTAGTCGATTTAATAAATCACTATAAATAGTATTTCCTTCTTGTATGAGATCTGAGATTATTCCTTTACGGCATTTAGAAGTAAGATCAGGTCCATTTTTTTCCTCATTTTCATATTTTTTACTATCAATAATAAATCGCTCAATATGTTCTAAGCCAAATAAATCGGAATGAGTTGAAAAGAATGATAGTATAAAATTTAATGAATAATCAGTGACAGGTAAATCTGTTAATGTTTGTTTGAATTGCGCCAGTGCATTGATAAATGGTTTTTGTTCAGTACATGCTTTGGGTAGATCCATTGGGCTGAAAATAGATTCGACTATAGGCCCCTGTTCAAAATGTTTTAATTTTTTCAAATGATTTAAATTATATTCACTAATAGTAGGTGTTTGGCTGGTGATAGACTCTAGTTCTTGGCAAAGAGTGAAGTCTAATGCTTTAAGTGCATAGCTACCTTTTTCAGAAAAAATTTTTAATTGATTGTTAGGAGCAAATAAAATCTCATTTAATTTTGGACAATTAAAACATTTAGTCGATTGAATATTAGGAAATTGAGATAAGTCTAATTTTTTTAAGTCACAACCGATTATCGTTAATGATCTTAACATTTTAAATTGAGAAAGATCTGGAATATTTCCATATTGAATTATCAAGTCTTCAATCTGATTGTCTGGATTGATTTTGCCGCTGTGTTGACATTCATTCAAAATTAATATACCGGGATTTGTTTTTAGATCTAACTCTTTGAAATCGCCAAAAACGAATAAATAATTAGGCTCGGGTTCAGCTTGATTACTTTTACTTTCGTGGGGAATGGGCTGTGAAATTTTTACTTCTTTGGATGCTCCCAGCATATCTTGCTGTACACATTGGGTATATAAAGTCTTATAAAGAATGACGCTTTTTAGTTTTTTACAAGGCGATAAATCTGTTCCTCTTAATAAATTTGAGTAGTGAATATCAGTGTATATCTCTGTTAAAGGAAGTAAAGGGCAATCTGAAATATCTAGCTCTTCTAAATTATGTTTAAACTCTTTAGGTATTAAAATACGTTTTAATTTGCTTCCATTTTTAAAGCTTAAGCTTTTCATGTTGAGTTTTGGTAAAGCCAGGTATTCGCAGTTTTCCATATCTAGAATAACTTTATTATCGTCAAATAAACTTAAACTTTCATCACACCATGTTTGTGTTGCATTTTGAATTTCTATTTTTACATCGAGTGACTTTGTTAATTCTTTTATAAAATTAATTTCTTGTTTATTAGGTTTTAATAAAATTATTTTTTTTATTTTTTTAGGATCAATGCTTTTAAGAATAAAATCAAAAGTTTCCTTTGTGAATGGTGCTAAGTTAGTCAAATCTAGGGTGTCATTTATTACGGGCGGTATTCCAAGGTTTTTAACATAGAATTTATCAAGTAAAGTTGAGTAAGAATGAAAATCTAAAATCGTGTAATCTTCTGTTGATACACCTTGTAAACTTAAGCTTTTTTTCACACTATCCTCGGTAGCGGGTTTTATCGTTTCTCTTATTTTAAAGAATTCATTTGCGCTTGATAAAGGTTTGCAATCTGCTATCGAAATATTTTCTCCTGGCCATAAATACACATCAAAATATTTTATGAGGGTATGAAACAACGCTAATTCTACCTCTGTAGGAGCGAAGTTTTTTATTAATGCATTAGAGAAAATGACTTTCTTTTTTTGATTGCTGCTTGTGCTTTTTGATTCGATTTTTAACCAACTATTTTCCTCTCCTTCAATTAACGATTTCCATTTATCAAGTTGACCTGGACCGAAATTTTGATAGTTAACAGATACCTGATCTTCGGTATCTTCTCCTTTGGAAGAGATTAATTTTACTAATGTTTTTTGTGAAATATAGGGCATTGCTTCCTCGTTTTATCTATTTTACTCGTGTCTTGTTATGTCTTTATTATAGATTATAAAATGGGTCTTAGGGTTTTAGATTATTACTACTTCTTTTGTGCTATCAATGAGTTAACTATTAATTAGCCTTTTTTAATTATTTTTGCATTATAATAATGAATATTAGAATTAAAAATGAGGAGTGTCGTTATGGCGGCTGTTCATTCCAAATCAAATCGTAATTTTAATGTTTTATATGATCTTATTTTAGATCAAGAATATTTAGTCGCTGCAATTGAAAAGGCTATTCATATTGATAGTGCCAGGGTAAGAGATTTATGGTTGGTTAAGTTTACTCAAAATAAAAGCCCAAATGAGAAAGCGACTCATTTACTTAACTTTATTAAAAACAATGATAACCCAAAACAAATTTTGCATAAGCTGAAAGAGTTTTTTGCGGAATATTTTACAGAAGGACGTTTCGACAGAGAATCCATTAAAGGCGTATTAATACATCAAATCACGGCACTCCCGCCTAATTCAAAGCAATATGAAATTTGGGCGGAAGATTTACTTAATGAAATGTTGCGCTACGCTGAACAGCAATTGCAAGAAGCTAATCAAAATAAAGTGATTAATAAATACGTTGAAAAAAAACCAAAAAAGTTTAATCAAGAAGATGCAAAAAAAATTCGTGAAGAATGGTTGGCTTTGAAAAAAACTCCAGATACCTTATATTGGATGTTATCTCACAAAAAATTTCTTGTGAGACAGCTTGATAAGATATTGAATAAAAAGGGAGTGAATATTGAAGCGCCGGGAATGAAAGAATTAAAAATTTGTCGTGATAATATTTTACATAAAGAAGCTATGCTTGAAATTTTAATTGAGTTGCAAAAATTTTTACGTACACATTCAGATGATTTTTTAGCTTCTAGTTCTATTGACAAAGTGAAAGGGCAGTTTTTTGAAATGATGGGCATTATAGAAAATGCAGGTAAATATAATAAAGGTCAAACTTTGGTAGAAAGAAAATGGGAGCAACAGGAAGGGCATGTTATTAATAGACTAAATGCTCAGAAAAAACCAGATATTCCGGATAAAGTGAAAAAAACCCGAAAATTTAAAAAATGAGGTATTCACATTGTATTGTTTTACCATCAACTTCCGCGACTAATAACCCTCCTGCAGCAGCAAAAAAATGATCTCGGGAAGCAGCGCTGCTACAATACACAAAGTACTACTCAATAAGATTTTCTAGCAGCTTTAAGTCTTCCATTTAATATTACAACCTACACTGGGTTTTTGGTCTGGATGAATGGATTTATTATTTAAAATATTTTCTAAAGCTTGCGTAAGATCTTTTCCAGTAACTGCTTTTCCATTACCGGGCGTTGCTTCATCAAATCGTCCGCGATATACACATTTTAAATCTTTATCAAAAACATACAAATCGGGTGTGCAAGCGGCTTTATACGCTTTTGCAATTTCTTGGGTTTCATCATAAAGATAAGGAAAAGTATAATGATGTTGTATGGCTTCTTCACGCATTTTTTCTGGATTATCCGCAGGATATTTTTTTGCATCATTGGATGAAATTGCAATAAAAGAAATACCTTTTTTTTGAAATGTATTGACTACTTCAACCAATTTTTTTTGAATTAATTTAACATAAGGACAATGATTGCAAATAAACATAATCACAGTTGCTTTATCGGATTTTATATCTTCTAAAGAAATTAACCGGTTGCTGACTGTGTCCACCAATGTAAAGCTAGGAGCTTTAGTTCCAAGCGCTATCATATTTGAAGGGGTTTCTGCCATATTTTTCACCTTTTTTTAAGGTCATAATAATACATAAAAACAATTGTCTTGTCATAAGATTCAGGTATTCTTACACGATTCAAATCGCCGCAGAAATGGAGGGTATATGGCGAAGCGGTTTTCATTGTGTAAAGTTTTTTTACTCATGTCATCAGCAGGTTTTCTAAGTTTAGGACAAACTGCTTATGCTGCCGCTTTTCAATTATGGGAACAAGACGGTGCCAGTATTGGTAATTATCATGCAGGTTATGCAGCAATTGCTGAAGATGCTAGCACTTCTTTTTACAATCCAGCGGGTTTAGTGAGAATTCATAATCAACAATTTGTTTTGGGTGCAGATCCTGTGTTCACGGATTTTATTTTTAGAGGCACCGTGCAAGTCAATAATGATGTAGATTCGGGATTACCCACGTTAACCAGTGCTCAAGGTGGAAATTTTGCATTAGTGCCCAATCTGCATTATGCCGCCCCTTTGTTGGATAATTTAGTCTTTGGTTTAAGCACAGTCGTTCCTTTTGGTTTAAAAACGGATTGGGGTTATGCACCCGTTACCCGTTATGTTGCTACAGTCACTTCATTAATGGTGGTTGATATTTCTCCCACGTTTGGATTTGGAATAACGGATAAACTCTCAGTGGGAGCTGGATTAGATGCTGAACAAGCTTCAGCAGAATTTGATTTAGTGGGTGGACAAGGTGCTTCCGATGCAGATACTAAATCAATTAATAAAGGTTCAGGTAAAGGTTATGGTTTTCATTTGGGTGCACTTTATCAATTTAGTCCAGCCACACGTTTAGGTTTGAGTTTTCATTCTCAAGTGATACATAAATTACGCGGAACCAGTGCCTTCGTCGGTCCTTTAGCAAATGAAGCAAATGGAGGAACTCAAATTTCAACGGGATTGCGTACAGAATTTCGTTTACCTGCATCGACTAGTTTAAGTTTTTTTCACACATATAATCCGCAATGGGATGTGATGGCAACGATTAGTTATATTCAATGGAGTGTGTTTAATCAAATAATTTTAAATAACACGGCGGGTGTAGATATAGTAGGTGGTGGTTCAACAACAGTTGATAATTTGCAAGTCACTGTAGCGCAGCATTATCATAATTCTTGGAATTATGCGTTAGGATCCAATTATCATGTGAATGAAAAATGGATGATTCGTACCGGTCTTGGTTATGATCAAACCCCTTCTAATGATAGATACAGAAATTTAGCATTACCCGATAGTGATAGATATATCATTGCGATAGGCGGTCACTTTCAAGCGACTAATACAATAGGTCTTGATATGAGCTGGGCACATTTCTTTATGCAAAATACGCGTATCAATAGCTTAACCCAAATAGTCGGATCACAAATTTCTACGACGAATGGTATTGTGCAGGGGGGGGGCGGATGTGTTTGGCTTTCAACTGAAGTGGGACATTGTTTGATTAAACCTTCGTCTTTTGCTTTTACTCTGCGTTGCATCTGCGCTACGCTGCTCACATACCCAACCACGTATGCTGCGCTGCGTTGCTCGATGCGCCTTGATTAAAAGCAAAATACTCGGTTTATTTTTACCTTCGTCTTTTGCTTTTACTCTGCGTTGCATCTGCGCTACGCTGCTCACACATACCAGCGGGCTTCAAATAGATCGTAGGGTGGATTAGATGCGTTTTTTGCATCGTAATCCACCTTTTCTGGCTTATTCTTTAGCATACCTTATATAAACATTAGATCCTTCATAGGTTACTTTATAGTGCTCTGGATCATAATTTTCTTCAACATAAGCCGGTAAATCTTTATTGATAGTAATTCTCGCTCTAGCAACTTTATTTCCTGTGCAATTGTTAGAAGGATAAAGTACAGCCCAACAATCACCGCTCAATTGTCTGCAAATGGCTTTTACTTCAAAAGGCGTAGTGGTGCTATGCCCAGGAGTTGCAGCATTGGTTCGTTTAGGTGTCATCTTCGCAGGACCAGAGCAAGAATTTGTTTTTTCGATTAAGACAGAAGAATCTTCATCAGTGTAATTCCATGTTTCGAGATTTGCATTTGCAATCATGGGTAAGCTTATTAAAGCAAGTGCAGCAGATAAAACACTCAGTTTCTTTAAAATCATAATATCTCCATATATATAAATCATTTATCAGAGGAAAATACTATAATTGAATAATTTAGAAAAACAAGATTATTGAACAAGTGTTTTTAATAATTTTTCTTTTTCTTCTGCAGTTAAAAATAAGCCTAATTTTGTACGTCTCCAAATAATGTCGTCAATATTTTTTGCCCATTCGTGTTCAATTAAATAGTCAATTTCCTTTTGATAAAGACCAGCACCAAAATGTTCACCTAAATCACTTAATTGAGCAGTGTTATTTAAAAATAATTTACATCGAGTGCCATAATTTGTTGCATAGCGGATTAAAATGTTTTCAGGTAGCCAATGATATTCACTTCTTAATTGATTTAAAAATGAATCAAAATCATTATTATGAAAATCACACCCAGGCAGCGGGCTATCTGCGGTCCAATCTCCAGGCATTTTAGGAAAAAAAGGTTTAAGTTTGGCAAGTACATCTTGCGCTAGCCGTCTAAAAGTCGTTAATTTTCCACCAATCACACTGATTAAAGGTGTAGCGTGATCTTCAACATCTAATAATATCGAATATTCACGCGTAATGCTTGAAGGTTTATCTGCATCTTGATTTTGTAAACAGCGTATACCGGAATAAGTCCAAACAATAGTATCTTTTGATATATTTTTCCTAAAATATTGATTAATTGTATTACATAAATAATTTATTTCATGCTCAGCAATAGGAAGCAATTCGGCATAACTAACAAGTATGTCGGTTGTTCCGATTAGGGTAAAATCGTTTTGGTAAGGGATTGCAAATACAATTCGTTTATCCTGATTTTGTAGAATATAAGCAAAGTCGCCTTCATATAATTTTGGAACAACAATATGACTGCCTTTTACCAACTGCACTGAAAATGAAGATCCATTTGTGATTCTATTATTAACATCATAAACCCAAGGTCCGGATGCATTGATTAAGACTTTAGAAAAATAAATTTGTTCTTTATCATCATTTTTTACTGTAATTTTCCACTGAGAATTAACTCTTTCAGCAGAAACAAATTCCGTTTGTGTTAAAATTTCAGCGCCGTTTTCTTTTGCAGAGATAGCATTTAATACAACAAGTCGTGCATCATCTGTAAAGCAATCATAATATGAAAAACCTTTTTTAAACTTTTCCTTTAAAATTTCTTTCTTAAATTTAATTTTTTTTGAGCGTGGAATTTTTTTTCTGGGAGCAAGATGATCATATAAAAATAATCCTAGCCGAATTAACCAAGGCGAGCGTAAATGTTTTTCATAAGGTAATAAAAATTTTAATGGTTTAACCAAATTAGGTGCTTTACGCATTAAAATTTCGCGTTCTAATAATGCTTTTCTTACTAAATTAAATTCATATGACTCTAAATAGCGTAATCCACCATGAATGAGTTTAGTGCTAGCGGAAGAAGTTGCATAAGCTAAATCATTTTTTTCACATAGGCTGACAGATAGGCCTCGGCCGGCAGCATCAGCAGCTATGCCCACACCATTAATACCACCGCCAATAATGAAAATATCTTTAATATCCATTGAAAACCTGACATATAATATACAATATCCATATCATAACACAGGAATTCCCGCTAACCTGTTTGGCTGTTATCAAAATGTCTCCCTGGTACATCCATGTACCTCCCGCGTCATCTATCCCTGGACGCTAGTCGCCATTTTGATAACAGCCAAACAGGTTAGCGGTTATAGCTGATCATTACACTAATTGTAAAAAAACGGGATTCAAATGTCATATATTCTTGCAATTGATCAAGGCACAACAAACAGTCGAGCAATTATCTTTGATAGGCAGGGGCACCCCATTGTTCAACACGAATTGGCTTTGACACAATATTTCCCAAAAGAAAGTTGGGTTGAGCAAGATCCTGATGAGATGTTTAATAATACTGTTACGTGCTGTCACGAAGCTTTACGTAAAGCAGGTGTAGAAATAGCCGCTATTGGCATTTCGAATCAACGTGAGACAACTATCATATGGGATAAACAAACAGGAAAACCGATTTATCCGGCTATTGTTTGGCAAGATAGGCGTACCACTGAAATTTGCAAACAATTTTCTGCTCATCCTATAGCAAAAAAAATTCAAGAAAAAACAGGTTTAGTCTTAGATCCTTATTTCTCAGCAACAAAAATTTATTGGATTTTAGAGAATGTTCCTCATGCATGTGAGAAAGCAGACCGCGGAGAATTATTATTTGGAACTGTGGATACCTACTTATTATGGAAATTAACAGGCGGTAAATCGCATGCCACTGATGCAACTAATGCTTCGCGTACATTATTATTTAATATTGTTACCCAAGAATGGGATGAAGAAATTTTAAAGGCATTTCATATCCCCAAAAATTTATTGCCTAAGGTATTGGATAGCAGTGCTGATTTTGGAGTAACAGATAAGGCTATCTTAGGTAAAACAATTCCAATTACGGGAATAGCTGGGGATCAACAAGCTGCTACAGTTGGGCAAGCTTGTTTTGAAACAGGTATGGTCAAAACTACTTATGGAACAGGTGGTTTTATGTTATTAAATACAGGAAATAAATTAATTCAATCCAGGCATCAATTGCTTTCAACCATTGCTTATCGTTTAAATAACGAAGTGAAGTATGGATTAGAAGGCAGCATTTTTTGTGCGGGTGCAACGATAAAATGGCTAAGGGATAATTTAAAAATTATAAAAAATGCAACTGACACAGAAATATTAGCTAAGGAATTGGATGATAACGGCGGTGTTTATTTGGTTCCCGCATTTACAGGACTGGGTGCGCCCTATTGGAAACCAGAAGCAAGAGGAATGATTACTGGATTAACGAGAAATTCAAATACATCACATATTGCTCGTGCAGGTTTAGAAGCAGTTGCTTATCAAACGTTAGATTTATTGGAAGCCATGCAAAATGATAGCAACACCAAATTAGAAGTTTTACGTGTTGATGGTGGCATGGTTGCTAATAATTGGTTGTTGCAATTTATTTCAGACATACTTGAATTAAGACTTGAACGTCCAAGCTGTATTGAGACCAGTGCATTGGGCGCAGCTTTTTTAGCTGGTTTGCACGTAGGAATCTATAGCTCACTGGATGAAATTGCAAAATTATGGCATTCAAACGCAACATTTAACCCAGCACAAAATAAAAATCTACGTGAAAAAAATTATGCGGGTTGGAAGCAAGCCTTGAAACAGCTATGCTAACTTATTCTGTCATGCCAGCTGAAGTTTACCCTTGCATTCTTTAACTGAGAGTTGGTTTGGCCTCAGAAAGCGTTGCCTTCACAAGGTTAATAGGTTTTTGGTCTTTGAAAAAGTATGGATAAGCATTTGATTTAAACTCCAACATTAACTGCTTTTCTCCAGCTTCTACAATCGTATCTTCCTTATTTTTTAATGCATTTTGAAATTTGTTGGGATTATTTTGTATTACCGCCGCAGCACTCACCAAGCATTTATATAACCCGCTTTCAGAAATATCATTTCCTAGATCTTTTTTGTGTGACCAGATAAGTATTTCAAATCCAGGTAAAGAGGAATCATAATCAAATAAATAATTAAATACTAACGAAGAAAGCGTAGGGTAATTTAAAAAGATAGAATTTTTTAGTAAAGAATATATTGCATCGAAAGTTCCAAATAAATTATTTGTCACTAAACTTTTATTTTCAAGGGACGCTTTATCTAAACTTAAAATTTCAACACTATTTGCATTTTGTTTAAAAATAATATCGATTTTCCAATCTGGCCAATAATGGGTTAAGATACTTCTATAATTTGTACTGATGTGTTTATCATAATCATGTAACAAACGAGGATTATGCCATGGTCTCCATCCTGATACTTCCGAGCCGCAAACATCACATATACATCTATCTCGTTTAATTGACATTGGTTTGAAAGCAAAACCATTTTTTTCGATTTCTTTACGTAAGATTGGACTATGTGGCCATGGTACTCCCCTTTTTGCGTTGAGAGCACGAAAGAAATTATATCTTTCTTGATTAGCTGCAACTAATTCTTCTTCCCATATTTCGCAATTCTTTAAAAACATTTCAATTTTTTTCATCCATGTTTTATCTGTTGCCAATGCTTCAAGAATAAATGATGGATGAAATTGTTTATTTTCTCTACGGAATATCGTAAATAAAAAATCAACTTTATAAATATATTGTATAACCAGTGTATTTGCCATTTCAGTTAATAAGTTGACTTTTTCAATTAAGTTCAATGGTCCTCTTGGTGGTAGCGGATTTGGTAATTCCAATTGAGTATTTGCGTTGCATTTTTGAAGGTAAAGTTTTGGATTTCGAATACATTCAGTAGCATGTGTCCAACCATATAAATGACTATGCCTAGCTAATAGACTCAATATTCTGTCTGCAATTTCTTTTAATTTTTCATTAGGGTGACTATGGGGAGAAATTGTTTTGTACATCTCAATATCAATCATTGAGTATATGTATGCCGCCTCAGTTTTCGAAAAACTATTTAAAATAACTCCTGAAGTTACTGGGGGCTCATAATCCAATGGATTGTTTAAATCAGGTATTAATTCAATTTGGATCATTGAAATATCGCCTGATAATAAGTTTGATAAACGCATTCTATTCAGTTTTTCAGTGTAATTTATAACATGAACTGAAGCATTGTGAGGATAAATTTCTTTTAATTGATCGATAACACTTGAACTTAATTCCGAATAATGTTGATGACACGAGAATATGACATTGTTTATTAGTTTGTTGACCGTCCAGGTAGAGTTTGGCTTAAGTTCTTGATAGGTATTTGCTAATTCAATTTTGGCTTGTTCTGCTATCAATGTACTTATGTGGTGTTTCTTAGTTGTCGTAAATTTCTTTGCAAGCTTCTCTTTCCCTAAAGAAAACTCTTGAGATGCTCTCCATTGTTCTAAAGTTAAAAGTCTAGTCGTTATAATATTAACCAAGTTTCCATTGCAATCTCTATAAGCATTAGGTACTAAATAAGGTTCAATTCCCAAAAACATGCAACTTCTTTTTGTGTTTGGATCCGAAAATGCTACGGGTAAACCCACATCTTCTACTTCCATTGTTGCGTAGTGTTTTTCTTTAATTTGTCTAGATAATTGCGTAATATTTCTTTTTGCAGTACCGGAGATGTTCTTTAAGCATTGGTATAACCAGCTCTTAGCGAGATCTTTTCCTAACTCACTTTCTTTAGCTTCAGCTAAAAGTTCTAATTTATCTGTTTCAGTAAGAGTAGATAAGCCACAGGTGACAAACAATATATTACCATTTGGTTTATGTACAACATAAAAAGGTGTTTCATCAGGTTTTTTGGAAACTAACCAGTCTTTATCAAGCGTGCCAAACTTTGCTAATTTTCTTTCTAAGTTTTTATCGGTTTTAAGATTAGCTTGTTGCAGTGAAGTAGCAGAGTTTTTTAAATCCTGTAGATAGTTTCTAAAGTTATTTTGAGAGGTTTTTAAATCCTGAACGCCGGCTTTCATAGCCTTCATTGTTAATTTTGCCCCTTTTTTATGAGAAGAAGCTTTTTGAACCGCTTTTAGAATGGTGTTTTTCTGTTTTAATTCTTGAGTAAGGTTGATTAACTTGCTTTGCTGAGCCTTGAAAAGATTTTCTATTTCCATTTCAGGTGAATTTTCTTTATTGTGTAACATAATAATCCCCGTTTATAAAGAATTTTGATTCAACGTTAGAGTGGTTGTTGGAGTAGCAGTTGCTGCAGTTGTAGCTGTATTATGTTGATCAAAAAATCCATGTTGGTTTGATAACATATTTTTCTGGCTTTTTTGAATATTCAAAATAATATGACAAAATTGGAGTAAATTTTCAATTTCCAACGGATTATGATGGCCCACTTGATTTCGTATTTTTTGGGAAAGAACCATAAATTGTCTAGGCAATTCCGTTTTCGGATCCAGATGGCGGCTTAATTCCCCAGTCATTGCAATAAGCATTTTTAAGGCATCTAAATGAAAAGTATAATAGGATAAAATATTTTGAATATTTTTTCGTTGTTCACTCAAGCTTGGATAAACTTTTTTAATTCTATCCATGATTTCATTTATTTTAGGAATGAATATTTCAAAAATCTGTTTATGTGAATCCTTGGCGGCAATATCATTGGTTTTTTTACTTTCATGATAAGGAGCTAGCGTTTTATATAAGGATGTTTCAGTGATTACTAATGGAAAAGGAGAAAGTATATACTGTGTTGAGTTTTTTGTTAAACCATACAGATCAATCAATTCTTTCTGATGTTTTTGATCAAGAACAAGTTCTGTCAAATAATTTTTTCGCATTTTTAAGAGTTCTAATGGCATTTTTTCAGTAAGCTCAACCGCTGTAGATAAAACATTTTCTTTTGTCGCTATCCAGGCGCCGTGCATAAGCATATTACGTAAATCTTCTAAAAGGTTTTGTTCTATGGCTGTTGATGAATTGCCACCCATCAATTTATAACGTTTCAATTCTTGCAGAGTGCTTATTATATGATATAACAATGCATAATGTCTGATTTCTCTATTTAAGTTGATAAATTCACTGTATTGTTTATTTTCAGATTCAAAATGTACTAAACATAATTTAATAGCAATTAAGTGTTTAAAAGCATTTTGTAAGGCTGTTTTTTGTAAATTTGTCTCGCGGGATTGTGTTGGAACATTAGTTGCCTTTGCCTGATTATTTTGTGTAGAAGCACTTTCAGATTTGTTTGTTGCTGCTGGTTTTTGTAGTGGTTTAGGCTTTGTTTTTTGATTTTCTTCTTCTAATCTACGTTTTATCGCATGCTCTTTTTGTAATTTACGTTTT
>Ga0207151_1161_pt1 | contig 14338 bp, 1 predicted proteins | sample Alteio_BWMinHeat_29_FD_153523 | JGI IMG/M metagenome (GOLD analysis project Ga0207151, IMG submission 153523) | Enriched cells from forest soil in Barre Woods Harvard Forest LTER site, Petersham, Massachusetts, United States -... | ecosystem: Environmental > Terrestrial > Soil > Temperate forest >... | reverse complement strand
AACGGAAAGTGGGTGTGGGATATGGCGTCTCAAAAAAAGGACGAGGCGAATTTGCAAGATTATACTCGGCGAACGACACACCTTCTGAGGACTCTACAATCAAAAATTTGCACGAATCAGTTTTAAAGACCTACATTATGTTCCTACATGATCGCCTCAAAGAAAAACAAGCAAATGCACTTGCAGAGTACATGAGCAAACGGGCTGAAGCTGAGGCCGCGCATGTTCCCCTGTCTCAAACACCCTCTTGGGAGCGATTTTCTAAATGGACGAACGGTCGTACTCTCAGCGACTGGGTGGTTCACAAAGAGGATAAAGTTTGGGTCAAAGGAATGACTGAGGCACTCAATCAACACGACAATGCCGTCCTGAGCTACGCCAACCTATTCGTTTCTCACACAATCGAAGATTTTGAGGAAAGTTTATCTTGTTCTTCTCATGACCTTGCAAGGCTGGTAAGGAGTTTTATCTCCCCAACAGGAACGCCGGATCAAGATGGCGTATTTCCGTCAAAAGCCCTGCTATTACGCGATAACCGTGATGCGGGCGAGTTTATCGACTTGCACTGTCGTGAAGGTCAAACGCGTACCAAGGTAGGAGTTCTTAATAGCAATACGCCGCAAGACAATCTGCATGAAATTGTCACGTTTTTCCAAGCCGACCCTAACTTATGCGCTATTGTGGATGGAGCCGCTCTGTTTGCAGGTATCAGCACTGAAAATGTTGCCAGAATCACTCTGCGACTCGCTGAAGAGCTTGGTTTGAATAAGCGAGCTGTTGAATTTTATTTAAATGACCGTCCTTTTGTGCTGCAGACAGGTTTTGCCGTTGCAATTCCCGCTGAACAGTGTCGCCTTCCGCTAGAGCAAATCATCACCTATTTTGATCAACACCATGCTGAAGGTGCCGACAGACCCAAGCCTCTCAATGGAGGTGCTGTCGTCACTGTGGGTGAAGATACCACCTTCGAGGACATGAGACAGCATTTTGGGCGCGTGCGAGCGGTAAAATCCGGGAAGCAATATTTCCTTGCAGTCATGAATAAGCGTGTGCAAGCCAAGATGACGAGAAATAACGAAGTACCGACAACTAGGCAACTGGTCACATTTGCAATAGAAAATGATGCCGATAAATATCCGGAAAACAATTACGCTTCATCTCGAATAGAACTCCACAGTGCTGTCAAAATGGCCGTTGTTGCCAAAATGATTCTGGATGATGATGATAGGGTCACATTAGCCCTGGCGCGCGAATTTAGGGACCTTCTAGTAGAGAAGAAAAATAGAAATTGTATGCAACTTTATGGTCAGCCGCAAGTTCCTGTTCCAGGCGAAACTGCCCTGGAGATATTGCGTAAAGACAAATTATCCCACGTGACTTCCAGTCGTTCTCTGTCTCCCCGTGAGCTAAGCGCTGTGCAGGAAGAAGTTCAAGCCATTGGCCGTGGTCGGGTCCTTCCTGAAACCGTGATGCTTTTCAAAGGTGCTGAGGGCTTAAAAGATGGCAGTCTAGATTTGGGCGTGGCGCAAGAGGTCGAAACTTCCCAAGAGAATAATCAAAGCAATGAGCAGGAGCAGAAAAGAGCTGTCGAATTGCAGCAACAGCAGCAATTAGCGCAAGATCAAGATCTGGACAATCAAATAGAGACTGACTTGGGTCGTGACCTGCGTTTGCGCATCCAACCCGCCCGATGGGAGCGCGATATTGCATATATGCACACAGATGAGTGGCTGACAGCAACTCCTATCCCTGCAAGCTCGTCACACCGCTTTGTATCGATTCATTCCGTGAGTGAGAGTCTGTTGAGAGCATCAGATGATTCATTTGCTGCTTGCGGGAGGGCTTTTGATCCTTCTATGAAATGGACAAACAACTTTATAGGAATCTTAGAGAATGGCAGAGGCCTTGCACCGCCTTGTGAAAGATCGCAGCAGCCTCTTTTGGAATTGCTTGTTATTTTCAATACCGCAGAGAGAACACCTAAAATAGACACTATTGCCCTGCATCACGCCGATGTCCGCTTCTGGAGGGATCTTCTATCGGAGAATCGGCACAGACCATCGCCCCACCCTCATCTCAAGTTTGCACTCTTTGACTTGCAACTGGCGCGCATCTTCTCCACAGGAAAAAATGCATTGAGCGATGGTGAATTGTGGGCGCAAGAGTACTTCTGCAAGCAGTTCATGCAGTGGAATTTCTTAGCCGGGAAGATGAATTTAAAGCGCAATACCCGAAGCTCTCAAGCGTATGATCAGTGGGTACAACCTGCATTTAAAAAATGGGTCTCTGACAATGATCGCGATTCCATGCTGCAAGTGTTGCGAGTGATAAATGAGAGGCATGGACAAAAAAGTGTGCATTCCGAAGTGGAGTTCTTATTTCAAGACTTAACAACTCACCATTCTCTGGATCGCCCCATTGAATAAAGTGAGCTTTTGCACTACCGCGAAAAGGACATTAGGGACACCAGGGACCTTAGGGACAGGGTCTTTGCATTACCGCCAAAGGGACAATAGGGACACCAGGGACCTTAGGGACAGGGTCTTTGCATTACCGCCAAAAAGGACAATAGGGACACCAGGGACCTTAAGGACATTAGGGACAGTTATCTTGTAGATCATTGATATGAGGCTTCTTGCCTAATGCGTATGAGTTAAAGCCCTTAATACAATGACCCCTAAGATCTTGTCCCTAAGGTCCCTGGTGTCCCTATTGTCCCTTTGGCGGTAGTACAAAAGCCCTTAGCAAAAGCCCTTAGCAAAAGCCTCTCAGTTAACAGCAGCGGCTAAAGGTCTTGGCAGACCTAGCTCTCCATCCTGCAATAAATCTTGCTGCACAATCGCTTCTACCAACCCAAATAGGTCGCGCATATGGTTCCAGAACTGTCTTTCAAGCACTTCTAGATGAATAGGCTTCCGTCCAGGGGGAATAAAGCTAAGATCTGGTCCATAAAACAGGACGCGCTGCGAAACCTCCTCAAGCTGGCTTAATAAAACCATAGCCGGGGCAGGGTCAGCTTTTCTCGGTAACGATGCGAAATAAAAATAGGCACACTCGGTGCCTTTTTTGATCTCTTTTATGCTCTGCTGCTGTTGGTTATGCTCGGAGTTCAAGCGCGCTCCCAATCTAAAGCGCGTCCTAAAGGTCTCTAAGTGGTGAGTCATTATATTGCGGTTTTCCAAGCAAAGCCCTCGTAATGTCCCTAAGTTCTCAAGGACATAGTGGGTTCTTAATAGAGCTTCAGTCGCAAAATGTCCCCAGAATTCAGGCTGAAAGTTCTCCTTCAGGGCATGGGGAAGTTCTGTTAAGAGCCGCAAATGTTGCTCGATGCACTGGAGTCGTTTTCCAATATGACGATGATATATGGGTGTGGCCGCTACGCCTTTTGCGAGCTCTTCCACGGCGCCTCTGATCGTGTCGAGTGTTGTTGTGGAGTGGATCAAAGCTTGTAATGCACTAGTAGACTCGGCGCTCATCGCTTTTTTTGAGGGTATTGCGCTCTCCATCTTTTGCATTTTTTCTGCTAGTTCTCTTAGACGTGTGAAACCGGCGCTGGATTCAATGTGCATTTGATAGACTTGATGCTCCCAAAGTTTGCGATCTCTTAGGACTGCTTGAAGTACGGATGCTTCTTGAGCAGCGCTAAAACGATAAAATGCGGGATAACGGTTCATGTAGCTTCCGCGGTCAAGTAGAACCACCCAATGCGTGCGTCTCCTTGGGTCGTCAGGATGCAGCATGTCACTGAGTTGGTGGGAAGCTCTTTGGGCGTGCTGGCTCAATGCATGCTCTATACTTAAATACCCATGCGTGGTTAGGTTTCTGGCAAGAAACTGTCGACCTCTTACATCTGTTGTTCGATCCAACATTAAATTCACTCCGTGGAATCGGCATAAAGCGGAAACCTGCTCCAATTGGTGCAATCGCATAGGGTCGAACTCTTGCTGCTGCATGTCAGAGGGCAAAACTACAGCTTTTGCAACGCCATGTACAGTGCGTAGTTCACTAATAAAACTGGTTCTGACATCTGTCAGAGCGAGAATGTTCTCTTTAGGGGGTTCTGTGGGGGCGGCAGCTTTGACGGCAGCTTGAGGAGCGGCTGCAGGCCCAGGTCCTGGTCCTGAGTGAGGTTTCGGGTGCTTTCTTTTTGATTTGGCTTTGGAGGCCTTTTCCTTAACTTCTTGCTGGAGGTCAGGTTTTGTCCAATCCTCGGTTTGATCTAAAACGTCCAGCATCCAGGAGTCATCGATTTCCCCGGTAACCGCGGGACTCGCTGGCAGCAATTGCTGACATGTTTTAATCACGTTGAGGGAAGTATCGTGCAGGAATAAAGCGACATTTACAAACGGTTGCAGCCTTTCTGCAGCAGTGGAGACAGTTTCTTCATCGGCTATCTTATCTATAGAAATAGCATGCGAAGCTGCTTCTCCCAGATCTGCGGTAAAAAAATTCTTGCTTTTTTCACCCCGTCCTTTCCAGAAGGCATCATAATGTTCTTGTGAGTTACTATTTTCTGTGGCCATGGCTGCAAGATTAGAGAAATATCCCCGAATTGTGATCACCACAATATTTTCAAGAGGTAATTCCGGCCATGCAGTTGCGGGTTTTATTAATTCAGGGTGGGGATTAATAAGTTTTCTTAAAATGTCGCTTACATCATCACGAATAGCTTCGAATGTTTGCGTGTGAGGGCCTCCATAAGAACAGAGGTTATCAAATTTAACCCTTGCATTAAAGATGAATTGTACTGTTTGTTTCAATGCTGTTTGACATGCAGTGATATAGGAGTCAATAAATGTACAAAAAACTTGTGGTTGATTCTCTTTGATCTTATGAATTAAATCATTTTCTTTTTTAGATAATTTGTGAAAATCACATCTTACATCTCTAAAATCTTCTGTAAATTTTATAGAAAGTGAATTGAAAAAAAGTCTAGGTATATTAAGATACAAGTCTAAAAATAATTTTTCTGCTTTTGCTTTTCTTATTGCCGGGGTGAGATTGACAACAGGCAATCGGGCTAGAGCATCCATTTGCTCGAGTAAAAATTTTGAAAGATGATCGAAAAAAACAGCTTCCAATTGCATGTGAGATTGAAAATACTCAAAGCAAACCTCTTCCGTTTGCTTCTTGGGTATTCCAGAAGAAAAGATGCTGTTCCATTGCTGAAACTGCAAAAGCTCTTTTTCGACTTCTTCTTTACATCGTCTAATGGCAGCAATATCTTGAGAGAGCATCGCATCGCATGGGTCTAGATCCGTGTGCCTTAGCCGTAAAGGAATCGAGCGTGTATAAAATTGCAGTTCATATAGCCATTGTAATGTGATACGGTAAACCGTGATCTCATTTTTTATTATATTGCTACGACCTGTTTTATGGATAAGGGCATTATCTAATAGAAAACAGAGTTTTTCTAAAGTATGAATACAATTTACAAGATTGGAGTTTGCTTCAGAAAAAATAGGAGAAAAGAGAGCGCATAAATCATAGAATTGCCGACATAAGAATTGATAAACATGTGCATTTGGAACGGCTCCCGGATTTAATTTTTCGCCATAGCATTGAGGAAGATTCACAAATCTTTCCATGATATCTAAATATTTTTGTAACTGTTTTTGCCTTTCAGTAGAAATCTTATGCTTTGTCCAAAGAGATTGAAATGCCTCAGCCAATATTTTAAATTGACCTTTCATTTTCCAATTAATTGTAAGCATTTCTATGTTACGACATTTTCTGCCGTCAGGATGAGATAGAGTAATAATGGAAGTTAGTCCTAATTGAACAAATTGATCAAGAGTTAAAAAACCGAGCTCTTCGAGGGAGAAATTTCCATAGAGTTCCGCCATACTCTGCCAAGTTTTTGCGATTGTCCCATGAAAGATTTTTTTTTGTGCCTCCATAGGAAGAGATGAGGTGACTGGTTCTTGAGGAGATGGTAAGGCCTTATGTTTTCGAAAGAGTGCAAACTCAAGTTCTCCAGCACGAAGCGTTGAAAAATTAACGAGTTCGGACATTTGTTTTAGCTCAATTTGCACATCTCCAGATGGGTGTCGCTGCTGATCAGCAAGAACCTGCAAACTTTGTCGCACAATGGATACCGTGGCTGCCTCACGAAAATTGCCAGCCGGCGCTCTAATTGCAACTCCGTTGGAAGCTGCGCTTAATCCTACAAGGGGTGTAGCCATACTAATCCTTTTTATAAATGAAGCAATTCTACTATTTTATTCGATAAACAATAAAGAATGCAATAAATAAGTGGGCTTTTGCACTACCGCCAAAGGGACAATAGGGACACCAGGGACCTTAGGGACAATATCTTGTAGATCATTATTATGAGGCTTCTTGCCTAATGCGTATGGGGTAAAACCCTTAATACAATGATCCCTAAGACCTTGTCCCTAAGGTCCCTGGTGTCCCTATTGTCCCTTTGGCGGTAGTGCAAAAGCCTCTTCAAAAGCCCTCTTCTAATCGAAGAGAAGGTCGGTTTCGTTGAAAATGAGGAAAGCCAATTCAGAATGCTGTATGGGTTCAGTTCCATGTTTTTTATGGATGGACTTAAGCAAGCGCACCAGTCTCTCGCGATCTTGTTCGATCCACTGTTTGAAGGCAGGCATTGCCCATTCATCATACCTTCTAGTGTAGGGTTTGCCTTGGGTCAAGTTCATGTGGCCGGCTAAAAATTTCCACAGCATAAATAGTGCAGGAAAGTACTCCCCTTGTTCCTTAGCTCTCTCTTCCTCAAAATACTCCGCTTTCCACAGTTCTTCATCCTCCAGAGCATTTTTGCCTGTTGCCACTATGCGGCCGAGCTGCAAGTCAAACAGGGCGATTTTTCTATTGGGATCCACGCTCTCGGATGGTTGAGAGCGGTCTTTCTCAAGAACTTTTCTCCAGAATGCCGCATCACTGCTATGAAGAGCACCTGCTGAGAATTGCACTTTTCCATCGGCACCTTTTGAGTAGGTGATAAGCAAATGAAATACAGGCTGCTGCGATTTGGAACAGGCAGGGGCCAATTCGCCATTTTGCAGAACTCCTACAAAGTTATTTGTGCACCAGAGTTTGGGGCTGAATGCATTAGAAGAGAGTTCAATGTCCTCTTCCTTCGAGTTTGCAAAGAGGTCTCTCACAGTATGCAGTGAGACTCTATGATGAGTGGACTGGGCCTGAACAGGTTGAAATCTTAGCCATGTATCGGTATTCATATAATCCAGATGTTTCGCCCACACAGCTGTTTCAGGGCGCAATTGTAGCTGAGGTTCGAGCGATGCCGAATTCACCTGTGTGTCTTGATTGGTGTCGGTGTTGGTGTTACTTTGTTGCTCCACGGCGACAGCTGCTTGTTGATCGGCATCTTGGCTTTGGTCTACAGATTGTTCCTGGGAACTGTTGAGGTCTAAATCAATATCTATAATACCATCAGGCGTGATGCATACTCTGACTGTTTCAGGAAGAATTTGATTGCGCCCCATAGCGTCAATTTGTCGCCAGATCGCGGTTTTTTCCGCATCATTAAACCAGCGACTATTTTCGATGACGCTGAAGATAATTTTTCGATGGAGCTCTAGAGCAAATTGTGGATCAACATCTATTTCAGGATACCCATGAAGTTGAAACGGGAGATCCATGGCGGATAGCTGAACGAAAACCTTATAGAAATCTCCGCCTATTTCGATGGTACGTTTCATTTTTGCTGCAAAAATCATTTTATCTATGATGGCATTGCGGACTTCAGAGCGGATTTTTGCTTTTGCGTTCTTGTAATTATTTTTCGCGTAGAGAGGGGCTTCATTCTCATCTAGGAAGCGGATCACTTCAGCAGGAGCAGGAATTGAGTTTCCTGAAATCAGCTTCTGGACTTCTTGCAGTAGGACAAAAATAAGGTATTGGCTTCCGGACCTTGTGTGGCGCATGCGTCCTACACCTTGCTGATTCACTTCTCTTGTATTGTCTGCGCCGACAGTCACAACGGCGCCTCCATCAGGCACAAGGATTGGATCAGCGCCTACACTAAAGTTTTGATCTATATAAGCAATTTTATCTTCGAGTGCAATCTGACAATCTTCGATAGGAATCGGTGTGGTTGATCCTTTTAGAAGAATGACTTGTTGGTCATTATGGAAAAACTCGATGCCTTTAATGTGAGGGCGAAATGCAGAAACAAATTTCAGCATCGCTTCAGCGACTGCGATGTTGCTCATCCCTACTAACAATGGTGCGGGATCGATGAGGGCGCAAACGGTGGAGTCGCCGGCGAAAAAGCGCTCCAAAATCTCATTCAAATTCTCTTGTGGGGATCTGCTAGCAAGGACTGCCACTTCAGTTGGTCTTCCGGCCGATCTGCACACGGTATCCACATATTCTCCGGCAGTACCGGGATCTCGCATCACGACAGTGCCGTGTGGGAAAGAGCCGTCTTGGTTCGGTGAAGCCGTTGTGGAACGTATTTTCCGCAGCATGTTGGCGCTATCTTGTGCATTTGCCGAGAGGTTTTCTTTATAATAGGTGATTTCCTCGGCAACAAACAGGTAGGCGTAGGTCAGGACGGCTGCGTCAGAATCATTGACCGCGTCTTGCAATTTCTGGAATTGCTCATGTCCATCATAAAAGTTGTCATAATCGGAAAGTTGATACTTAGTCCATTTGGAAAACAGTTTCCAAGGGTGTGTCTCAGAAATGGGGATTCCAAATTCTACTTTATCTTTCTCTGCACGCTGTATCATTTCTGCGACTAGGGAAGCAATCTGACGTTTCTCCAAGCGAATGAACAAGAACATGAGGAAAGTTTTGATGATCGCTTCGTGAGCATGTCGTATGGTGGAATCTTCGGAGGGGGTGTCATTGGCAAAATAAAGTCTTGCGAATTCGCCTCGATGCAGTTTAGAAGGGCCGTAATCGGCTTTGATCTTTTTGGTCAAAATTTCTTCGAGCATTTTGCAAACACCCTTGGCCATCCCGATTTCCTGTATTAAAGGATGTCTCAGAACGAAGGCGGGAATTTCTTTAAGATTACCGCACAAGTACTCGATGAACTCTTTGCGCTGACCTTCTTGAATCTTAAATCGGGGTATAAGACTGATATGGTGGGCAAGGGCCGGCTTAATGACGCCCAGATAAACACCGGGACCCAAATCAGATTGTCGATTGTTGCGGATATCTAGGAGACGACGCATTTCAGGATCTTTAACCAAAAAGTGCACAGCTTCTACCATGGTACGCACATATTTAATATCTAAAGCTTTTTTACTTCCAAAAGGATGATTGAGCTCATCTTTGGGACTAAAGGCTACTTGTGCTTCATCAAAGTTGCCTTCAACATGGGTTCTGACATAACGTAAAACGAGCTTCAAGCATTCTGTCGTGCCATCTTCGAAGCGTTTGCTTTTTGCGAGACGTAGCACTTTTTCAATAAACACTAATTGCATCGCTTGCAGGTCTCTCTTGCGAGTGACAAAAGGATTTCTCTGCAAACGACTGGCTTCTAGAACGCGCAGGAAGGCTTTAAACTGCCCTTCGCTCCAGTTTGAAGATCGGGAAAAGTGAAAAGAGGAGACGCTTTGTCCAAAGGCGGTCCGTGCAGTTTGGGCAGTTTGCTCTGCCTGGACTCTAAAGAGCGAGTTAGGCAGAACAGTCATGATGACATGATATCCATCTGCATCGTTGCGGTTGGTCAATGGTTGTACTACGCTGGTTTTGCCGCTGCCTGTTCCGGACTCTAACATATCGCGTGCAACTGCATTACCCAGCTTTCTTCTCTGTTCGAACACCTGTTTTTTCCAAAGCTTTTTCATCTTTCGGTATTCGAAAACTAAGCACATGGTCACAAAGCGTTTGGAGGGGTCGAAGTAATTATAGGCAGGCTTTTGGGACAGTTCCGCAGTGAGCTTTTTCACTCTGACCTGTATTGCAGGATTGTCTATTGGCAAGTTCATGCTGAAAATCTCCCACAAGATCCCCAGAGGCCTTTGCATCTGATGCAGACGTCTTGCTTTTATGAGATGGAGCATCAGGGATAACTTTAGCTGGGGAAGCTGAGTTTCTTCTAAATGTGTCAGAGCTAATAACTGAACATCATTTTCTGCTTCGAGAGCAGAGATCATTTTCTCAAAATGCTCCTCTTTTTCAGCGGGCGTGGTAAGTCGAATTCTCCTCTGAGAATGTCTAATCGCAGACACAAGTGCATTTTCATCAGGTCCGTCATGGGCTTGCAGTGTGGTGATCCTTGTCAAAATAGCGTCTTTATCCTGTTCTAGATATTGTCTCAGACCTTTTTCAGCGGTGTGAAGGATGGTTTGCAAGGCAAAAAGGTCCTCATCGGATTTGGGTGCTAAAGGCGGAGGTTCAGGTGAACGGCTATAAAATTCTAAAAGGCTAGTATTTAGGCGCTTGCGGTACTCTCTGAGAAGAGGATCGTCTCTAGAAGGCACGAACGGTTGCACCGGGGATGTCGCCGCCCTTTTTCGTTTGATTTCACTTTCATAAAAATGGCCATCTAGGAGATGAGTGAAAAATTCGCCCAGCTGATGATCAAGATCGGTCATGCTCTTTTGCCATGCTTCCGGGAAGGGCTCTTCCTTTCTTTCGGCCTCTAGAGCCATTCTTTCTTTACGAGCGATGCGACGGCGCTCACCGATATTGTGGTAAGCTTGTGCTCCTTGCACGCCAAGCCATATGCCTGTCCCCATCCAAGGGGCAAATGCAAGCCCCAAGGTGGACGCAGCAAAAGAGGCAGCTGTATTCATGGCAAACGTTTTCGCTACATATTTTCCATGCTCTTGGGCAAGAGTGCGGATGAGGCTAACATTCTCTTCTGATAAAACAGTACTATTCGCATGATAATCCAGAATGTTTTGGAGAGCCTGTGTCACCTTGGAGTAAAACTGAGTTTGTTCAGCTTCAAAGAGTACTTTCTCCAGCTCCTGCGGGTTCATAAAGCCGTGTGGGTTTTCAGCAGCGCTGGTTAGAATGCCGTATAATGCCCGGCTGGTGCTGTTTTTAAATGTGCCTTTGAGATAGGCCAAAGTGCGCGGAAACCGCGCACATTGTCGTTTGAAGTACTCTTCTGCCTCGAGGTTGCCTTCCCAACATTTGACGATTTTTTTGGTGGCAAAGCTGTAGTAGAATAGGAAATAACGGCAGAGATTTTTTTCTGTGATCGCATCGAAATTCAGGGGGATTTCATGCATTTCCACTTTACACACTATTTCAGGGGCAAGCTCTTCAGGTATCTTTGCAGTCATTTGATCGCCATATTTGCATATGGCTCTTACGATTTTTTTACGTAATCCGCTTTCAGGTGGCGCCGGAACTCCGCCTGCTGCCGGAGTTGCAGGGGAGGCTCCACTCCAGATGAGCGTCCTTAAGAAACTATGAATGCCTATAGAAGAGTGCTCTCCCTCTACGGCATATTTATAATTTAGGTACTCTAGCCTATCGGACAATGCGGGATGAAGTAACATTCCTTCGATGAAATTTTCCATGCCTAGGGTATGCAGTAACCTTTGGAGCGGTGAATCTTTATCTGTACCTGACGGTCTAAATATATGCAGAAGAAGAGAGGCGTTTCGTGTAAGGCTCTTGAGAATGTACCACTCCTGGAATTCGTTGCAGGGGTATTGATTGCCGGCTCTGCCTTTGACATATATATTGTAGTAGTTCCAATGGCGGCAAAGCCAAGAAACCCACACCGCTTGTTCCCCTTGGATAGGTTCTCCGTGGGTTTTGGTTAAGGTATTCTCTTCGGCGATCGCTGCTAATCTTAAAGCGATTTGGATCAGATCCGGTTCATGGCTCATTGTGGCGTAGAGTTCGATGATGCCTATCAGCTGCCTAACTTCAGGAGTAAAGCGGTGCCGTTTTCCGAGATCTTCAAATTGGCTCAAATAATGTCTAATTAATGGTGCATTGCGCTTTGTCTGGCAGAAGGCATGGCAAAGGAGGTGCAGCAGTGTCTCTTGGTCACGGCTGTCTAATCGTCCCTGTGCATCTACGTCGCAGATAAAGTATTTTCTGTTTGAAGAGTAGACCCCCAGGCCATTGCCTGCCAGCGGTTCAAGTAAACTGCTCAATTGTTGATCAACAAAATGTGAGGTGCTTCTTCGACTCAAATTTTGCAGTAATCCTGTGACTAAAGAGGTCCAGAGATTATCTCGCAGCAGCAGAACTTTGCGATCTTTACCCGATTTTTCCAAAAGGAGATATCGCGAATGACTCTTCAAATGCGGTAGCTCTGGCCGCTGCTCGGTGGCGATGTAATATTCAGAAAGCTCTTCATGATCATTCAACTGTCCCTGATTATTTACAACCTTGAAGCACAGATCCAGTCTGTCGAATTTAAAGCCTTGGATAGCATGTGGAGGCTGTAGCGCTACAAAAGTGGAGATCGTGTCAAGTGGCTGAAACCAGGATAAGGTTGCCATGCCGTGCTGTGCAAGATCTGAGAGAGGGACTTTCTTACAGGGAACTACGCCAAATTGCATTTCGTCATTTGGGGATTGAAGAGGCATTTCAAATTGCCCTAGGCTGCCTTCCGAGCGTTCTATGGTCTGTTTCTTTATCTGCGCTTTTCCTTGATAGGTAAGCAAGTTAGACTTTCCATCCACAATCCGCTCTTGCAGCCAAAGTGTAACGTGAGGTCCTAAAGAATTATCTTCGACTGAAACCCAATCATAACTTTCGCCCTCCACAACCTTGCGGAAACGAACTTGACCCCTGGTGATTTCTATTCTCAAAGTGGGATCATACTTGACGCAGTAAGTGGTTGCGTTGAGCCTATACAAGCAATCTTCCGACTTTGGCCCATAAATGATAGACAATTTCTCCAAGATGATTTCTCTCTCTTGCGTTTCTTTCGGAACAACTGCGGCTTTAAGTGATCCCTGATTTCTGAAGGAAAATGTGATATCTCCCGAAGCAAAGTCGGGATAACTTCCTGTCCACTTTAAATCTTGCTCAGCATGTATCGATGAGGTTAAGGCAACCAATCGAGTCAACACCTGATTTCGGATACCGATATTTTCATTTAGCATTCGTATGATCGTCGGCTGCCAGATGATCTCAATCGCTTCTTTGGCCAAAAAGTGGAGGTCAGATAGGCCTGAGATGCGATTGTAAACCTTTGCAATGCATAGGTCTCTAACGGCCGCGGCGATGGTGGCAGCATCGGCCTCCAGAGGATTAATAAAGGCGTAAGGTAGCGCAAGAAGGTCACCATCACGTCTTTGATGCACAAATTCTTCGAAATTTGGAAAATGCCGACTCGATCCTTTGACAAGGCTCTCACATTCCGTTATGACTAGCATGCCAAAATAGATCAGATGCGAAAGGAGATCACCATGCTGCGGAACTTCATCTCTAAATACCCTTACGGCTCTATGAAAAAACTCTCCAAGTGTTACGCATGTGGCTGGATGCTCCCTTAATTGCCGATAGAGCAAGTCCTCCTTCAAGCAGAGAAGCGTGCATAAGGCGATCAGTTCCTCTTTGTTCATGGAGGTAAGGCGTTTAGAAAAGAAAGATAGAGTCCTGATCACCTGATCTTCCGGATGGGACCAGATCATCTCCAATTCTATTTTTTCTCGATCATTGAGCTTCCCGAGAAGTGTGTCGAAGAGCTTGTGAGGCCTATTAAATTCATCAACAGCGATCAAAAATCGGCTGATCAAACCTGTCACTTCAGGCCTACGCCTGCTAAACGATGAAGGCTCATTTACAATGACATTATTCCCTCTTGGACTCTGATGAAGATGGCTTCGCATGCATTCAAGAAGAGCGGTGTACTGATCCTGCTTGGGGGGAGGTCCTTGGCAAATCCTAAACGGCGAAACTTCCCACGACCACAGATCTTCATCTCCCTTACCTCCTGAGGGACTCAAATGTTGACTGGGCAAGTTACTGCAGCGCGACGAATTCTCAATCCTTGTGCTAGCAAAACGCGTACTGCGCAGCCATAGATTTGCCCTCCCTGCCACGGCTCTGCCTTTGTTTCCAAACACATTTCCTAATGTGGTGATCACACCCTTAAAAGGATGATTTTCAACTTGATTAAAGAAAGGAAAATCATCTAGGGACTGAATTCCGAGACATTGAGTGGATCTAGGACTTACACTGACGGCATTGTTCGCAAAGATGTTCACAACCCTTAGGAGAAACACAGGACGAGGCAAAAGGCTAAGCCTACGGTTTCTACCACCATCTGAACAAAGAATCCTGGCTGATTCTGTGTTGCATTGGATAGGGGGATCTCGATAGAGCAATGCTAAGAGATCCACTTTTGGGGTTTCTGGTCCAGCGTTGCAATATCGCAGTTTTTTTTGTATGCGCGGGTCTGCTAAGAATT
>Ga0207151_1160_pt1 | contig 14354 bp, 14 predicted proteins | sample Alteio_BWMinHeat_29_FD_153523 | JGI IMG/M metagenome (GOLD analysis project Ga0207151, IMG submission 153523) | Enriched cells from forest soil in Barre Woods Harvard Forest LTER site, Petersham, Massachusetts, United States -... | ecosystem: Environmental > Terrestrial > Soil > Temperate forest >... | reverse complement strand
CAATATACATCCACATGGGCTGCTCGGTTAATAAAACCCAGGTATTCATGCCATTCTCCTTCTTAAAGGGCGGTACCTAATTGAAAAATAGGTACATATAATGCGATAACGATGCCGCCTACTACTAGGCCGAGCAGACTCAGGATCAGAGGCTCTGTTAAGTCACCAAGCAGGGTCAGAGTTCTTTCTACCTCTTCTTCATAGAGCTCAGCTGCCTTATTCAGCATAGTTTCTAGGGTGCCAGAGGCCTCACCAAGTGCAATGAGGTTTACCAACATAGGGGAAAACAAGCTGCTTTGTTGCATCGCGCTATGTAAGGTCTGCCCTGAGGCCACTTGCTTGGCTATATGGTCTATCACCGCTGTGTACAGTAAGCTGCCGGTGGCAGAGGCAGCAGCCTTTAGTGCCGCAACCAGAGGAAGGCCTGCTTCATAGGTAAGGCTCAGGGTTCTACTAAAGCTCGCCATATGGTTTTTTCTTACCATAGAGCCAAAGAAAGGTAATTGCAAGGAGGTTTTTTCAAGTAGGACTGCAAAGGCTAAGGAGCGCCTTTTAGAAAGGCAAACTGCATACAGGCTAAGACAAAGTAAAGCTACTAGGAGGATGCCAAAATGCTGTAAAAATCGTGATACCTGTAGCAGTGCCTGGGTTACTCTGGGTAATTCCATACCTAAACCCTGAAACAGTGCTTGAAATTGTGGCACCACAAAGATCAACATGCCAGTGGTTACCAATAGTGCGATTATCCCTATGAGTAAGGGGTAGCTTAAGATCTTGCGTATTTTTTTGCGAAAAGCGAGCCTGCTTTCCTGATAATGGGCCGCCTTGCTGAGCATAGTCGAGAGAGTGCCAGATTGCTCGCCTACCCGTATCAGTTGGCAAAATAAGGCATTGAAGTGGTTTTTTGTGGCCATTAGGGCTTCAGATAAAGGAATACCTTGGGTAACCTGGTGTTTGATATGTTCAATGAGGGTTTGCAGACTTCTTTTCTGCTGCGCCTGCGCCATGAGGTTTAATACCTCGATAAGAGGCAGATTGGCCTTTATAAGGTTAGCCAATTGGCGACTAAACAGGCTGATATCCAGTAAGGTAAGCTTAGCTTGCCTGTCCAAAAATGAGGCTCGTACTTTGGTAACCACTATACCCTGTGAACGCAGAGACTGGTGCACCTCCTGCTTGTTTTCAGCCAGAAGTACCCCATGCTGAGGCTGGCCCTGCAGGTTAAGACCTTGAAAATAATATCGTCTAGACATCTACCACCCTCCGAATTTCATCCCAGCTGGTCAAACCAAGTGCAACCAAAGCCTGCCCAGACTCAGCCAGGCTTACCATGCCTTCTGCCCTGGCGGCTGTGAGCAGTTGTTGTGCATTGGCTCCTGCGAGTATGCATTGTGTCAGGCTTCTGGTCATGGGCAGAACCTCAAACAGGCCTATTCTGCCCTTAAAGCCTGCAGAGCATTGGTTACAACCTAGGCTTTTAAACCCCTTTGCCTGGCTATCTGGGATTTTACAGTGCTCACACAGCTTGCGTACCAGACGTTGGGCAATAATCAGGCTCAGGCAGCTTGTGATGTGCAGCAGAGGCAGGCCCATATGGATAAGTCTTTCTATGGTGTCTATGGCACTATTGGTGTGTAGACTGGATAAAACCAAATGGCCGCTGTGTGCTGCCGCGATGGCGGTGTTTGCGGATTCTAGATCTCTGATTTCTCCTAGCATGATAATGTCAGGATCTTGGCGTAACAGGGCAGGGAGTGCCTTGGCAAAGGAAAACCCAAGCTTTGGCTGTAGCGCGATTTGATTGATCCCAGCAAGGTGTATTTCCACCGGATCTTCTAGGCTGACAATATTAACTGTGTCAGTGTTGAGTAAGGCTAGGGCGGTATAGAGGGTGACTGTTTTGCCACTGCCGGTTGGCCCGGTAACCAAAATCATACCCTGTGGTTTGGCCAGTGCCTGTTTGACCTTAATGTATTGTGCTTTTTCAAAGCCTAGGGTTTCTAGGGTAAAGCGGTTTACATCCTTCTCTAAAAGACGTAAAACGATCTTTTCGCCAAAACTCGTGGGACAGCTGCTAAGTCGGCAATCGGTGCTTTGAAAGCTAAAATTACCTTCCTGTGGCAGGCGTTTTTCTGTGGTATCCAAAAGCGCTAAGGCCTTTAATCGGGCGGTAATTCTAGGTGCAAGGTTGATATCGGGTGCAGCTATAGGATGTAAGATACCATCAAGCCTAAAGCGTATACGGTATGCGTGGGCATAGTGTTCGAAATGAATATCTGAGGCACCCTGATGTATGGCTTGTAGAATGAGGGCATCTAACCACTGGACTAGAGTATCGGCCTGTTGGTAATAGGCAAGCGATTGGTTTTGCTCTAACAGGCCTTGTAACGCAAGGTGCTGCCCCATTCCCTGTATAGGTTCTCGAGACTCTGACATTCTGCAGGGCTATGGCCTGAAACCGTCAGGCCATTATATACCTTGTTTTATAAGACTCAACCCCTTCTTGAAGTTGGGGAAGGAGTAGGTGCTATACCCTCAGGTGGTTCCATGGTGCTATGGGGTATGCTTTTTCTGTAGAAACCTGTGGTTTTAGTAGCATTCATTTTGCTAAGCTGTGAATCAATTTCCTTTACCATATCAGTAGAGGTGTGGGTACTGCCATAGCTGCCACGAATTTTCCTAAGGATCCACGATTGACTACGTAATTTATTGATAAATTTCAACGAGGGGGAGTCTGGTTCAGCTTGTGACAGTTCGGTCTTTAGGTCCTTTAGGGCTTCGGTAGATAAGTGGGACTGCTTCAGTACGGTCAGGATTTCCATTTTTTTCTGCCTGAGCGGTAAGTCAGTATTGCGTATTTTATCAGCTGCTTCCTTGAAGCTTTGTAAACTGGTTATGAGTTTTGCATTCAGGGAACGCTCTTTATATGCCACTGCGCTGGCGAGGAATCTGCTGACAGTGTCGCCGACAATGCTATCGTGGTTAAGATCGGATTTTTTAATAACATCTATCAGTATGCTGGCATTTTTATATGCGCCCTTAGAGTCTTGTGTATTCACACAGTCCATCCATTTACTATGTATGATTCTAATGCTTGCAAAGTCTGCTTTTTTATCAGTATCAAAGGAATAAAAATCTAAGCTTACAGCCTTAGTAACTTCAGACTTATTGTGTAAGTTGTCTATTAAAGATCGATATTTCTCGGATATTTGAGAGAGAAACTCTTCTTGTTCGGTCGCTGAAAACCCTGCCTGCTGCATATAAGTAGCGATTTCTGTTTGGATCTCCTCTAGGGAGGCTAGTCCATGTGGGGTCACTAAATAGTCTGCAAATTGTTTTGATTCTAGTAAGGCCCTGGTTAATTTACTGGTACGCTCAACCATGGCTTCTCTGATTTGCGCGGCATCATCTCTAGAGTCTATCTGCTGCGCAAGAGATGAGGATATAAGGTCCATGGGCATGAGGGAATGCTTTAAAAAGCAACGCCATTTGGTATTGTTAAAGTCTGCATTATTTTTCAGACTCTGAAAGGCTGCTCTTTCCTTTTTACTCTTATAGGCCTTATCTCCTATGCCAGATTTAGCTTCAGAGGTTGGCCAATAATGATTACCGGAGTCATTGAGATCTGGAAAATTTTCTAGATCGCGTACTGAAATTTGGAAGGAGTCTTTATTATAAAATTGGTTAGCCATTCGAGCATCTTTTCTTGACATGATGCTATCTATAAACATCAAATCATGATCAATCTTAAAAAAGGTTACCTTTGGGATCTCACCTGCTTTAGGAGGATTACTGGTGGTAACATAAAAGCCTATATTACCCTTGTGTAAATCATCTTCCTCGAGGGTATAGGAAGTGCCAAAAACATTAGCCAGTGAGGCCATATCTATTTTTAGGGTCCCTTTGTGATGTTCTTGCATCAAGGTATCAAAAAAATCAGGTCCCATTTTATCCAGAAAGTGCACCCCTTTTTGGGCCAGCTTTTGACGTAGGCTTTGGGTGACTTGTGCCTCGGTGGGATCTGCTAGGCCACGAGCTTGCAAAGCTGTGCGCCTTTCTGCCAAAGATGCTGGAGTGCTTTTGAGCTCAATGGCTTGTCGTTTGGCCTTGGTATCGAGGGTATAACATTGTAAATTATTTTCCATACATCGCAGTACCTGAGCACTACAATGTTCTGAGGCTAGACCATAAACACCTGTCCCATCTTTGACAATCCTCACAGGGGGGGTTAATCCTGGCGCCATGTACAAACTGGCCAGTTCACTAAAACCTGCCTCAAGTTCAGATGCCTCCGCCCCCTTCTCCCCAGGATGCTTATTTTTTTTGGTGACCCAGGGGTGGTATGCTCCATCATCCTCAATAATAAAAGATCCGATATCAACTTCATGGGCAGATTGTTTTTTCCCAGTTTGCGCCTGTAGGTGGAGTGAATTTTTTTGGAAAGCTCTGGCCATAACATGTACCTCAAAACACCGATATGATCAAATTATAGCAATAATGATTGAATATAATCAATAGTGTTTTTATTTTAATCTAAAAAGGTCTTGGTCCTGGCCAAGGCTCTGGGGGTCTTCACCTTATTCGAAACCCTGATCCCTTCTCCCGCTGGCGGGAGAAGGGATCAGGGTTTCGAAGCCAAGGCCCAACCTACAACTAAATACCCCCCAAGCTGGTACTTTTGATTTTTGGTTGTATACTGAAATAAGTCGCCACCTGTAAAAGGCTTGGAATTGTTAGTCTCTGATCAAATGACCCATTATCACAGCTTAGCCCGCTGGTTTAGCGGGGGTTTGGGTCTTTTTGTCGCCAAGGAAGTCTGCAAGGAATTGCAAAGTATTCCCAACCTGCCTAGTGGGCAAACTCTGTTGCAGTTGGGTTCTGGAGGGGAAAATGCTTGGTTAGACAAGCTCTCTTTTAAAAATAAATGGATAGCCTCACCGACCCTGCTTAGAAATTCCCATAGTGTACAATGTTCGCTGGAAGAATTGCCCTTTACCCGTAATAGCTTAGACTGTCTGGTGGTGCCTTTAACCCTGGAGCTTTACCCTAATCATTACGATCTGCTAGATGAGATAGACAGGGTATTAAAACCCATGGGCCATGTGATTTTTATCTGCCTAAACCCTTGGAGTCCTTGGGGATTGGCTCTACGCTGCGGGTTATTAGATCTCTATGCCAAGGCCCATGCCCATCTACATACCCCCTCACACCTACACCGTACCTTTTTACAACGCGGTTATCGCCAGTGTTTTTTAGGTCATTTTTGTTATATTCCGCCTATAAATAAGGCTTCTGTTTTAGAAAAACTAGTCTTTTTAGATGAAATGGGCAAAATGCTCTGGCCCTTTCCCTCAGGCCTGTATTGCTATATTGCACAGAAATATGAGTATGCTGAGCCGGATGAGCTTGCTTTTTGTGATTCTGTTCCTGCGAGGTAGAAGTTCCTTATATCACTGTAGGTTGGGCCTTGGCCCAACAAGTCTTGGCTCTGCGCTAAAACCTGTTGGGCCAAGGCCCAACCTACAAGTTATTGCAAAATTTGAATGGAATACATTATAACCTTAATACTGCCTTAAGCTAACAAGGCGTAAAATAAGCCCACTAAGAAATTTAATGGCCTTGTTATGAAAAAATTGAGCTGTCCAGACGAATTAAATGCATTATTAAAAGATTACATCGAGCAATACAACAGCCTGGAAGAAGACGATCACTTGCAAAAGCTCTTTTTTTTGCAAAAAATAACTAGGCTCATGCAAACCCTGCCGGCTAATATCATATTGAGCGCTTGGAGAAATGCCAAGGACGGGATAGAAACTCACCTACAACACTACGGAATTCATAGAGATGCCTCTTTCTTGGTACAGAGCATAGAATTTGCCCAAGCTATTATGAACCATAGTCAAGACGATATACCATTACGCCTGGTAGATGAAGATGGTTTTTATGCCTCCTTACAAAAACGCGATCAGGCTTTGGAAAGCGATAAGATTTCAGAAGAGTATATTCAAGCAAATATTAAAATATTTAGTCACTACTTTTACAATCCAGTATTAGGAGTAGAGGTAACCCGCAGTTTACATTATCTATCGTTATCCTATGCCAAGTTAATGGCTATGCGACAAGAGATCATCCAGACCTTCGATAATTATGAAACTAGACCTCTGGGTGAAGTAGACGAAGAGGGCAACCCCAAAGGCAATAATAAAAATTATATTTTTACAATAGACGGGGAACAACTCGTTATACGAGTAGAAGATAGAGAAAATCTCGGTAGAGAAGGGATCCTCCAATCCTATCCGGTGAGAGAATATTTCTCAAAAGATTATGTGACCACCATGATGCCCTTCGTAAGCAGCTCTCATCCGCTGGTGATAAGTGAATTTGCTACAGAGGGTGATCTATTGCATTTTGCAAAAAAACTAGCAGAGCAAGGCACCGAGGACCGCATACAACAAAGCCTAAGCATTTTTCTACAGCTCACTGACTTTTGCACCAAACTCATGGAGTCAGGGCATTTTCATCCCGATATTAAATTATCTAATTTTTTGACCGACGGTCTTAGAGTAATACTCAGTGATAGAAAGTCATTACACAATAAAGAAACCCCCCATGCCGGCGGTGGAGAAATGATGAGTTCTCCAGTGTATGCCGCACCTGAATACCTTGCTTGTTTGAAAAAAGATGCAGAGGGTAATACAATAATAAACCCTGAGAAGGCAATGGTAACCATATCCATGCCGCCCTACATGGCTTATCAGCTAGGTATGGCCTTAAAAGAATTTTTGCTGGAAAGTCAGCTTATTCCCACCAAAGATCTGGATCAAAATCTGGATTTATTAGAAAGCTGGTCTGCTATCAGTTTCCATGTTCCAGAACACAGCCCTATTATTCGCAACCTAGTGATTGTAGCCTTGGAGCTTACTAGGGAGCTCCCAGAAGATAGATTAACTATCGCAGCCGCCAATGAGTTACTTACCTGTATAGACCAAAGCACAGAAGCGTTTCTGCTGCAATTAGAAGCCCTATCACCCAAAAGTAAGTTGGTGCAGAACAAGGCTACAGAACCCGATGTGGCTGTATTAAGACAATTACTAAGCGGCAGCCCTCAATCTCTGGAGCAAAAACAGATACTAGCGGCTATGAAATTTGAAGATATAGTTACTTGTTTTGAAGATCCCCGTAGTAATCTACCAGCCTTGTTGGAGTCGGCTAAAGACAATTTGATACTGCAAGAGGACAGAAGGCAGGCTTTCTTTGTTCTGCGTTGGCTCTACGATCTGACAGGTTGGGAGTTCTTCCTGCCAAGAGTCACGACCTGGGAGACCTTGCAGCTTTTGCCTAACCGTCCAGATTTGGTAGATATCTGTGACAATATTGCAAAAATATTGTATATGGAGCCTGCAGAGGATGTAGAGACACAAAGTTCTGAGCCAGAACAACCCACTGAGGATTCCATTAGCAAATTAGCCAATCTATCCGCGCCAAGAGAAAAATCTGCTAAGGTTGAGGAAACTATTGATGACGCTGAAGTAGAAACCTCTGGTAGCTGTGTCTTTCATGAAGAAGCACAATCTTTGAAAACATCCCCATTTTCCGGTGCTAGTGTAGCAATCGGAGGGCTTGGGATTTTTGAGACTATACCCTTAGGTAATCAAAATAACGCATCTTCTTTCGGTAACGCAGACGGTAACGCAAACGTTCACGTATTAGAGAACTAGTCGCATTGACCCATTTAGGCTATACTGACCCATTTATTTTCACCAGCCTCAGGTTATGCTGCACATTGTAGATCTAGATTTTGATTATCAAGATACCCCCTTACTCAGCAAGGTAGAATTCCAGGTGCCCGCTGGGGGCCTGCTGCATATTCAAGGGGGAAATGGTGTAGGTAAAACTACCCTGCTGAAACTCATAACAGGGCTCTACCAACCTCAAAATGGCGCGGTACATTTTGAGGGACAAAATATCCAACAACAACTACCCTACTATCTGAGCCAACTATGCTACGTGGGTGATCAGCCAGGGATCCACTCCCATCTCACTTTGCGCGAAAACTGCCTATACGATAGGCAGTTTGATAGTAAAATTCATTGTCTAGATGCTTTGGCCGCGATATTTCAGTTGACAGATAAGATGGATATTCCCTGCACACTGCTCTCAGCCGGTCAACAAAGACAGGTCGGGCTGCTGCGTTTGTGGATGACCAAGGCGCGTCTGTGGCTTTTGGATGAGCCCTTGGTGGCCCTGGATGAAAGGGCTATACATCTGCTGATTGCCCATATGGAGCAGCATAGGCAGCGGGGGGGGAGTATTATCCTGACCTCCCATCAGCCGCTGCCAGAAGCCCTGCAAAAGTATCAGGTATATCAGCTATGAAAGGTCTGTGGCAGGTATTTGGACATTTTTTTAAACGTGAACTACTACTGCAGTGCAGGCAATTGCGTTATCTACTCAACAGCGTTTTGTTTTTTTTCATATTTTTAAGTATCTTTCCTCTCAGTCTACCCTATGATAGGGCCTTGCTGCCCATACTGGCTCCTGGTTTGACCTGGGTGGCCATCTTACTTAGTTTTTTAATATCAGCCGATAGACTATTGCTGCAGGATTATGAGCAGGGGGTAATGGAGCAGTGGCTTTTATCCGGGGATAGCCTTGGTCTTGTGCTCTGTGCCAAGGTGATGGCACATTGGTTTTTGACCTTGTTACCTATCCTGCTGTGTTGCCCTTTGATTGCCCTATTGTTTGGGTTACAGGGGAGGGAGATGGGCTTACTAGCAGCCAGCTTACTCTGTGGTACCCCGGGCCTGCTTTTTTTATGTACCCTGGCAGCCGCCTTTGGTCTTAGTCTCAAGCAAAAACCGGCCTTTATGGCCTTGATAGTACTGCCACTCACCCTGCCTTTGTTGATATTTGGAGCAGGCCTTGTCACCCTAGGTATGCAGGGATTGGCCTACACCGGGTATTTGGCCCTGTTATCGGCTCTGTCTTTAGTGTGTATTGCACTTATTCCCTGGGCTCTGTCGGGGGTGATTCGTATTAGCCATGCAGCCTAAGGCATGCTAAAATGGACCCCTTTGTCAACCATCACAGCTACCTATGTGGAAGTTTTTATACCAATTAGCCTCGCCCAAAAACTTTTATCGGTTCACCCAACGCGTGCAGCCTTGGGTTGCTGCCCTAGCTCTATTTGGTTTGGGTTTGGGACTTACCTGGGGCCTGGTCTTTGCCCCTGCTGATTTTCAACAGGGTGAAGCCTATCGCATTATGTACGTCCATGTGCCCTGTGCCTTTTTATCATTAGCACTCTATGCCTGGATGGGGTTTTTGGCAGTGTTGCTCTTGGTCTGGCGTATTAAAATAGCTGGCATACTGCTAAACGTGGTGGCCGAATTTGGTGCCTGTATGGCCTTTTTGGCCTTGGCAACGGGGAGCATCTGGGGCAAACCCATGTGGGGAGCCTGGTGGGTCTGGGATGCGCGCCTAACCTCTGAGCTCATCTTGTTGTTACTATACCTGGCAGTGTTAATTACCGGGCAATTAGCCAAGCAAAGAGCCGAGGGCGATAGGCTTACGGCCATTTTAGCCCTGGTCGGTTTGGTTGATCTGCCGGTTATTCATTATTCCGTGTATTGGTGGAATACCCTACACCAGGGTGCTAGTCTGCGGCTCTTTGCCAAACCCACCATCCACAGCAGTATGCTTTATCCCTTGCTGCTGAGCTTACTGGGTCTTATCTCTTTTTGTGCCTGGGGCATTTTGTATAAGGCTGGCTATGAAGTGTTATTACGCGAGCGCCGTCAAACCTGGGTAAAAGAACTCTGTGAGGAGAAGCCTGCATGACCACCCTGTTGCATTGGGTATCTATGGGGGGCTACGCGCCCTATGTTTGGTCTGCCTATGGTTTGGTCGGCCTCTTTCTTGTACTACAGCTGCTGGCCCTGCGTTCCTTTAAACAGCGCAGTTTAAGGCAATTGAGTCGCTGGTTTGATAGGTAAAAATCATGCGTAGCGCAAGACGTCAACAACTCACTATTGTCTTGGTTATTTTGGCTATTTTATCCCTGGCCACGGCCCTGGTCTTATATGCTCTGCGCCAAAATATCAGCCTGTTTTACACCCCAAGCCAAGTGGCAGAGGGGCAGGTACAGCAAGATCAGCAGATCCGCCTTGGTGGTATGGTGCAAAAGGGTAGCTTAGTGCGAGATAAGGGCTTAATGGTGCATTTTAAGATAGGCGATACCAAGCACAGTGTTGCAGTCCAGTATAAGGGTATCTTGCCTGACCTATTCAAAGAGGGGCAGGGCGTTGTGGTAGAAGGCAAGCTAATTGGAGCGCATCTCTTTCAGGCAAAGGAAGTGCTGGCCAAACATGATGCCAATTACATGCCACCTGAGGTCAAGGCCAGCTTGCAGGCACAGAGGGCGGCTTCATGATAGCAGAATTAGGCTGTCTGGCCCTGATTTTAGCCCTGGTTGCGGCACTTTTATTGGTAGGCCTTCCTTGTTGGGGTATAGTCAAACAAAGGGCTGATCTGCAAAGACTTGATTCTTATTATTTAAGTCTACACTGCGGCTTTGTCTTGCTGGCCTATGTTTGTTTAACCGCCTGTTTTTTATTGGATGATTTCTCAGTCAGTTATGTTATGGCCAACTCCAGTGTTTCCCTGCCCTTATTTTATAAACTTTGTGCGGTCTGGGGTGGGCATGAGGGTTCCATGTTGCTTTGGGTGCTCATTTTAAGCTTGTGGATGTGTTTGGTTGGGTTTTTTAGTCGCGACTTAGATAGTCTCATGCGCACCAGGGTATTGATAATTTTAGGCTTATTGAGTGCTGGCTTTGTCCTTTTTTTATTAACCACCTCCAATCCCTTTGCCCGTCAATTTCAGGTATTACAAACCTCTGGTCGGGATCTGAACCCCTTATTGCAAGACCCTGGTTTTTTATTGCACCCTCCCATGTTGTATATGGGTTATGTTGGCTTTGCTGTGGCCTTTGCTTTTGCTATGGCAGCCCTTTGGGCAGGCAGGGTAGATGTGAGCTGGACCAAGTGGGTTAGGCCCTGGACCCTGGCAGCCTGGTGTTGTTTAACGGCTGGTATAACCCTGGGCAGTTGGTGGGCCTACAGGGAATTGGGTTGGGGCGGCTGGTGGTTTTGGGATCCGGTGGAAAACGCCTCTTTTATGCCCTGGTTGGTAGGTACAGCACTTATCCATTCGCTTATGGTGACTGAGCAAAGACAGCAATTTAAGGCCTGGACCATATTGCTCGCCATCACTGCCTTTTCTTTGAGTTTGATTGGCACTTTCTTGGTGCGCTCAGGTGTATTGACCTCAGTGCATGCCTTTGCGGTTGATCCCCTAAGGGGCTTGTACATTCTGGGTTTTCTATCGGTAACCATAGGCGGCGCTATGCTGTTGTTTGTCTTAAGGGCGCAATCGCTGGCTACCACTGAAGCTCCCAATGTGGTATCCAAAGAGTCTGTTCTGCTATTAAATAATGTATTTTTAGTGGTATTGATGCTTACTGTACTGATGGGAACCATCTACCCTTTGCTGGTGGATGGTTTGGGGCTGGGTAAACTGTCGGTGGGTGCTCCCTATTTTAATGCCGTGTTCGTACCGCTCCTGTTGCCTATGTTGTTTATCATGGGATTGGGCCTACACATCAAATGGCTGAAAGACAACCTAAAACGCTGCTTGCAGAGCCTTACTTGGGCAGGTCTACTTAGTGTGGTTTTACCGGCCTTGGTTTTGGGTGTCACTGCCAAAACCTGGCAATGGTCAGCCTTTTTAGGACTGGCTCTGGCAACCTGGGTTATCATAACCACGCTGAGCTCCTTAAGGGCGCGGGGTTTTAAGCGGATAAACCAGGCCTATTGCGGTATGGTATTGGCGCATTGTGGGGTGGCGGTGACGGTCATTGGTATCACTGTATCTCAAACCTATGGTGTGCAAAAGGATCTGCCGCTTGCACCCGGGCAGGAGGTATTGCTGCAGGGTTATACTATTGCCTTTGTCAATCAATCACCCTTACAAGGTCCCAATTATACTGGGGTAAGGGCGCAGTTTAGAGTCCAGAAGGGGGAAGTGGTACATACCATTTACCCTGAAAAAAGGCTCTATACTGTAGGGCAGATGGTGATGACGGAATCTGCTATCGATGTGAGCCCCTTTAGAGATATCTATATCGCGCTCGGTGAGCCACAGAATGCGGAGTCTTGGTCTGTGCGCGTCTATTATAAACCCCTGGTGCGATGGATTTGGTTAGGCGGTTTTATGATTTTGGGCGGCGGCTTATTGGCTATGACCGACAGGCGGTACTATAGAAAAAGAAGCGCTGCGGGGGATCTATGCCAAAATTAGGCTGGACTGCATTGCCAGTAATACTCTGTATCCTCTTGGGGCTAGCCTTCTGGCGGGGCCTGTCTTTAGATCCCAGGGAGCTACCCTCAGTGCAATTGGGAAAAAAATTGCCTGCTTTTCAGCTGCCGCTTTTAGAGAATGCTGGGGTTTTGTCAGAGAATAGTTTGCCCAAACAAGTGATCTTACTCAATGTGTGGGCCAGTTGGTGCCAGGCCTGTGTAGAGGAGCAAGCACTGCTTATGGAGCTTGCCGCAGACAGGGTACCCATTTACGGAATTAATTATAAGGATAAGCCCAAACAGGCCAAACAATGGCTAAAACTATGGGGCAACCCCTATCAAAGGGTAGGCCAAGACAGACAAGGCAAACTAGCCCTAGACTTAGGCGTATACGGCGCCCCAGAGACCTTCCTGATAGATAAACAAGGCATTGTTCGCTACAGACATGCCGGAATCCTGACTAAAAAACTATGGACAGAAACCATCCACCCCCTCATGCAACACTGGGAGCAGCAAGGATGAAATATTTTTGGACCCTAGCACTATGCCTGCTGTTTATAGGCACCACACATCCGATTGCTGGCACTGCACATCCGAGCCGCGACCGTAAGGGAGCGGAAACCTTGGCAACTACAGCGGAAACCTTCCCAACAAAAACAGAAACCCAACTACTAAAAGATCTACGCTGTCTAGTCTGCCAAAACCAAGATCTAGCCGACTCCAACGCCACTTTAGCCAAGGATCTACGCCAAGAAGTACATCAACTACTACAACAAGGCCAGTCCCCAACAGAGATAAAGGCTTATTTACAAGCGCGATACGGCGATTTTATTTTATTTAAACCACCAGTAAAGCCTACAACCTTACTGCTATGGTTTGGTCCCTTCTTATTTTTAAGTCTGGGCCTTATGCTGCTTTGGACCCTACTGAGGAAGTAAGTGTATGTTGATAGGTCTATTCATTGTATTGATTGTGCTAGCTGGTTTACTATTTTTATACCCTGCACGGACTAATAGAAAACTCAGTTTTTGTTTACTGCCCTGTTTTTTGGTCTTGGTAGGATTGGGCTACTTTCATTGGGGTGGTTTTAGCCTATGGTCAACTTATTTGCAAAAACAAGAAAGAATCAGGCAGGCGCAGCAGGTATTACAAAGCATGCAGTCGCCAACTGAGATTATCCAGCGGTTACAAACACAGCTACAACGCAGGCCAGACAGTGCAAAGGGCTGGTATTTACTCGGGCGTTTATACAGTCAACAAAAACAGTGGCCAGAGGCCAGAGCAGCCTTGGCTCGGGCTTATAAGCTAGAGCCTGACCATGAGCAGTACAGTGTGCAATATGCCTATAGTCTCTGGCAGGCTGAGGCAGATAAAGGCCAGGCAATATCAATTTTGCACAAAATATTGCAAAAAAATCCACAACAAGCCGATGCGCTAGCCCTACTAGCAGAACAGGCCTTTCAACATAAGCAGTATCAAGCTGCCATAGGCTTTTGGCGACGTCTATTGGTACAAGTACCAACAGATTCCCCCGAGGCAGAGGCCCTGCGCAAGGCTATCGCGAGAGCAGCAACATTGTCTTGAATGTTTAACTCAAGCAGGTTGATCTTTGTATTGTTGATCTTTGTATTTGACGAAAATGATAATCGTTGGTAAAATAATAATACTACTCCCCCTAGGACTCCGCTCCTAGGGCACAGAGCCTCTTCGGAGGCTCTTGTTTTTTCTGGTGTAAGAAATATGAATAACAAACGCACTAGTATCTATATTGATGGATTCAATCTTTATTATGGCTGTTTAAAAAAATCCCCCTATAAATGGCTAGACCTAAAACGTCTGTTTATTAACCTATTAGATTCGTCACATCAGATAAATAAAATTAAATATTATACGGCCCACATTTCTAGTCGTAATGACAATGAAGCTTCTCGTTTAAGGCAACGGTATTATCTAAACGCTTTAGAGAAATATATTCCAGAGATAGAAATTTACTAT
>Ga0207151_1159_pt1 | contig 14552 bp, 3 predicted proteins | sample Alteio_BWMinHeat_29_FD_153523 | JGI IMG/M metagenome (GOLD analysis project Ga0207151, IMG submission 153523) | Enriched cells from forest soil in Barre Woods Harvard Forest LTER site, Petersham, Massachusetts, United States -... | ecosystem: Environmental > Terrestrial > Soil > Temperate forest >... | reverse complement strand
GCTTGAGAGATACTACTACTTTGTGGCAATTGATCAAGCTGCCCAATATAGGTATTAATATTGTTGTAATATGTTAAATACTTTCCATAGATGAGATCGGCATCAGGACTTCGCCCGGTAGGAGCAGGGGGTGGGGTAGGTGATGGGTTGGGAGTGGGAGTAGGGAAAACATTGATTGGGCTAGGGCTAGGCGGGGGAGAAGGGGGCGGTGCAACACCGGTTGCGGCGCTATAAGCTTGCTGCACTTGCTGTTCGATAGGAGCGCAAGTTGCGATGAAGCTTGATAGAGAGGCGCTCGAACTATTGTACTGGCTGGTATAAATAGGATAAAGTTGCTGCTGCAGGGTAATTAATGTAGACCGGCTTTGTAATCTAACAGCTGCATTTTGCGGATCCTGTATTTGATCTATTGCATGCACTTTGTTATTTATATCTGTGTAATAAGCGATGTATTGATTATAAATGGCATCAGCCTCAGGGCTGCGGCCAGAAATAGTTAGATGATTTACAGGATTTGAAGGTGTAGTCATAAAAAACCCAATAATTATTATTAATCTTCTTAGTTTTAGTTTAATTTATTTTATATTAATAGTAAATAACTAAGTAACAATAAGGCTTCGTTTTTGTACATGTTCACGGGGAGGAGATATAATTACAACAATGTGACAATCACATCTTACCCTCTGTGATTTCTGTGGGCTCTGTGGTGGTTTTTGCCCTCGATAGGCATATCCCTAATTGAAGTTAAAACCACAGAGCCCGCAGAGATCACAGAGGGTTTTTAAGTTATTCATTTCCAATGTTTTATTTCTTCAGCCCCCCTGAATATGTACTCGTTTTTATGCTTCGTTTTTGTACATGTTCACGGGGAGGAGATATAATTACAACAATGTGACAATCACATCTTACCCTCTGTGATTTCTGTGGGCTCTGTGGTGGTTTTTGCCCTCGATAGGCATATCCCTAATTGAAGTTAAAACCACAGAGCCCGCAGAGATCACAGAGGGTTTTTAAGTTATTCATTTCCAATGTTTTATTTCTTCAGCCCCCCTGAATATGTACTCGTTTTTATGCTAAAAGCAAAAATCTGGACATCAGGATTTTGATAAACAAAAATTAAAATTATTAGTATTAATTCACTATTAATGTTATTTGATGATTAAAGTTACATTATTAATGTTTTAATAATTTTTACCGTAGGGAAGTGCGATAATGGCCTATAGCACCATCCTTGCCATCTCTGAAGGAGCCAGCAGCGCCTTAATGAGAGAACACGCGCGCCATCAAGAAAATATTGTACGTCAAGGCTTAGCACACTCTTCCATTCTCGCATACCTCACGGACCAAATCAGCTCCACAATCTTTGTGGCACTTATGGCTCTTCAATCCGCAGGCCGACACGTGCCCTCCTTCTGGGCAACATTCTCAATATGCGTACTCTTGTCTAAGGGCATTAGCTACTTAGTTTCAAAAGAATTTGAAAACCAAAGCATCCGTTGCAGCTTGATTTTCGCCTACATCCATATCGGAAGCATAACTCGATTGATTAGCTTGATTTCTTATGCCATTCTATTTGCCTATGGGCAGACTCTTTTGGCTACCTCGGCTTTTATTTGGACCGGCATCCTCCTCTTGAAACATCATGACTATTTACCAAAGAAAATCGATAACCTAGTTTACCCCTTAGGCACATTCCTGGGGGCCTTTTATACAATCTTTGAGGCCAACTGGTTAACAAAAATTCTCAATATTATGCCTGTAGCTGTTGAAGTTTTTGAATTAGCAGCCCCGTCTGTGAAGCCGTCTCCTCTCGATTTTGAGGAAGAGCCAAAAATTCGCAAATCTAATCTTTCTAATTTCTATAAACTATTAAGATCAGGATCGGAACCTAGTATTGACCCAAAACACTTGAAAATAGAAGGCTTACCCCGTCTTCCAAAAGAGATCAACGCTAACATGCTCAATGATATCGCGGAGAAAATCAATTTTGATGATGTAGGTCTCAAAGAGATGCTTGCAAAAAAGCTTGAAAAAGATGCGCGTTATCAGCAGGTTAAAGGTTTGGTGACTCCTCGGGAGCACATTATAAGCGAACTTGCAGAGCTAATTAAACAAGTTTCTACAGAAAAAATTAAAGTTGGCGCTCCTTCCGATTATAGAAGGGTTAAGTATTACCTAAATTACATCACCTATTGGATAACAGAGATTTTCCCCAATTTATCAATTGAAGAAAGAAAAAAAATGGAAACAGTATATTGCATCCAAATGCACATCATCAATCTTGCCGTGGGTGGAGGAACCTACTGCGGAGCCGGGGAACTCAGGGCCATCGGCAATGTCTTCTATGACATTGTACTTTCTGATCCCGATAGTTCTTTTGAGAAAAAACTTCCATTCATTCTGCAAATTGAAAGACAATATATTTATGAAGTTATTTACAAGACACTGCAAAGTTATTATCCACGAATATTTGTAGAACTGTTTTTATCAAACGATAATCATAAGTACAATCAATGGACAGCATTGTTGGAAGAAGATTTAGGTTTACAAAAAACAGGAGCTCGCGAGGAACAGAGAAGTCAGGAAACAACTTATCTCCACTTCTTCGCTAACTTTGGATGGGTAAGATTATTAAAACTTATATTTTTTGAGTATTATGATGTCGATTGTGTTGTTAAGCAAGTACAGGACACTATAAAAAATCAAGAAGCGACTGAACAATTTTCAGAGTGGTGGAAACAATACCTTGAGAATGCCCATATTGACGAAAGGTTAAAACTGCGATACTTACACCGTTTGCATACGAAAAATGAAGTTGTAGGAGTGCCTTTATGGCAAGAAGATGGCACTGTTGCAAACCCGTTTCTTGTGAAACTGATGTTGGTCGAACTAGGTTACTTAAAGCTATAATCTTTCAATCAGGAGAGCCAAGTCACTGGTGGGAAAAAGGGAAAACCGCAGAGCCGCAGGGCTCGCCGAGGAAGCGCAGAGAATTTATTTATTATAGGAATAGTCTCTTGTTAGTGATTAAAGTTCTCTCTGCGTTTGCTCAGCGCTCTCCGCGACTCTGCGGTAAACCCATCCAGACAAGTCTACCAATCCAGAAACCTTCTTTCCAGACACTAGCCATGAGATTTCATTAATCTTTCAATCAGGAGAGCCAAGTCACTGGTGGGGAAGCGCAATTTATCAGCCGGTCTATAGGCTAAAAGCACATTTTGGAAATAAGCGCGCATATCCTGTAAAGAGAAGCCGCGCGCAGGCAACGACTTGAGCCACTCTTTGAGAGCTTGCCACTCATCTTCGGCGTATTGATCTTTATTAAAATGGCCGTAGGCGAAGCGCACTTGCGCCATTAAGGGGGGTAGCTGTTTCATCACAGAACTGTATTGATCTGGATGTCGGATGAGACCGGTATCACCAGTCAGGTATTTTTTTCTCACTGCATCATATCTAATATCACACAACGGTAGTGAATCCATATCTAAAAGATCAGAAACGATGACATTTACTACAGTTCGTGGAGCAACATCCCATAAGTCATTAAGTACAATCTTCACCCAATGCAGAGGGGACTGTCTGGAGTCATTCAAAGAGCGATGGTGGATGGAGGAGGCGTATGTCCTTCTTTTGAGTGGAACGCAATTTTCGGTGACATGGATCAGTGGATCAAAAGCAGGATGGAAGTTCGCCTGAAAACTATGCAAAGCATACTCGGGTGTGGTAGAGAAACGCCACGGGAGAAACTCTGCAATCTCCTCCTCTTTTTGCAGCACAACATCGGTCTCTTCTTGAATAGCTACATCTATAGAGACTTCCGCGGCGAGCTGTGTATCGACTTCAACTTCAGCGCATAGGCCTATCATGCTGCGAGGAAACACTTTTGAAGGCATCGCTTCGGCAAAGCGGGTGTAGTCGAGCGCTGCAAGCTCAGCGGCGGCTGCACGAAGATTTAGTTGACGCCCTTTCGCTACAAGCATTTGCTGTCTTGATTGCAATTCCCTGATAGGATCCGCATCGCGTTGCTCAATAAGCTTGCGCAAAGCAAAGTAATTTCCCGGCTTCGACCAATCCTCGGCATCGACATGCACCAACGAAGGGGCGTATTCGGCATATTGCTTCATACCGCCTTCAAAATTCCTACGAGAGAAAGGCTCCAACAGGTTTTCTAACATCGCATCGGAGAGAATATTGTTCTGCTCATGCAGTTTTGAACGATAGGTGTCTTCGCCATTCTGGAGGGCATCCACCCGCGCGCCGGAATGCAGGATCTGCTTTAAGTGGCTAAAGCCGGAATGAACAGGTACAGCGGGCACAAAAGGTTGATCTTCATGCCTAAGGCGGCCGACCTCCTGCATCATCCTTTCGAGCGAGGATTCGCGGTTAAAGGTGGCCGTGGCCAGCAAGGAGATCGACAGAATCGCATGCGCACCGCGAGTATCTGCGTGACGGTACACCTGACCTGTGCGAGAGAGCGGAGCATCTTGCCGCCCGCGAAACGCCCGCAAGCCTCTAAAGTAGCCTACCGCTTCCAAGCGAGGATTATTAGCCCGCAACTGATCTGCAGCTTGTTCCGGTGGAGTACTGAGCAACGCCGCCGCTCCGTCAATCACTACTGCAATGTCGCGATTTTGCTGTAATAATGTTGGGATGAGCTCGCCAGGCAGCGCCGGATTGTAGGTCAACAAGCGTGCTGGATGCTTGACTCTGCCCCACAGTCGATACAGTGCCATAGCGGTATCTTGCCTATTTTTGTTGGGGATGACGCGGCAATGGCGATGCAAGCCCTCAATGCATCCTGGCGTGGCCGAGATAAGCGCAGCAGTGCGCGACAGGGAAATTTGATCTTGAGCCGTGCAGGTGATTCTACGGACCGCTTTTTTCTGTTGAGGCAGCAGAAGTTCCAAGAATTTTCGAATCATGGCGGGGTCTTCATTGACTTGTCCATGCAATCGCAAAATGTCACTGTCTAACAAGCCGCTCAGAGATTCGCGAGGGAAAAAAGTTTGGAAGTAGCGATTGATCGCGGTGTCAGAAAGAGAGCTCAACCCCAAGGTGTCCGCTTGCTCGGTGGCTTCTTTTTTTAATTTTTTGACCCATGCGTGGAAATATTTGTGGGAGACCCCTTGCTGGAAATAGTCTGCCACAAAATAGGCGAGGCGTTCGCGGATATCCTCTGTTTCAGAGGACTCTCGGACCACGCCCGCGTAGTCGCAAGGCTTTACGTCGACGCCATTGCCGGAGCGCATGTATTTCTTTTGACTGGTTTTGGCAAGAGTGAGTGGAAGCACAATGAGAAGCATATCTTTTTCCATGGCCAACTCATCCTGCTGCTCAGACGAAAATAGCTTTGGAACCCACTCCAAGGCTTTTTCAGACTTGCCTTGTAAATAGTGCGTTAGTTCTTCCCTATTGACGCCAGGGATGGCGGCTGCCCACTGTTGCGCCAGATTTGCAGCACTCTCTTGCAAGATCTCAGCGCGCTGCTCGGCAGTAAGCTCTGCCTGCAGGTTCTGTTGCAGTTGCAGGCGAGGATGTAGCAACAGGAGATCGAAAATCTTCAAAATCGTCTTCCAGATAAATTCAGGAGCCGGTTTTGAATCGCTGATGCGCACATGGATCTCCTCATCCGGCTTTAAAATCTTGTCGTATTCATCGAGGAAGGTCATGCCCTGCGCTTTAAAAAACTTCAATAACTTGCTCAGCCAATAGAGGTGTTCCAGATCAATCTTGGCGGGCTTATCGTTCGGAGGCAGATTGTGCAGCCTGTCTGCGATCGCGATCAATTTGGCGCGGAGCAGCGGTTGCGAACGCACATCGGTCACACAGACACCTCGCTCTAGAGCTGTTGTGAGGACTTGACGGTACATTTCTTTAAAGGCGGACTCTTCTACAACTTTATCCCCCACTTGAGATCGATGCACAATAGGCATATCCATTGAGAACTGCAGAGGGGTCACGCGTTTCTTTAAGGCCCCGCCCAGATGCTTCTGCAGGTAGGTCAGAGAGCTTTTGAAAAGCGGTTCCAGCACTTTAATGGTTACAAAATTTTTCCCGTTGGGCATGAGGAGCGCGAAGACCAGATTGATCACAGTGGTCTTTCCTAAACCTGTGGGGGCAAGAGCGACGGCGTTGGGGTTTTTGCAATATAGCGTCACTAGCTGCGCTTGCTCTTCCGAAATCATAAAGCCCAGCAGATCCTCCACGATTACCATTTGAGGAAACTTCTTCGTATCGTACGCTCTGCGCCGGATGAGCATTTGATACAGTTTTTCCCCGTCAGCCGGCGAGTCTACAGCGTTCTCGAGAATCATGGTATCCAGATCCTTCAGGCAGGTTTGAGCATGCTTGCGTTTGCTTTCGATCTCCAGATAGAGTTGGAAGCGCCTTTCGATTTCACGATAGTCAGCAACCGTTTGAAGGTTTGCTTGCACCAGAAGCTCTTGCATATTGCCTTGCTGGCAAGCGCGGTAAAGCTCTTCACGGGTTAGCTCACGCCTGTAGCCTGCTTGCAGCTGCGGATCATTCGCAGGCACTTGAACCAGTTTCATAATCTCATCAAACTGTCCTGAAAGCACTCTGTCATATTCTGCCAGCTTAGCTTGGATGCATGTACGCAATAACTCAGGCTTACCGATTTTGTGCTGCACAACTCGCTGGGACTGCAGATGCTGTCCATAGCTCTCTAGGCCTTCTTGCAGCTGCTTTGCCTTGCGCCTGACCGCAGGCTCATACTCCTTGTTATCCATCTCAGAGAAGCTCAGGTCTGGTGTCGGGATCGGCGCTGCAACAAAGAATGCATCCACCTCATTAGCTTCAAAAAGCCGGTCACGATCTTGCGGCTCATACAGATCGGCAGGGGGAATGTCTCTAGCCAGGGCTAGTTTCTGTTCAAGCTCCTCAATCGTAGGCGGACTCGCGGCTTCGGCAGCTTTGATTTTTCTCTCACCACTTTGCTGATCATAGAACTCGCGCTCGGCTCTCATTTTTAGCTCGGGGCAGGAACGCAGGACAATATCGAGAGTCTTAGAAAAGGAGGCAAGCACCTCATCATTTGCAGAGTGAATGCCTTGGACCCGCTCTTTCTCAGGCGTGTACAATGTTGGAAGTACGGGATAGTGCAGGTTGGGTAGAGGAGGGAATTGGATATTGGGAAACTCTTCCTTCAAATCGTATAGCAGCGCTAAGAAATTGATGATTGTATCGGAAGGCGCGGTGTGCAAGGTGATCCGCATTTTAGCAAAGTCTACGCTACCTCTTGGGCTCTGCACAACCATGCTGTAAAGCACGCGGAAGGAGTCTGAAATAACTTTTGGGTGTTTCTGCAAAAATAGGGCTTGCGGTGACAGGTCTCTTTGTGCGCGCATGATTGTTTGGAGATTGTGAGCATACAAGTGTGGAAGCCGCGGATCTTTCTTTGGTAAAAAGCGCATGCGTTTTCCCAATGCCACTGTCGTTTGCGGCTCGCCGGATTCGAACAATCTTCGATTGCGCTCGTAGAATTGTTTGTCGTGCTCTTTTAAGATTTCAAGACATATATTAAGTTGCTGTTCTGTTAACGCGACTGCAACATCGATATGCTTGCCGCTGGAAAAATAGGCGATGATGAGAGGCATCATCATGCCCTCCAAAGCCCTCTTCAAACGCGGTGGAGCCTTTTCAACCAAAATGATCAGCGATTGCAATCCGAGCGCATCTGCTTCTGCATAGGGAGTGTTTGTACACACTTTGGCAACATCCGAAATTTTTCTTGCAAATGCAATGAACTCTTCATCGGAGAAATCTGTGCCCGCCGTGCGTTCTAATTCCTGCAACGCCTTCTTAGCTATGGGGAAAGGGTGGAACCGTGCGCGCTGCGTGGCTGCCATAGCAAAGCAGATCACATCACACCACAGCGCTTTGCCATTTTGGTCCGGACGCGGTCTTAGAGGTGTTTCTAAACTGGTTTCGAACACCCAAAAGCCTTGATTAGAAGAAGACAACCAAGCTTCATGACGGATTGTTTGCGGATCCGGTGATAAGAATCGCGAAAATTGCCCGGAGAAGGCTGGCAGTAAAAATAATGTAGGCTTTGAAGGGTGCTCCAGGAATATGCCTGCAGGCAGTGCGTCGCTCGCTTTTTTTGGATCGAGAACATAGTCCTCATAGGGCTGTGAACGGCAGATCCATCGAGATTGTACATTTTCGAAAATCAACCCTTGCTGATAAAGCTCCAGAAAACAGGTTTTCCAGTAATTCTGCCAAAGCAATATATCTCTCTCAAAAGATCGTAGAGGAAGAAGCTCAGGAAATTCTCTTATATTTAAAGAACGAATACTCATCCGTTTGCGCGCTGCACCACCCGGTCGAAGATCCTCAACAGAGCTCAGTTGCACAGTTTTCCAGGGCCAAAGGTTAGCTTTTAAGGAGAGCTTAAACATCGGCCTATCGGCATCGAAAAGCCATATTTCAGAGGCGCGATCTGTCCTCATATAAAAAGAGAACGCTTTTATGCAATCGGGAAGCTGATCAGCGATTTCTTTAGGTGTGTTAATGCCGCGTAGCCACCTCCCGTCTGCAGGATGCTTGCGGTAGCAGCGCACAGAACCTGCTGGGGATTGTGTCTGCTGATGCCACTCAATCTGCACGTCGTTTCCTTGCATATCTCGAAAAACAAACGCGTCCGCATTCTGATCTTGGATACGATAGCGGGATATAATCCTAGAAACGGCAATATTTTGCATCACTTTATCGCCTTGAATTCCCGTTTCTAGGATAATAGGTCCTTCCTTAAATAGGTAAGGAAAGGCTCGGCGCACAAAGTCATGCCGAGAGATGTCTGTGGGCAGGTGAGAAGCACTTCCCCTCTCTCTTAGGTCCTCCAAGATGCCGCCTAGCAGATCGACCCTGATTCTGCCGGAAGAGAAGCGCGGGAACTCTTCGTCGCACTTCCACGGCTGGTCATACAAAGGCTTCTGAAATACCTGGCAAATCCTATCCAGGATATGAGGAAAGAAAGTCGGGTCTATTTGCAGAACGCGCAGTGTGGGCATCCATTTTTTTACCATGCGTCGAATGCGATCACGAACGACCGGATCCCAATTGTCAATGTCGCCAATCGTATTTTCCATGAAAAAATTGTAGAAAATTAGATCGCGCATCTCTTCATGCGAAAGAGAATCTCTGCTCTCAAATTGACATAAGTATTCGGTGACGAGAAAATAGCGATGCGGCGCAAGAGGGGACTCAGGGTTAAATGCCTCTGCCAACCAACGCTGTAGTTTAGGTGTGTAGTCCTTAAACCTAGAAACGGCAGTTGGAGGCGATAAATTAACGCAATCTTTTGAGCCATAATCAGTTGCAATTGGGGTCGCCTTCACCATTTGGGAATGGTCGATCCCAATTGCAACAGATTCTGACTCAAAATCTTGCATTACTTTATCACCTCTAACTGCCGTTTCTAGGTTAAAGCGCGCTCCTGCTCCTAAAATGTGGCGAGCGCCTTGGTTCAAATGCACCAAAAAGATTGCCGGCCAAAGAATACTGCGTGCCTCACAATATTGGATGCGCTCTTCAAAAAATTTCGGCATTTCGACAGCCAATGCGGAGTCCATTTTTAACGATTCTGTTAATTGAGAAGGTCGCAAGAAAAAGAGCTCGATGATGGTACATACGCCAGGATGATTCAAAATACGCGGATTTTTCTCGATGAGTCCCATGAAATTAAAAATGGCCTTCTCCGGTTTCACAGAGAGGATGAAAGCGAGCAGAGATTCTTCATCAAGATCTGGCTCCTTAAACTTTCCCGAGAGATCATGGCTCACACGCTGTTGATATATGAACCCATTCCTCAAAGCGCGAAGCGGATTATCCACAATGGCTTCTTCTGTGCCTATGCCAATGCGGGGGTCTTGTTTGAGAGGATAATCTATAAGTACCCCTACGCTTTCGTCCTGAACACCTCTTCCCCAATAGTTTAAAAAGCCTCTTGATTCGTAAAGATTGAGACCGCGGCCTTTTTGCCTGTGGATATCCCTTATGTATTTATGAATGGTATGCAGATGTTTGGCCTGCGGCGTAGGAGGAATAGTAGTTCGTCGATCAGAATCATTCGGTTCAAAAATAAGGTAGAGGTCGCTCAAGTAATTAGTCGTACTATACCCGCCCCTATAGCTGCCCACACGACGCCTATACTGCTCATACTTATACAATTCATCTAACATCTGTTGATGCTGTCTCGTTAGATGACGAAACGTCACATCTCCAAGAGCAGTTGCGGCCGAATGGAAATCATAGAAAGAGTGCGTTGGCTCTATCCTAGTAATACGGGAATTTAGCTCAGCTAGATACTGAATCATCCAGGCAATGCGTACTATCGCAAGTACTAGATCCGGCAAATAGGTGTTTGTGGCAACAGCGTGATCTCGAAGCCGCTTTGCAATCTCACATAGTTTTTCGCTGGCCGTAACCCTATCTTGTTCCGAAAGCTGTCTCCAGGGATCATCGGGATTCTCATTCCAATTCAGAAAATTCTCTATGTAGGGATTGAAAGGAAGCGAGAAGCTGAAATCCACCAGCAGATGCTGCAGATCTAGCGGGCTGGCGGCCGCTGCAGCCTCCTTCAGCACTGCATGGAGTTGTGCAAGCACATTTTGGGCAGTGATGGGCGTCTGTACCATCGGTTTTAACACATATCTTTTTGGATTGGGTGCATAGGGCACCATGGCGTGTCGAAGCTTGATATCGCTCTCATCACTGCTCACGACTATGCGTGAAGCAGAATCAACCTTGCAAGGCTTCACTGCATGAAAAAATTCTATGCGCGTGTTAATGGGATTTCTATCCGGAGCGGCCTCTAATACTTGCAAAATAGGTCTGGCCTTAACCAGCTCTTCAACTTTAATAAACTCTGCAGAAAGCCATTTAAACTCAGCCTCATCAAGACGTTTTTTGGCGACCATCTTTAACATTTTTTGGCGCAGCCGCTTGATAGAGACAAGCAGAAAATCTTTGGCGACTAAAGGTAATTTTGGTTGCGTTCCAATCTCTTGAGCATACCTAAAGAGGGCATGCACTTGCCGGCGCAGCTTACGGCGATCTTTGTCGCCTCCAAGAAAGCTCCACACAGTGCTGACAGGGCAATTGTACACTAATTCTTTATGCAGGCCCAAGTTGCGCGGATCAGCCGGATCGATCCTGCGGTCGATGAATTTCTCAAATAGATGATAGAATCCCCTCTCGAGATCCCACGGACAATTCTCGATCGACAATAGCGCCTGCAGCCACACAGGGTCGGTCACTTCATTCAAGCGCAAATCGGCAAACGTATTGCCCAAGCGCATTTTCTTTTTGCCCGCAACCGAAACCTCTTCGCCTTTAAAGGCCACATCCCGCGAGATAACTTGAAAATCGAAAGCATCGTCGCCCGTCCGGGTCACTCTGTATAGGGCAAAGTGCTCTCCAAACCCCCCTGGAAGCACACAAAATTCATTGCGCTTCAGTTTGGTTATCTCAGCAATGATTTCGCGGGTCACCCCTTCCAGGTTGCCCTGGCCCGATTCGATCACCCCAAGCCATCTGACGGTCTGTTCAAGACGCTTCAAAAGAGGTTGCGGAGTCACTCCTTCGTCAACCAGGTACTGGTGAATTTCCTTCAGTAAAGTGCCGTTCGAAACTTGGGCAAAATGACTGTCCATGCATTCAAAGAGGAGATGCGCGTATACCCCATGATGAATAGGAGGAAGCTCTTCTTTAGATGCGCGCCGCTGACATTTGAAGGCTCTCAGAATCAATTCCCAAATGGCTTGAATCCATCGGATCAAACGCCAGGGGGAAACCTTCTGACCAGACACGGGGACCGAAGGGGCTTGCGAGAGCGACGGAAAGCTGGAGGGCTTGAATGACACATCTCTCTGCGGTTTTTCAACAGCTTGTGTTAAAGCGAGATCGTAGCGCGTCCCCTCTCTATGGCCTGTAATTTCATAATCTGGCATATAAAAAATTCAATGTTAAAAAAGATAATTATAATAGATGCAAAGTTATATATCAAGCAATATTTATAATAAAATGGATTAAACTCTCAGCAATTACTAATCCTCTGGCCGGCCCAGATTAAGAAAGCCTTTGTAGGGCTTTACGAGCCCTTTCATGCCCCACTGCAGCTGCCTTTCGATACCACTCTTTTGCCTGCTGCAAATCAACCGCAATACCTCTTCCATGTTCATAGCAATCTCCTAACATTTGCTGAGCACTTTCATTCCCCTGTTCTGCACCTAAGCGAAATAACCTATACGCTTCATCATCATTCCGTTCTTTATAAAAGATGGCTCCTAAGCCAAAGGGTGCAATTGGAGAACCAAACTCCATTGCCTTTTGAAAGAATTCTTTTGCCTTGCCTCTATCTTTCTCTACGCCTATTCCAAAACAATAGGCATACCCAAGGTAACTCAAAGCAATACCATTATCTTCCATGTTCCGTAAGATCATGATAGCGCGTTGAGTATCTTGAGACACTCCCTGACCATAAGCTAACATATTTGCTAATACTGCCTTAGCGTATATAGACCCTCTTTCTGCTGCATCAGTAAACACAGCATATGCTTTTTCATACTCTTCATTGTTGTGGTAATAAATACCCAATGTCGATATTCCCCATAAAGATGTTGTAGGGCGCTGTGCATATTTTCGAGCCTCATCCTTGTTTCCTTCTGCCTCGTAGAAACTCATTAGCATACCGTAGCTTAGTGGGAAGTGGTCTTTGCCAGCTTTTTCAAGAATTTCTTTTGCCAAGACCTTGTTGTTATCACATCTACTCAAAAGGGCTCCCAAGGGATTATGCGCTTGCTCTACAAGACTCATAATGATAGGATAACGATAATCTTTTGCTGGTACGGCTTCTAAGAGCTTTATGATTTCAGTGCGTTCTGCTTGGTGTGCGGTTCCTATTTCCTTACAAACATCTGCAAGCAGGATAAAGAAAAGATCTTCGACAGCAGGATTGCGCTGTTGCAGGCTCCAATATTCTTTCGTCCACTCGAAGATGAGAGCAGGTTCTGAAATGACTTTGCGCTGTAATTCTCCTAGACAAAGCGTTTTTAATTCAGATAGATTAATATGATCAGCCAATTGATATAAGTTTATTAATTCTTTAGGATTAAAATTGGAAGGCAGCTCATGTAGATAGAGAAAATCCATCAGCAATTGCACGGTGCTTTCAGGATAATCCTCTAATACTCTTAGGAGTGGTTTCTCACCCACAGATTCTTTCTTCCACCCTTCTTGAAAAGGAGAGTCAAAAAATGAAGTGTCTTCTCTATTTATTAACACGCTTGAGTGCACAGAGCATTGGCCATCAGCACATTGCAGGATGCAATCTCCCTTTCCTGATCTGGCTTGTTCTCTCATGACCTCACCAGCACGACACGCATGTACTTTTGGCATCATATCCGCTACATCAGAAATTATAAGCGTAGCAGGAATGGCTTTTCCGCTGCTCGCAAGGAAAGATTGATAAGCTTTAAAAAGATGCTGTGCACTTTTTTGTATTCGATGTCGTTGGTCCGGCTGCGATTCGGCCTGACTGAGAGCTATGACCAGTCGATCGTGAACGCAGGTGGCAATGGTAAGGAAACGTTGGTTTTCAGGCTTCCAGATCTTAGCAATCCACGCCCAGACCCCGGTAGGTTTTGGAATTTGTCTTAATTGTTGATTTGCAGCAACCTCAATGTAGCCTTGATTATTTTTCAGCTCTTTTGCCATTTTCTCTAAGGACTCGGCGTCAAGTTCTACCGGTTCTACTTGAGGCCGCGGTGTATAGCGGCCAGCCTCTTGCATACAAAAACCTCATTTAGTTACATACTTATATTAATATTAATTAAGTTAAAACGCAAATTTATTTAATTAATAATAGATTAATTACATCTCGTAAGAATTGACAGAGACGGTGAGGTGATTCTGTCTACTCCGAATCTCCGTTTTCTAAGTATGGACTAAACTCTCAGCAATTACTAATCCACTGGCCGGCCCAGATTAAGAAAGCCTTTGTAGGGCTTTACGAGCCCTTTCATTCCCCACTGCAGCTGCCTTTCGATACCACTCTTTTGCCTGCTGCAAATCAACAGCAACACCTCTTCCATGCTCATAGCATTGTCCTAAAGCATCCTGAGAACTTATATTCCCCTGTTCTGCACCTAAGCGAAATAACCTATACGCTTCATCATCATTCCGTTCATTATAAAAGGTGGCTCCTAAGTCATAGAATGCACTTGGAGAACCAAACACCATTGCCCTTTGATAGAATTCTTTTTCCTTGTCTATATCTATCTCTACGCCTATTCCATCATAATAGGCAAACCCAAGGTAATTCAAAGCAACCCAATTATCTCCCATGTTCACTAAGATCCTGTTAGCACGATGAGGATCTTTGGATACTCCCTGACCTCTGGCTAACATATATGCTAATTCTGCCTTAGCGTATATAGACCCTCTTTCTGCTGCATCAGTAAACACAGCATATGCATTTTCATACTCTTTATTGATGAAGTAATAATTACCCAATAGCAATATTCCCCATA
>Ga0207151_1158_pt1 | contig 14629 bp, 12 predicted proteins | sample Alteio_BWMinHeat_29_FD_153523 | JGI IMG/M metagenome (GOLD analysis project Ga0207151, IMG submission 153523) | Enriched cells from forest soil in Barre Woods Harvard Forest LTER site, Petersham, Massachusetts, United States -... | ecosystem: Environmental > Terrestrial > Soil > Temperate forest >... | reverse complement strand
GAAGTATCATACGGTGTAGATCTTGCTATCAATGAAGTGAATCCTTCTATTGTAGCTATCCGCGATCTGCGTTTGTCTATCATGCACAAGCATATGGCAGAAGATAAAGCCATTTACCTGAAAGAAACAGGCTTGTATGCCCGTATTGCCAACTATTGGAAATACTTCATTGGCCAGACAGAGCAATTGAAACGCCTGGATGTAGTGAATAAGAAGAAAAAACAAGAAGAGAAATACACCAAATGGGCTTCTGAAAATAGTATGGATGCAGACCTGATGAATAAGTTTGCTAAAATATACGATGGCTATGGTCCTTACGCCAAACATGCGACTTATTATTCTGAATGTTTCCGTGCACCTATCTTGTCAAAGCTGGCTGCTAATATGGAATACCTTGGTAAGTACCTTGCAAAAAAAGAGAACAATGCAGACTCGATCAAGAAATATGTGAATGCAATAAAAGGTGCCCGTAAAGTAACAATGAAGGAGTTTGATGAAGGCACTGAAAAAGACCTGATGGCGCAGATGACGCGTATGTACTATGATAATGTGCCTAAAACACAATTGTCTGATATCTACCAGAAAGTAATATTTGCTAAATATGGTAAATACAATGCTGATAAAACTTACAGTGACTATGTAGCCTACCTCTTCAAAAACACTTTCCTGTTGGATAGTACTAAGTTTAATGCTTTTTGTGATGCACCTACTCTTGAAAAATTGGATGCGGATCCTGCTTATGAATATGCAATGAGCTTTGTGCATAATTTCAATACCAACTTCCAACCTAAGGTTGAAGCATTTAGCGAGAAGAAAAGAGAACTGAGCAAAGAGTATGTAAAAGGCCTGATGAAAATGAGAAGCGGAGAAATGATGTACCCTGATGCTAACTCTACTATGCGTATCACTTATGGTACTGTAAAAAGCTATGAGCCTCAGGATGGTGTACATTATGAGTACTTTACAACTCTGGATGGTTTGATAGCTAAGTACAAACCAAATGATGAAGAGTTTGATGTGCCTAAACAGTTGTTAGACCTTGCTAAGAACAAAGACTATGGCATGTATGCTGATGCTGATGGCAGCCTGCATACTTGTTTCATAACCAATGATGATATAACAGGTGGTAACTCAGGTAGCCCGGTAATAAACGCAAAAGGTGAATTGATAGGTGCGGCTTTTGATGGCAACTGGGAAGCTATGAGTGGTGATATAGCATTTGATAAAAAATACAAAAGAACGATCGTTTGCGATATTCGTTTTATCCTATTTTTAGTTGATAAAATGGGTCATGCTAAGAATATCATTGATGAGTTGGAGATCCATGAATAATTAGACAATTTGGCAATTTGACGATTAGCCAATTATAAAACAATAAACCCGAAAGATGCCTTTCGGGTTTATTGTTTTTAGTATGAAACGATTTTAAGAAAGGAGCTTCTCGATCTTCAGGAATACATCTGAAGGGTTCATGTTTTCCCAAAGTATTTTATAGACAAATGTTGCTATAGGGATATCAATAGAGAATGTTTTGCTGATAGCCTGCATGCCACGAGCTGCATAATAACCTTCAGCTACCATGTTCATTTCAAGCGTTGCAGCCTTAACAGAATAGCCTTTGCCGATCATATTACCGAACGTTCGGTTGCGGCTATGAAGGGAGTAACAAGTTACCAACAGGTCACCAAGATAGGCACTGGTATGGAAATCAGGACGCTCATTTGATGGGTGTACTTTCTCGAAGTGGGCATCAAGAAAATGATACATCTCGCGGTAGCAATTAGTGATATATACACTCAGGAAGTTATCACCATAATCGAGCGAGTGTGCGATACCGGCACCAATGGCATAGATGTTCTTAAGAACGGCAGCAAACTGCGCGCCCCAAATATCATGGTTGTGCGTGGTGTTAATATAATCGTTGTTGAAAACCTTAGATACAGCCGTGGCAAAATCATCGTTTATGCCTGAGAAGGTAAGGTAGGACAATCTTTCAAAAGCTACTTCCTCCGCATGGCAAGGACCAGTGATGGCCGCATAGTTATTAAGATCGTATCCAAGCTTTTCCGTTAAAAAATCGTTGAGCAAAAGATTGGCGTCGGGTAAAATACCTTTGATAGCAGATATGATCTTTTTATTATTCCACAAGCTTTTGTCTACACTTTCTATTACACGTTGAGCATAAGCAGAGGGTACTGCGAATATGATAGTGTCACAATTATTGAGAACATATTCCAGGTCATCGCTGGGATGAATAGTCTCGGGAAGAAAGCTTACTGAAGTTAGATAATGAGGATTGTGATTACGTTTCTTTAAAAAAGCAACGGATTCAGGGTTGCGCACCCACCAATGTATTGCGTTGTGATTGTCGGTAAGTATTTTAGCGAGAGCAGTACCCCAGCTACCATTACCAACAATACCTATTTGACCTAAAGATGTTTTTCCCAATTTTGAGAATTTAGTTTACAAAATGTAATTAGTTTGATTTAGCCTCAAACAAATTTTCTTTTTTAACGACCTGCACATTTGACTTGTCACTCAAGCTGCGGGCAATAGCACTATAAGGAGCTATTACTACTTGTTCGCCTTCTTTTAATCCATCGGTGATCTGGATATAATCATTGTCCTGTATGCCGGTTTTTACATCGCGTACAGAAACTTTGTTAGACTTGCTATCATATACAAAAACTACCTGGCGTACATCCATGTTGGCAGCATTCTCTTTATTTTTTTTCGCGTTTTTTACACTATCCGGCCAGTCGCGTGTGGTAACAGCGTTTACAGGAACGGACAGAATATCAGCTTGTCTGTTAGTTTGAATATCAACAGAAGCAGACATGCCGGGCTTAAAAGGGAATTTTCCCTTTGGCATGTTGGTAGCGATATCTGCATAGCTGGAAGGCAGTATTAATATATGAACGGTATAGTTAGTTACCTGGTCTGTAGAAACAGTAGCTGTTTTATTACTTGAAACCCCAATTTTAGAAACGATGCCCGTGAATTTCCTGTTTCGATAAGCATCTGCAGTTACAATTGCAGTATCGCCCAATTTTACTTTTGCTATATCTGTTTCGCTAACATCCACACGTACTTCAATGCGGCTCATATCTGCAATAGTAAGTACTTCTGTACCAGCCATCTGGGCGGTACCTACTACACGTTCTCCTTTCTTAACATTCAATTGAGAGATGATGCCTGAATTAGGTGCGAAAATGGTTGTCTTGCGAAGGTTCTCACGAGCTTGGGTAAGATTAGCTTGTGAAGCCTGGACGCCATAATTGCCACCTGATGCATTGGCTTTGGCAGCATCGTAAGCAGATTTGGCACTCTTGTATTGTGCTTCGGCCTGTTCAAATTCCAGTTGAGATATTACTTTGTCGTTATACAGTTTTTTATTTCTTTCGTAAGTAGCTTTATTCAGATCATATTGCGACTCAGCCTGGTCCATCAAATTCTTACTGTTGGAAGCGCCGGAGCTAGTTTGCATTACTGATGCCTGAGCCTGTGTGACCATAGAGCTATATATGGCAGGGTTTATCTTTACCAATAGTTCTCCTTTTTGAACACTGTCCCCTTCAGCAACAGGAAGTTCTATGATCTCACCACTTACCTCAGGGCTTATTTTCACCTCTGTTTCAGGGTAGATCTTACCTGTGGCAGTTACAATTTCTGTAATAGTATGTTTGTCTGTTTTTTCAACAGCTACTTTAATACCATTATTGCCGTTGGCTTTGCCAATTATGATCAGCAATATCAAAAAACCGATACCGCCACCTATTAGCCACCATAATGTTTTCTTCTTCATAGAAATCTATCTAAGATAAATATAAGATAATTATCGCACCTCGCTACCGGGTGCGGTGTTTTCTGTTGGTGAAACGAATATCAATTTGCCGTCCTTATCTTCAGCCATTAGTATCATACCTTTGCTTTCGATGCCACGCATTTTGCGAGGTGCCAGATTAGCAACCACTATTATTTGCTTACCTACAATTTCCTCAGGCTTGTAATGCATGGCTATTCCGGATACTACCGTTCTTTTTTCTGAACCAAGGTCTACTTCCAGTTTCAGCAATTTGTCAGCCTTCTCAACCTTTTCAGCAGTTACGATCGTGCCTACACGGAAATCCATTTTGGCAAAATCATCATATTGTATCTCTGCTTTGGTTTCAGCAGGAGCAACTACTTTTTCTTCTTTAGCAGGAGCAGTGAGAACAGCTGTACTTTGTTTTAAATTATTCTTAAGTTTTTCAACCTGTGCAGCTACTTCTTCATCTTCAATTTTTCTAAACAATAATTCAGGTGCGCGTAAAGGATAGCCTGGATTTAAAAGGTTCATTTTTCCTGCATTTTCCCAATCCAGCATACGATCCACCACTTTCATCATATAGCACATTTTCTTAGCTGTGAAAGGTAAGAATGGGTTTATAAGAATTGATAAGTTAGCAGTGAGCTGCAAACAAATATGCAGACAGTTATCTATCAGTTTTTGATTCTCAGGTTTTTCTGCAAGTGTTTTGGCTAGTATCCAAGGCTCTTTATCCTGCATGTATTTATTGGCTTTGCGGGCCAGGTCTATTACCTCAAAAAGGCCATCACGGAATTTGTAGTTCTCAATATTCGATTCTACACGAGTTCCGGCATTTTGTATCTCATTCACCAAGGCCTTGTCTGCATCATCCAATAATTCAGGATGCAGATGAGGTACCTTGCCATTACAAAGTTTGTGCATGAGCACAAAAGCACGGTTCACAAAATTGCCGAAAGTGGCAACCAGTTCGCCATTATTACGATCCTGAAAATCTTTCCAGGTGAAATCATTGTCTTTAGTTTCAGGTGCGTTGGCACAGAGTACATAACGCAGAATGTCCTGTTGGTCGGGGAAGTCTTTTACATATTCATCTACCCAAACTGCCCAGTTGCGCGAAGTGGATACTTTCTCTCCTTCGATATTCAGAAATTCGTTAGCAGGAACATTGTCAGGGAGTACATATCCACCATGCGCTTTCAGCATAGCAGGGAAGATGATACAGTGGAATACTATATTGTCTTTGCCAATAAAATGTACCAGTTTAGTATCTTCTTTGCACCAATAGTCGGACCATTGGTTGGTAAGTTCTTTAGTAGCGCTGATATAACCTATAGGCGCATCAAACCATACATACAATACTTTACCTTTTGCATCTGGTAATGGTACTTCAACACCCCATGAGCTGTCACGCGTCATGGCACGTGATTGCAGGCCACTATCTATCCAGCTTTTACATTGTCCGTACACATTGGCTTTCCACTCGTCTTTTTTACCATCTACTATCCACTCTTTCAGCCAGGCTTCGTATTTGTTAAGCGGAAAATACCAGTGTTTGGTCATACGCTTAACAGGCTTGGCATTGCTTAAAGCACTACGTGGATTAATGAGTTGTTCGGGAGATAAAGAAGACCCACATTTTTCGCATTGATCGCCATAAGCATTTTCATTGCCACAAACAGGGCAGGTACCTATGATATAACGGTCAGCAAGAAAAACATCTTTTTCTTCATCGTAGTACTGCTCGCTTTCTTTTTCTTCAAACAGTCCCTCATTATATAGTTTCAGGAAAAATGCCTGGGAGGTTTCGTGGTGTGTTTTATTAGAGGTACGAGAATAGATATCGAAAGAGATACCCATCTGTTCAAAACTATCTTTGATTATAGCATTATACTTGTCTACTACTTGTTGAGGAGTAATGCCTTCTCTCATTGCACGTATGGTGATAGGCACACCATGCTCATCACTGCCACAAACAAATTTTACATCTCTTTTCTGCGCACGTTGGTAGCGAACATATATATCTGCAGGCAGGTAGCAGCCGGCCAAGTGACCAATATGAACAGGACCATTAGCATAAGGAAGGGCAGCAGTAACCAGGTAACGTTTGAAATCCATTCTTAATATCTTATAAAATTCAGGCTGCAAGATAAGCAGGTTTGGGGAGAGATAGATATGGGGTTATTGCAAATGTTGGAATTAGCAGGAGTTTAAGATTTTGTATATCGAAATTCAAGATTACCTATCTTTGCCGCATGAAAAAGCACTTGTTCATGCTGGGGTTACTGCTTTGCTTGTCGGGCGGGGTATGGGCACAGGGTTGCGCCATATGTACCAAAACGGCTTCTCAATATGGTGAAAAAGGTGCTAAGGGTATCAATAGAGGTATCATTTACCTTGCTTTTATTCCTATTTCCATTTTAGGTACTTTGGGGTTTGTTTGGTGGCGTCATAATAAGGATACTATTTAATTAAACAGCCTGTTTACCGACTACTAGTATTAGTTTACCGATTTTCTTATCCATTTAACCTAACAAACGTATACAAGTACGGATTGGGACGATATATTTGTGCTAAACCTATATAAAATAGGATTTGATACAGCATATTTATCATCTCAATATTCAGTTTATGAAAAAAGGTTTGTTACTCATATTTGCCGCTATTGTTTGCACAACCGTTTTCAATTCATGCAGACCAATAATTGGAGAGGGGAAGGTTGTGGATCAGAACAGATCACTAAGTGGATTTACAGGTGTTGATGTAGCCCTGCCATTTGATGTGGAGATAGTAGTGAACGAGGCTGCTCCTACATCTGTTGTTGTTCGTGGTTATGAGAACCTGATGTCGCATATAAAAACAGAAGTAAAAGACGGCAATTTGAAAATATATGCTACCGGCCTTAATTATGTAGTCGATGATTCTCCTGTAGTAGTTAAGGTAACTGTTCCATCTCTTACAAGTATCAATGTATCGGGTACAGCAGATGTAGAAGTGAAAGGCAAAATTACTGGCACTAATTTTAATGCAGGTCTTTCGGGTGCAGGTAGTATTGAAATTGCGGACCTGAACGTTAATACATTCAATGCACATATATCTGGTACCGGCAGTATGGATATAGATACCGGTACGGTGCAAAGTGCAGGGTACTCGTTATCAGGTGTTGGAAGTATCAGTGCATTCTCGCTGATATGTAATGATGTGAATGCTCATGTTTCAGGTACAGGTAGTATAGAATTAATGGCTCAGCACACTCTTAATGCCAGTGTGAGTGGCGTGGGAAGTATAGAATATAAAGGCCATCCGGCATTAACATTACATACCAGTGGCGTAGGTTCTATAGAAGAAGCCAATTAAATAAAGTTTCTTAATAACTTGTGGATAAACTAATTAGCTTGCCAATTAACTTATGTATTAACAAGGTTAATTGGCATATTTTTTTTAAATTAGTATCATAAACAATTACCTCCTTTATGCTAAGAGCTACCACGCGCCACCTTGTACTGTTACTGGTTTTGTTTTTTGGGTTCAATTCGTCGGGCATAGCCCAAACAAAAGATCAGATAGAGCGGTTATGGCTGAACCCTGAAAAAAGTGCTAAGATCCAGATATACAAAGCGAATGACGGGCGTTATTATGGAAAGATCATTTGGCTGAAAGACCCTCTAAGAGATGGGAAACCTAAAGTAGACTATAAAAACCCGGATGAAAAATTACGCGCACAGCCAATAGATGGGTTAGTGATACTAAAGGGTTTTAAAAAGATAAGTGAAAAAGAATACGATGATGGTACTGTATATGATCCGAATAATGGTAAGACCTATAGCTGTATTATAAAATACGAAGGTGATAAATTGAATGTACGCGGGTTCATTGGTTTTTCATGGATAGGAAGGACCGCAATTTTTACTAAGATAGATTAGCGATTTTTTATTGCTAAAAATATATACGGATATGTGCTGGCCCATCTTTTATAGATGGGTTATTGCTTTTATAAACCTCAATATTCTGCTTGTTGTATGTATAGGTCTTTATCTCGCATTGACAGAGAGAATCATTTATAGTACCACGTAATGACATTGATTTTTGTATCGCTGTTACGTTCTTATTATACAGGTCTATGGCAGCTTCTGTAAATGACATGTCAACCATGGCAGTGCCATCTATGGCTTTATCGAAATAGACCCAGAATTTAGATGAAGAATCTTTTGCGTTATAACAATTCTTGTCAGTGAACCAATACTCTGAATAGGTAGGGTAGTTGATAATATTTGCCATTATAAGGCTATCATATTGTTTGGCCTTATTGAATACCGTTTCGTAATCGTTGGTTTTATCAGTATAGAAGAATACATCAGCAGAATGGTTTACTTGTTTTGGCTTATTTGCACAAGATGTAAACAATATACCCGAAAGGATCACAAATAATATTTGCTTTTTCATTAGCTATATCAATTATTGAAGATAATAAAAGCTACCCGTTTGGATAGCTTTTATAAATATCTGGAAATTATGATTTCTTAATTAGCGCTTACTGCTTTCTGAACCAGTTCAGCAGCTTCGCTCAACAAGATAGCAGATTCTACTTTCAATCCTGATTCTTTAATGAGCTGTTGTGCTTGTTCTGCATTGGTACCTTGTAGCCGTACAATGATAGGTACATGGATATTACCCAGTTTATTGTAAGCTTCAATAACACCTGCAGCTACCCTGTCGCAACGAACGATACCACCGAAGATGTTGATGAGTATAGCTTTTACATGTGGGTCTTTCAGAATGATACGGAAACCGGCTTCAACAGTTTGTGCGTTTGCGCTACCACCTACGTCCAGGAAGTTAGCCGGTTCGCCACCTGCCAGTTTGATCATATCCATGGTAGCCATAGCAAGGCCGGCGCCATTTACCATACAACCTACGTTGCCATCCAGCTTTACATAGTTCAGGTTGTATTCACCTGCTTCTACTTCAGTAGGATCTTCTTCGCTTTTATCGCGCATGTCAGCGATATCTGTATGACGAGTCAAAGCGTTATCATCAATATTCATTTTGCAGTCAACTGCAATGATCTTATCGTCAGCCGATTTGAAAAGCGGGTTGATCTCGAGCATAGAACAATCGAGGCCTACATAGGCATTGTACAGATTGGTAACGAATTTTACCATGTTCTTAAATGCCTCACCACTAAGACCCAGGTTGAACGCGATCTTGCGAGCCTGGAAAGCCTGTAATGGCATATTAGGAGTTACCCATTCTTTGAATATTTTTTCAGGTGTATGGTGTGCTACTTCTTCAATGTCCATACCACCTTCTGTACTGTACATGATCACGTTCTGTTTTTTAGCACGGTCAAGCAATACAGACATATAAAACTCTTTACGTTCGCTAGGACCATCATAATACATGTCCTGAGCGATGAGTATTTTGCTAACTTTTTTACCTGCAGGACCAGTCTGGATGGTTACCAGGGTATTGCCAAGTATATTTTTTGCTACACGTTCTACATCTTCAGCACTTTTCACAACTGTAACACCTGACTGCTCAGGTACTTCTTTCATACGGCCTTTACCACGGCCACCTGCATGTATCTGTGCTTTTACAACGGCAAATTTAGAACCGGTGTCAACAGCAATTTTACTATATGCATTTACAGCACTATCTACATTTTCGACAGCAATACCTTCTTGTGTTGGTACGTTAAAACGTTTTAAGAGTTCTTTAGCCTGGTATTCATGTAAGTTCATGAGCGCAAAAAATTTGGGGCGAAGATAGTTTAAAATAGGGGAATTTGGAATTAGGAATTCGGTTCCTACTTTATAATTATTGGGAAACATCATGCAGTATGAAAAACATTAATACACCTAATTCCTAATTACTGAACTAAAAAAGATTTCCTTCATTGTGAATTACAGGTGCTTTAATATCTGTGCCGCAATGCTTATTCATCTGTTCTATGAAATATTTTATTAATTCGGGAGAATGGAGTTCCTCGTGCTGGTGCATGAAAAAATAGCAGGTCTCCAATCCTTCATGCATCCATTTTTTAATACGATTCACCCATTCGTCAATACGGGTATAATCTGTTGGGTGTAAACCATTACCTACAAACCTGATAAAACATTCGGGAGTTGATAGATGCATGTGTACACAATCGCGCCTGCCGGCAGCATCTGTAATAATGGTGCCTCTTTTATGTTTCTTAAGATAATCATATAGGGCGGTGTTGTAGCCATTTTCCAAATACCAGTCGGGGTGCCTTAATTCAAGGAACAGGTCAATATCTTTGGGTATATCTGTTATGAACTCCTCAAGGGTGTCCATTTGCTTGGGATTCATTTGAGGGTGGGGCATCAGGAAAATGGGACCAAGGTGCTCTTTGAATTCGGATACGACCTCCAAGTATGCATCTATATCTTGCTTTGTGTTTTTAAGTCTTTTTCTGTGTGTGATGACCTCTGTGAATTTAGGACAGAAGAGGAAGTCTTTAGGAACTTTAGATATCCAATCCTTTACTCGGGCAGGGGGATGTAGCTGGTAATAAAAACCATTGAACTCGATACAATTGAATTGTTTGGCATAGTACTCCAAAAAATCTTTTTCTTTTGTTCCTTTGGGGTAGAGTTTCCCTATCCAGTCTTTACGGCCCCATTTGGCGCAACCTACATGGAATTTGGTTGTGTTTTTTTTCTTTGAGCTATTTAAAATCTCTATTGTTACCTTAGGATCTGGAGGTAAAGTGAAATCAATATCTTTTAATGCTGTCTCGGGGATCTTGCCGAAGTCCATGTAAATGCTTTGTATAAAGATAGGACAAGCTTATTGATAATAGTCATACGTGTGCTTGACAGGAGTCATTATGCTCGCTATTATAGAAAGCTAATTTTGTGAGTGTGGTATAGATGGGAAAATGGGTATTGTCAGATAGGGTGAAATATGAAGAACGGGTTTATTGTTTTTAGTTATGTGTTAGTTTTTTTTGCTTTTTGTTTTGCTATAAATGGATGCAAAAACACAAAAGGCGAGAAGAGGGAAAATATTGTGATACAGTCAAAGACTGTTAATACATCTCAACAAACCCAAACATTTGTGCCAGATACCAACCTGTATAATGCAAGACTATTATATCTGGTACATAATAAACACACAAATAAATGGCCTGTAAAAACAGGTTATCCATTACCGGGAGCCATACTGCCATTTAAAAGAATCGTAGCTTTTTATGGCAATTTTTATAATCCTAAAATGGGTATACTAGGCGAATATCCGCCTGATACTATGTTGCGGAAATTGCAAGAACAAGCCAGGGCCTGGGCGCTTGCTGATACTATGATACCTGTACAGCCTGCACTGCATTACATAGCGGTTAGCGCACAACTTGAGCCAGGTAAGGGTAGGAGATATCGCTTGCGAATGCCTTCAACCCAAATTGAAAAAGCAATTGCGTTGGCAAGGAAAATAAATGGAATTGTATTTCTTGATGTGCAGGTAGGGCACAGTACGGTGCAGGAAGAGATACCATTGCTGGAGCCCTATTTAAAACTACCTGAAGTGCATCTTGCTTTAGATCCTGAATTTTCAATGAAAGATGGTTCCCGTCCGGGACGTAAAATCGGGACAATGGATGCTGAGGATGTGAATTATGCTGCAAAATACCTTGCAGATATTGTGAAGAAAAATAAGTTGCCGCCTAAAATATTAGTTGTACATAGGTTTACATATAAAATGTTGACAAATGCAAAGAATATAAAGACACTGCCTGAAGTACAAATAGTAATAAATATGGATGGCTTTGGTGGACCTGCAAAAAAAGCGGATAGCTATAAAATTATTGCTAAAGAACCTGTACAGTTTACAGGGTTCAAAATATTTTATAAGCAAGATGTCAGCACAACGAATAGAAAGATCATGCAACCTGCTGATGTACTGAAATTAAATCCAAGTCCAATCTATATACAATACCAATAAAAAGACAAAGCCGGCAGTACTGCCGGCTTTGTTCTGGATTGTAAAATATATTTAAGATTTTATTGCAGCTATACCCGGTAATTCTTTGCCTTCAAAATATTCGAGCAAAGCGCCGCCACCTGTAGATACATAGCTTACTTTATCAGCAAATCCGAATTTGTTAACGGCTGCAACGCTATCGCCACCACCTACAAGAGAGTAGGCACCTTGAGCTGTGGCTGCGGCTACTGCTTCTGCTATGCATTTTGTACCGTGTTGGAATTTTTCCATTTCAAAAACACCCATAGGGCCGTTCCACAGTATGGTCTTAGCTTCTTTGATGACTTTTGAGAAAGTGTCGCAAGCCATATGGGCAATATCAAGGCCCATCCAGCCAATAGGTATCTCTGTACTTAAAGCAGAAGATGTATTAGCGTCTGGGGCAAATTTATCGGCTATGATACTATCAGCAGGCAAGTGGATGCAAACACCTTTTTCATCTGCTTTTTTCAGTAATTCTCTTGCTGTATCCAAACGGTCATCCTCACAAAGTGAATTGCCGGTAAGACCACCTTGTGCTTTGAAGAAAGTATATGCCATACCACCACCAATGATAATATCAGTAGCTCTTTCAAGCAAGTTCTCAATGATCAGTATTTTGTCTGAAACCTTAGCACCACCTATAATGGCAACAAAAGGTTTTTCATTTTTATGCATTACTTTTTCTGCTGCTGCTACTTCACTTTCCATCAACAGGCCAAACATTTTTTTATCAGCAGCAAAGAACTGTGCAATGATTGCCGTAGAAGCATGCGCACGATGTGCAGTGCCAAAAGCGTCATTCACATATACATCACCGAGTTTAGATAATTTTTCTGCAAATGCAGCATCACCTTTTTCTTCTTCTTTGTAGTAACGCAGATTCTCTAACAATAATACCTGTCCTGGTTGTAATGATTTTGCTTTTTGTGCAGCATCATCGCTTATGCAATCATCTGAGAATTGAACAGTAAGGCCCAGGATGTTTGATAAATGAGCAATAACCGGTTTTAAAGAAAAATCAGCCAAAGTCAATTCGGGCTTTTTAGCTATATCTTTTAGCGGGCGACCCCAATGGCTAATTAATATCACGCTGCCGCCATCACTTAATACTTTTTTGATTGTAGGTACTGCTGCACGTATACGTGTGTCATCGGTTATTTGTCCGTTCTTAATAGGTACGTTAAAGTCTACACGTATCAGTGCTTTCTCGCCTTTGAAATTATGTTCGCTGAATTTGCTCATGATCTGCTGAAGTCTAAATTTTGTACAAAAATAGAAAAGCCTATTGAAAATATGCTTTATTCTAAATTGTTATGTTTATATTGAACTGTAAAACTATTGTATGCGGCAGCTATTGATGATAATTGCAGTTTTTTTGACATGTAGTGTGTCTGCCCAGAAAATAGAGGTGAAAAAGGATATGATATTTGTTGGTGGGGCACAATATGCTATCATCCAGCAATATGGATGCCATGCTATTGATTCACCTTGCGCTTACCTGATACGTTCTGTAGATGGTAAGAAATTGTTTGCCATTAAACAGCAAAGCTATATAGAACAGGGGCAAGGTAGTATCCGGTATTTAGAATATATATTCTTCAAACTGAATAGAATCGCGGAAACAGATTTTCTTTCAGGAGGATCATTGCTTGACCCTATAACAATTGCACGAAAGGTTGTGCAATTAAGACTGTTGGATAATGGCATATTAAATGATGAAGCTGCCTACGATTTTGTTATCCGTAATGGTACTCCATACACCGATAAAAAACGGCAACAACAAAGTGGGGGACCGCACTTAAGAAAATAGAAAATATAGGTACAAAAAAAATCCCCCCGGTTTAACCGGGGGGATTTTATATTTATGATATCGTACTTGCTTATTTGCTGATCAAACCTGCAAAGTATTTAACTGTACGAACGAGCTGGCTTACATAGCTCATTTCATTATCGTACCAGCTAACAGTTTTTACCAATTGCTGATCGCCTACGGTCATTACTTTTGTTTGTGTAGCATCGAACAAAGAACCAAAGCTGGTGCCAATGATATCGCTGCTTACGATCTCGTCTGTATTATAACCGAAGCTTTCGTTTGCTGCTGCTTTCATAGCTGCATTTACTTCTTCCGCAGTTGTTTTCTTATTGAGGATACAAGTTAATTCAGTAAGGGAACCTGTAACCGTTGGTACGCGTTGAGCAGAACCATCCAATTTGCCTTTCAATTCAGGTAATACCAGGCCGATAGCTTTTGCAGCACCGGTGCTGTTAGGAACGATGTTCTCAGCAGCAGCACGTGCACGACGAAGGTCACCTTTTGGGTGCGGTGCATCCAGTGTGTTCTGGTCGTTAGTGTATGCGTGTACTGTTAACATTAAACCCGTAGCAATACCGTAAGAATCATTTAATACTTTAGCCATTGGAGCCAGACAGTTAGTAGTACATGATGCACAACTGATAACTGTTTCGCTACCATCAAGGATGTGGTGGTTCACATTGAAAACTACAGTTTTCATTTCGCCTGTAGCCGGTGCAGAGATAACTACACGTTTAGCACCTGCTTTAATATGACCTTCTGCTTTTTCTTTATCGGTAAAGAAACCGGTACATTCCAGAACTACATCAACATCATGTTGTCCCCAAGGAATTTGAGCCGGGTCTTTTTGTGCGTATATTTTTATTGAATTGCCATTTACAGAGATCGAATCATCAGTGTGCTGAACATCCTGGTTGAAACGGCCCTGAGCTGTATCATACTTCAACAGGTGGGCAAGAACATTAGGTTTTGTAAGGTCATTGATCGCTACAACATCTATCCCTTCCATGTTATAGATCTGGCGA
>Ga0207151_1157_pt1 | contig 14970 bp, 15 predicted proteins | sample Alteio_BWMinHeat_29_FD_153523 | JGI IMG/M metagenome (GOLD analysis project Ga0207151, IMG submission 153523) | Enriched cells from forest soil in Barre Woods Harvard Forest LTER site, Petersham, Massachusetts, United States -... | ecosystem: Environmental > Terrestrial > Soil > Temperate forest >... | reverse complement strand
GGCGTGACTGCACGCTTCTATGTTTCTGGGTTTTCCAAAGTGCTTTAGGACCTCTGCCTTCGTCGCTCCAGGTCTCAACCAAGCATAGGCTCTCTCGTAGAAAGTTAAGTCGTTCCATATTGCAGCGCACACCAGAAAGATTACGATGATCGACGTGCTAACCAATATCCAACGCCGAATCCGATTTGTCATAACGCCCTCTGTAGGAATCGAATCGCCTTCTGTACCCACTCGATTCTAATTTATTGCACTCGGTCAAGTCTTGGTAAGTCGGAAAATCGGAGAACTAAAGTAGTACTTCACATTGACGGGAAGCGCGGTTACCCCACTTGACGAAGAGCATGAACCGCTATACTTCTTCTTCACAGAGGTGCACACCGTGTTCATCGTTGCGTTGGTGCTTTTCCTTTTGCCATGTTCACTTCTTTGGGTTGCTTGGACGCGCTCCCTTCGCAATGCGGCTGATACACAGATTCCGAAATGGAGAGATTACTGCGGCAGAGCAGCATTGATTATCGCCGCTTGCTCGTCACTATTAGAATTAGTCTTCTTCTTCTCTTGGTTTCACAACGGAGGTAGTCCGCACGGCATGATGCCAGCGCCGGGAGTTTGGAAGTTCGTTGGTCGTATTTCCTTCTGGACACTTGTGGGAAGCGTATTTCTCAGTGCGTTTGGTAAGGGCAGATGGAGATTGTTTGTCCCGGCTTGGGCAGCGTCCTACCTGCTTGTAGCCTACGTTGTGTTCATGCTGGAGAGGGATTAGTTGGTGTCAGGTCCTGATTCGTCGCCAAACCGGACAAGTCCCGTCCTAGGACGGTTACCAGGACTTGAGTTGTGAAGCCTATTGCTGCGTTGATGTGGGTGATTGACTACCCTTCGCATTCGAGGCAGGGATGCTCTGGTCGGCGCGAATTATTTTGTACCCCTCTGGAATCTCGAACAACGTCAATTCAGGCTCGACTTGTTTTATATCACTGATGACTGTCGTAATTTCTCTTTTCGGCTTTTCATCCAGAATGTAATTGCCCATCGGTGTATCCAATGAAATCGAGCACCAGTTTTCATAAACTCGCACGGGCGGAGCACCGGATAACTTCGCCTGAGCAGAACTGTAGTAGCTTATGCGCTCGCCACGAATCTCTACACCGTCGATGAACTTGTGTCCAAGGTCTTCGACTTTTCCTTCTGGCCCGGTGTACGGAGGATTCTTCAAATCAATCTCCTGACAACAAGGTTGGTTGGATACTTTGACCGGGGAGACTAGTTTGCTGATTTTGGCCATCTGTCGGGCGGGCACGAGGCTCACAGATGTTCCACAGTTGTCATCTATCCAAATGTCAGTTGGAACGTTTTCCGAAGGGTTGTCTGTTCCATCGTAAAATCGCTCCTGCCTTATTCGTCCCCTGCTGTCGCGGAAGAGGCTCGACTTAGTTACGACTGCGTGCTTCGTCCCATCGCTCTCATAGGTCACAACCGTCTGGACTTCCTTGGCCTCATATGGTCTTCCTTCCGCGTTTGAGATCCTATCAACGACGACAGTGCCCCTGTGGGGACATTGAGCCACCGTGGCCTCGGTTGCGAACATCATCCCCAAACATACGAGAATGGGACTTAGCGCAGCACGAGGGAGGATAGCGGAAGATTCCATTTGGGATTACCCCTACATCTAGCTAGGCGAAGTATACAACGACCGCTCGCGGACGCCACGGCAAGGGTGGTCACTTCCCCGATAAGTCGAAAAACCGAAAACTTGAAATCACATGGACGATTAGCGCGTTTACCAGAGTCGAAAATAACTACGCCTGTGCTTGGCTGGCGTCAGGATTCGGTAATTCGATCCGATAGCCCAGAGTTCGGAGTTGCCGAATCATTCTCCACGTGCGCTGGTATCTGGATCGTTTGGTGACTGCTGGGCCCCGTTCTTCGTAACGGGTTCCCTGATGCAGAATCAGCCAGATCAGACGACACTGTCGATGCGCGATGACCCCGATGGCTTGATTATGCCCGAGGCGCGGGACGCAACGGCGATAGATGATCTCGAAGATGCTTCCTTTGGCTTTTACGGCAGCGTTAGCAGTCTGATTGAGCAAGCGCCGCATGTGACGGTTGCCCTTCGGAGAGCGGTGACTGTAGTTCACGCCGGCGCTCTCTTCTTCGCCGGGGCAGGCACCGACCCACGAAGAGAGGCATTTCTCGGAGGGAAACGTCGCTGCGGCAGGGCCGACTTCGGCAATGATCTGCTGCGCGGAGTCCACTGCGAAACCCGGAACCTCCGCTAGCCGCTCGACCGCATCCTGGTGCGGATGGAGCAAAGTGGCTAGCTCTTGATCCAGTTGACCGATCTGCTGCTCCAGGAATTGCAAGTGCTCCAGGGTCATTTTCAGGAGCCGTCTGTACACGGGCTTGAGCTCCGTGCACGCGCCGAGCGCATCGCACAATTGTGCCGGTGTAGCGCGCAACCTCTCATGGGCTAAGGCGGCCAGAGCTGCGGGATTGGTTTCTCCGTCAGCCAGTGCCTTCAACATACGTCTGGCACTGACGCCAAGCAGATCGGAGACCAGGCTGGACAACTTAATATGCGCCTCTTCCAGAAGGGCCTCCAATTGGTTGTGTATCCGCACCAGGTCGCGCCGCAACTGGTACTTCTTGCGCGTCACCGTTCGCCATAGACGCTGCTCCGTATCGGGCACAAAGCTCAGCGTCAGTTCCCGGGCCACCAGCCGCTTCACCAAGCGTTCGGCGTCGACGAAATCCCTCTTGCGTCCCCGTCGCCCGCGATTGGATAGCGCCTGCGCCAGATGCAACGTGCCGGACCTCCGCCTGGCTCCTTCCCGCTTCTCGCAGAGCGGCTTCCAATACCTTTCTAGTGTTTCCCATACGGGTTTCCAATATTGCGCCGTCGACTCCATGACTATTTCTTCGGCCTTTTGCTCGACGAGCCACGCAGCCAACGATCGCAGTTGTTCAGGGTTGCTGCTAAACATCCGTCGCTCAAATTGGTATTCGCTTTCGATTTCAACGTCGGACACAACTACAGCCAGCATCTTCTTGTGAACATCGATTCCCGCTATCCGGTACGACATAGACTCCTCCTGGCCGGGAGCGGAGAGCGTGCTGCGATTACTTTAACCAGAGTCGCGGGCTATCGCCGCTCCCCAGGGGAAGACAACGACGCCCAATTATTCGCTCAAACACGCACGCTCCGGATCAGACAGATGGACGGTCTCGAAATCTCCACTGATTAACGCGACCTCGCCGCTCCGGGCCGTTGCGATCGTACCACTGAGTGATTTTCATAAGGTTTCGCGGGCCGCAGGCCCTAAAAGGACAGATGGGATGAGAAGGCCGGTCTCCAGCGGGATGCGATACGCTCCCAATGTTCGACGTGCTCGAGGCACAAGAAAAGGAGACCGGCAATGAAGAAGATTAGCACTGTGCAGGTATTTGGGAACGAAATTTTAACGGGGCAAAAGTTGACGATCGGGCTGGATCTAGGAGATCGCTGGTCGTTCTATTGTGTCTTGGATGAAGCAGGCAAAATCCTTCTGGAACAGAAAGTAGCGACGACACCGGAAGCGATGAAGCAGACGTTTGGAAAGATACCGCGAAGTCTTATCGCCCTGGAGACAGGAACACATTCGCCATGGGTGAGCCGGCTGTTAACGGAGCTGGGACACGAGTTGATCGTGGCGCACGCACAAAAAGTGGAATTGATCACCAAGAGCAATCGAAAAGATGATCGCCACGATGCGCGGACCCTGGCACGGCTGGCGCGAATCGATCCCCAGCTGTTGGGGCCGGTGCGCCATCGCAGTGCCAAGGCGCAAATCCATCTGACGGTGATCCGGGCGCGAGCCGAACTGGTGAGTGCTCGAACGGCGTTGGTAAATGCAGCACGCGGGTTGGTGAAGTCTTATGGGCAACGGCTGCCGAAGTGTGGCACGCAGCAAGTGAGCCGGGAGCTGGGCACGGGATTGCCCCCGGAGTTGCGCGAGGTTCTGGAGCCGCTGCTCAAAGAGGTCGAATCGCTGAACGAGCGCATTCAGGAATACGACGAGCGAATGGAGAAAATCGCCAAGGAGAGCTACCCGCACGTGGAACTGCTCAAACAGGTGAAGGGGGTAGGAACGCAGATCGCGCTGACGTATGTCCTGACCCTAGACGATCCGCAGCGGTTCCTGAAGAGTCGCGCGGTAGGTTGTTTTCTGGGGCTACGACCTGGCCGGAGGAACTCCGGGGAGAGCGAACCACAGAAGGGTATCAGCAAAGAAGGAGACCGCTATCTGCGAACGATGATGGTGCAGGGAGCACACTACATTCTGGGACCTTTTGGAGAAGACAGTGATCTGCGGAGATGGGGACTAAAGCTTGCGGAGCGCGGAGGGAAAAATGCCAAGAAACGAGCAGTTGTTGCGGTGGCCAGAAAGTTGGCGGTACTACTGCATCGGTTGTGGGTGAGTGGAGAGGTGTACGAACCACTGCGCAATAGCCAGAAAGCGATGCGCGCGGTGGCCTAGAGTGAAGAGCTCCCCCACAAAACAGGGGATGCTCGGGGTCGACGGAGTTGGCGATCGTCGTTGCTAGGCGATCCTGGCTCGAAATTTCTCTGTAGAAAACTGGGAAAGGCCGGAAGAAAGAAAAGGGAGCATACAAGAAGAGATGGTATCCACACAGCCGAGCTCAACCGCCGAGATCAGGTGACTGCGCCTAAGTCCTGGCCCAGCTTCGGTCGAAAGACGGGAGCCGAGGTCGATTATCAGGTAGCAGCACCTACTGAATTGGGAACGCCCACCATGCACCGAGCGAAAATCGCTCAACCAAGAGTGCGGATGGAAGGATGGCGACAGAGGCGGCCCGGCTCGAACGGAAGGAATCCACAGGAAGGAAAGAGAAAACAGAAAGAAAAACATCCTTATAAGAAAAAAAACCATCCTTGACACTCACCGGCCTTCTCATGGAAGGACTTGAGCCCTCATGACGTATACTGGGCGTTGTGACCCGCTACACAGTGCCGCCCAGCTCAAATCAGAAACTGTTTCGTATTTGTGCCTATGGTTCAATCGGATTGATGCTGATTCTCTTGGCGTTTTCCCGGTCTGAATGGCTAGACGACCGTCTGAGTCATGCCATTGGTTGGGGCGCGGTAGGCTTGTTGATTGTCGTGATGGTGGGCGTTTATGTATTCATCTTTAGAGACAGCGTCGATAAGGCTTGGCGGAACGCATCATTCGACCTGACGGACGGGAAAATTATTCGACTGATGGAGGGGCGGCCACCGATTGAACTTCCGCTCAATGAAATCAACTTTCTTGGCGAGTCTCGTATGGGCCTGATTGTCCGAAGTGGTGAGCCACCGAAGGGTTTTGTCATTCCGCGAGCGGTTGACGGTTTCGAGCAGTTGAAACAGCAACTTACCCCGTATTGCAAAGTTTCCGCAATCGAAAACTCGGCCTCATTGATAGCCATCCTCCCTTTGGTTTTGACGATTACGCTCTATGCGATTCTGTTCACCGCCAAATCCGGCTCCGTGGCCTTAATCGTTGGAGTTGTGGCGTTGCTGTTTCAGGGCTTGTCGATTTTCTCGATGCGCAATATCTGGGCAAAAACAAAGTCGCCAAAATTAGTGACGTCGGTTTTTATATTCTCTTGGCTCGTTCTCCTGTGGCTTGTGTATCAGAGAGTTTCGACCCTCAACTCCTAGCAGGTTGCGGAAAAACTCAGCCCAATCGGCGCTGCACATCGAGAAGTGAGAAATAAACCGAGGGACGTGCGATGTGTTGACGCCTAAGTCGGTGGACCGAACTCCGCTTCGTGGGCTTCGATTGCTGCTTCTAGTGTCTCGTAAGCCTCATTCCTTCCGTCAGGAGCTTGCTCGATGAAAAGTTCGATGTGTTGCCGCTCAAGTTGAGCTGACCGATCCGGGTTCCCGGGCAAGCGGTAGAAATCGGCACTCTGGACGGAATACTTTCCAGTCTGAAGGCACTGAAAACACCTGTACCGCACGGCTTCCGAATCGCTGATTCGTTTCCAAACGTCGATCGCTTTGAACATTGGATTGCTTCAATCGCCACGGACTTCAGGCGAGATTGAAACTGTACCAAAAAACTCTCTTGCTTCTGTATATCGACCTGATAAGAAGAAGCATGCGCGGAAAAGATGAACAACAGTTGGATGTGTTCAGCTACGTAAGCCCTGAGCAGCGGATACCCCAAGATCATCCCTTGCGTCCCGTTCGTGTCATGACCGACGTGGCCTTGAAGGAACTGCAACCACGGTTCAACAGGCTGTATGCCAAGACCGGGCGACCGTCGATAGCACCAGAGAAGTTGTTGCGAGCGCTCCTGCTGCAAGCGCTGTACTCGGTGCGCAGTGAACGGATGCTCATGGAACAGTTGGATTACAACCTGCTATTCCGGTGGTTCGTGGGGTTGAACATGGATGACCCCATCTGGGACGTGACCGTTTTCACAAAGAACCGCGAGCGTTTGCTCGACGGTGACATTGCCGAAGCCTTCTTCCAAGCCGTGTTGAAGCAAGCTCGCCAGCGGAACCTGCTTTCGGACGAGCACTTCACAGTGGACGGAACGTTGTTGGAGGCCTGGGCGAGTTTGAAGAGTTTTCAGCGGAAAGATGCCAAGCACTCGGCTCCGCCGGATGATCCTGGCAATGCGACGGTAGATTTCCACGGGGAGAAACGATCGAACCAGACGCATGAATCGAAGACGGACCCAGATGCGAAGTTGGCACGCAAAGGCAAGGGCAAAGAAGCCAAGCTGAGTTACAACGGGAATTTGCTGGTAGAGAATCGCAACGGTTTGATAGTGAACACGGAGATGTTCGAGGCCAACGGAACGGCGGAACGGTATGCCGCGCTGATGATGCTGGAACAGATTCCGGGCACGAAACAGGTAACCGTGGGAGGCGACAAGGGATACGATTCGGCGGATTTCGTGGCCGAGTGCCGGCACCTAAAGGTCACACCGCACGTAGCGCAGAACCTGGGGCGACGAGGTGGGAGCGCAATTGATGCGCGTACAACGCAGCATTCCGGATATGCCATCAGTCAAGGAAAGAGGAAGCGCATTGAAGAGTGCTTTGGATGGCTGAAGACGATCGCGCTGTTGCGGAAGGTTCGGCATCGCGGAATCTACAAGGTGGGGTGGGTCTTCACCTTCGCTGCCGCCGCCTACAACCTCGTCCGCATACGCAATATAGTGATGCGAGCGACGTAACAAAGTACGGGTGTGGTCGCAGGCTCGAAAAAAGAATCTCATGGCCATGAGCGGATGCGGCCAAAGCTCTCCCGGCGTGGAAAATTGCGGAGTCCGGACAGAATCTAAGTCGTAGCGTCTCTTTTTCCGCAGCCTGCTAGTAAGTCGGCTTACTGGTAACTTAAAATCCACATGGACGATTTCCGCGTTAACCAGGCAGTTGGACTCGTTTCGCGCTCCGCCCAATTGCGAATCGCCAAACGAGCAAAGCAAGAGCTGCCATCCCGCACCAAATAATGAATCGTCTAAGAAAGTAGTCGCCAAACCCGCCAAACCAGATTTGGTTGACTTCATCTATGTGAGATAGGTCGGAGGGAATGATGAACCATGCGCAGCAGGTCGATACTGACTCAGCGACAATGCACGTGATTGCGGTCTGTAGTGGGCTAGCGAGTTTGCCCCGAAAAGTTGCGGTTGCCAGTTTAATGAGAATCGCAAAGACGAAGGCCCAGATTAGAGCATGTTCTATCACAAAAGTTCTGACGCTTGGATGAATGTCGCTCGGCGTCGATAGCACTGTAAATGCGGATGCCAATAGTTCGACAGATACTCCTAATGCGAGAACACGGCGATTCATGCGTAGAGTCTATGCCTTTTGAATGAGTGGCGACAACCGGATGCGCTCAGGACGGCGAGAACAGACTAACTCCTTCCATGAGGAGGCCGGAATGAGTCAAGTGTGTTTTTCTGTTTTTTTCTTTTTCTTGTAAGGATGTTTTTGATCTTCTCTTCTTCCTGCCCTTGAGCCAAGCCGCTCCTGTCGCCACCCTTCCATCCGCACTCTTTGCTGAGCGATTGTCGCTCGGTGTATGGTGGGTTACTCGATTCAGTCCTTTAGGGCCTCCGGCCCCTGGCACTAGGTCTTCAATTTTTGATTTCGTCAGTTTCGCGATTGCTTGACGTGCAGAGGGCGGTCTCGCTAACATCCTGCCAGTCATTTCGATCTCAGTTTCCCAACCGCAACTGACTACCACGGAGGGAGACCACATTGCCTACACGGGCCTATGACGTCGTCACAGTCGGCGGCGGTATCGCGGCGTCCGCGTTCGCTAGGGCCATGTCTCAGCGCGGCGCAAGCGTCCTAATCTTGGAAAAAGAGACACGTTTCAGAGACCGTGTCCGCGGCGAGGCAACGGTTCCCTGGGGCGTTGCCGAAGCCCACGAACTGGGGTTGCTTGAACTTCTCCGCGCCAACTGTGCTCACAATGTTCCGTTCGTGGAAGGAGGCATGGGGCCGCGCGACACACGGTTGACCACACCTCAAGGTCTGCCGACTCTCACCTTCGCGCATCAGGAGATGCAGGAGACGCTGCTGACCGCTGCGGAAAACGGCGGTGCGCAGGTTCGCCGGGGCGTCACTGTCGAACAAATCGAGCCTGGGGCCACGCCTGTTGTCGTAGTCAATGGTAGCAAGTGCGAGCGCATTACTGCTCGGCTCGTTGTGGCTGCCGACGGCCGTGGTGGGCCTTCACGGAAATGGGCAGGCTTCACCGTCGCCGAGCAAACACACGACTACTACATGGCCGGTGTGCTGCTCTGTGATGTCTCTTCTCCGCCAGACACAATGTACTTCGTCTTTAACCCGCAGTTCGGCATGTGCATTGGACTCATTCCCATTGGCAAAAATCGCCATCGTGCCTATTACATGTACCCGAAGACGATGAGCTATCGCCTGCAAGGCACGCAGATGCTTGATTTGTTCTTCCGCGAGTCGGCCAGGTGCTATGCGCCGCTCGCCGATTACTACGCTGCAGCCAAGTGCATCGGACCGCTCGCGAGCTTCGATGTCAGCGAACTCTGGGTCGAACATCCCTATCGCGACGGCGTAGTCCTGATGGGCGATGCGGCGTCCACCTCCGACCCCACTTACGGGCAGGGCCTTTCTTTCGCGCTTCGTGGTGCACGAGTTTTACGGGACGAACTCACCGCAAATCCCGATTGGACTGTTGCAGCAAACCACTACGCCGAAAAACACAGCAGTTGGCGTAGTGCTTGCTGCACCGTTGAGGGATGGTTCCGTACTTTGTTTCAAGATCCCAGTTCGCAATCTACAGCATTGCGCGAAAGAGCCATGCCATTGATCGCCCAGGATCCCTCTCGCGTTCCCGATCACATTTTCAGCGGCCCGGAACTGCCTGTGAGTGACGCCGTGCGCACTCGGTTTTTCGGCGAATACTGACGTCATCGAGACCGGATTGCTTCCTAACTCCCGATAAGCCTTACCGGACATCTCTAACAATGCTGGCGTTGTCAAACTGTTTTGAACACACTTCTCTCTTTCTCTTTCTTTTCACCTAAAAGAGTTTTTGTCTTTCTTTTTCTTGCTTCTCTGCATCGACGACCACGGCTCGTTGGTAATCTGTCGGGCGAATTCAGTTCGACCCAAACATCTCTTCGATCAAAACTTCGACCATGATTACTCCTGCGAACTCCCCTTTCAGGGAGCGGGATGCCCAATCATGTGGACGACGCTCGACTTCACGCCATGTCCGGTAGCGAGCTTTCCCGCGTGCGAACCGAAACTGACCAATTGCGAATAGTCCCACCCATTCCGCCACATCCAGTACAAGCGAACGCCGAGCTTCCTGGCCATCGCCGCTTTGGCAATGTTCTTGTGTCGACGTATCGCCAGGTGCATATACCGTCGCCGCCAGTCGGGGTTACACCGCGCCGCTGCTTGCGAGGCTTCTCCCAGTAAGTAGCGCAACAATATATTGCCCTGCTTGCTGATGTGCCCCAGTCGCTGCTTGCCGGCACTGGACGCCTCGCACGGGATGAGTCCAAGGTAGCTACCGATCTGCTTGCCACAGGAAAAGCGGTCCGGTGTCCCGATAACCTGAACGTAGGCCAGCCCGGTGATGGGCCCCACCCCAGGATGCGTCATCAACCGCAGCACCTCGGGTCGTTGTTGGGCTTCTTGCTGAGCCGCTGCCGTTAACTCCGTAATCTTGGGATCCAGCTGGTCCAGCAGCTCCAATAATTCTTTTCGGCGCCGACTGGCCCAGGGAGCCAACGACAGTTTCTCGAGCAGTGCTCGTCCTTGCTGGCTAAACAGTTTTTTCTTCCAACGATAGCCCTCGTTCATCGCCACGGCCTGCAACTGATTCATGATCCGCGTCCGCATCTGCACCAGCCGATGCCGGTGCCAAAGCAGTTGCCGCAGATCACGATTCTCCGGAGTAGGTACCCAGATTCGCGGAAAATTATCTTCCCGCAGCAGTCGTAGCATCAGGCGGGCATCCTCGCGGTCGTTCTTCTGCTTGCGGACGCGCTTGGCCTTGATCTTCGCGGCATCGCCGATCCATACCTCGATACCCAATTCGGCCAGTAATCGCTCTAACCAACGGGAGTAGCCGGTGGCCTCCATCCCCACACGAACGCGCACTCCTCTTGCCGCCATTTCTCGGTAGAACTTCTCCGCCTCCCCATCGCTGTGGTTCAGTTGCCGTTCAACATACTCCCCTGTTTCCTGATCTAAGAACGCAATCTCCTGCATGCTCGGGTGAAAATCTACTCCTATAATGATCATGTTGGCTCCTTCCTCCCGAGCCTTGGTCGTAATGCAACCACAGTTTACTCGGGTCGACGGAGCCAGCATTGTTATGAAATCATGTGTTTTCCAGGCCAGGAAAGGGAATAAAACTTCTTGTGTTCTATAGCCTCAGTGGTAGGTTTCGACCCGTATGAGTCGCGAGACCCCTCAGGCTGCGTTCGACCACGCGCAAGCTGCGATGCTTCGCGGCGACCTGTTCGAGGTGTTTGCCTGTCTCGACGTGAACGACCTCAAGCGAATCGCGGCAAACGCGGTTGCCCTAGTTCTGGGCGCACGCATTGATGACGCCGATGAGGAGGTCCGTCGGATCTGCGATGAGCACCGCTTTCCACTCGACGATCTCATGAGCGCGCGTCGGCGCGTCATGCAGATGCCCGGCATGGAAGCCACGACGAACCAGCGGGACACCATGAAGCGCGGCCTAGCCGCGGTGTCGAACCTGCCAGCGTTTCTTGCCGCGCTCGAAGGCTACAGTCGACGTGTGAGTGGCAGCGGATCGATCAGCATGCGCCTATTTCAGAATGAGACGCTGACCCACGTACAGGTCGAAGGCTCGCGCGCGTGGGGCACGCGCACCCACGGGTCAGAATCTAGCGACGATGTGGAGTTCGTGCACCGCAAGGGCCAGTGGTACGTCAAGCTGATCGCACGTCCCCACGTGTGAGGCAACCTCCTCGACAAGTCTAAACTCCCGATAAGTCGGATTACCCGTAACTTGGCGCCCAGTACTTGACTTTACCGGTTGTCTTTACCGGATCCCGCGTTGACCTGGATTCCGGCGCTTATTGGGATAATGCCGTCGTGTCCCAGATTTTGAAATCGCCTTCGGCATACGCTGCTGCGAAGCGACCTCCATTTCCATCAAAGGCAACACGTTCGATGGCCCGCGGAAAAAGGGGATTGGGCGGCAAGGCCGGCTCGAAAGTATGGACCTGCTCTCCTGTTGGAAGTTTGGAAAGCAGCACGCGCTTATCGGCATGTGCCGAGGCCAGGAATAGCCCCGAGGAATGAATATCGATAGCTGTGACCGGGGAGGTGGACAACACAATTCTCCGTGGCTCGACCCCACCGCCAACCTCGCTTAAAAGCACAGTGCCGTTATCAAGTCCCGCCGCAAGCCATTGACCGTCCGGCGACCATGCGAGCGCCGTGACGGCACCGCGACCAAAGCTACGATGCGGCGCGTTGGAGTGGATTTCATAGAGCCACACGGTATCCGTGGGTTCGCCAGCCGGCTTGGCCAAGCCGATAGCCAGCCAATTTCCATCGCGAGAAAAAGCAAGGCTGAGAATGGAACTTGGCACATCCAAATGAAGTGTCACATTCCCAGTCGCGATCTCCCAAAGTGTCACCACGCCTTTCGCATCGCCGCCCGCCAGAGTCCGTCCATCGGCCGTAATGGCCAGGGCCTGCTGGGCTCCAACTTTCTCTACAAAGGGCGTGTTGTGCAACATGTCGCCCTCCGGCCGGCTCACCGTGATTTTGTCATCGTAGGAATAGGCCTCAATATCGGGCTCTGGAGCGACCACCACTGCAAGCGCCTTGCGACGCTCGAGCAAAACAAATTGTCCGTCCCGCGGCCGGAAATAGAACAGATCTCCCGGCTGGGTGGTATATTTCTGTACCAGCGGGAACTCTAGTTTGGGCACACGCTTACAGGAGAAAGCCGCGAGAACGAACAGCAGCAAGAGTAGGGCAAGTGATCGGTTTCTCATGCTTTTGCACATTGATGCGTAGCTTACATGGTTTTTACCGACGAATGAATCGACTCCGTCCGGTCGCGCTCGCGGTCATTCTCGCTCTGTTCGTCACCGCCTGCGGTCGGCATCAGACGCCTGAGGAGCCATCTGGTCCGAGGCCGCTCTTTCCCGCGCCGCTGGGAAACGCCTGGGGCTTTATCGACAACCGAGGAAAAACCGTAGTCGCGCCGCGTTTCGAGGCCGCGCAAGCATTTACCGAAGATTTCGCCGCTGTCAAACGCGAGGGGCGCTGGGGCTACATCGATCGTAACGGATCGGAAGTCATTCCCGTTCGCTATCGCACAGCCGAGAGTTTCCACAATGGTGTCGCCATCGTTGATTCGGGTCTGCCCGACCACCCAATCGGTGTCATCGACACGAGCGGCTCGTGGGTCACGCAGCCAATCTTCCGCTCGCTTTCGGCCGCGGACGGGCCCGATGGCCTGCTATTGGGACAGAAAGAACCTGCTGGGGGCTTCGGCTTCTACGATCGTTCCGGAAACCTAGTCTTGGGTCCCTACTTCCTGGCCTTCTCTTTCTCCCAAGGCCGCGCGCGTGTTAAGACGGGCGTCCGGTCGGGCTCCGATGACTGGTTGATCGACGCTTCTGGAACTCTGCTGCCAAAGAAGCCAGTCGTTCTCGACGGCCTGCGAATCTCCGACGGTATGATCGCCATCCGGCAAGACCGTAAGCTCGGCTACATGGACGTTGACGGAAACATCGCTATTGAACCACGCTACGATCAGGGAGGCGCGTTTTCCGAAGGGCTTGCGGCGGTTCAGTCGGAAGGCCACTGGAGGTTCATCGATAAGACGGGCGCGGTGACCGCTGAGTTTCCTGGAGGTATCGCCTTTGCCGAACCGCTCTCCGATGGTCTCTCGCTCGTATCGGCTGATCGCGACCAACCCGGACGGAAGTTTGGCTACGTGGATCGGAACGGCCACTGGGCTATCAAACCCGCCTGGGATGATGCTCAGCCTTTTCACGACGGCCTGGCTTACGTCGGCAATTGGAAGGACGGAAAGGTCGCTTACATTGACCACCAGGGAAAGAGCATCTGGAAAGGTCGATATGCCCAACAGTAGGACACTCGCTCTACCTCAGCAGCAGTGCCTTTGGACGCATAACAGTCAGTTATTAATATAAATCAAGAAAAACCGCACTGGGAAATCGCGGGCGTTCGATCCACTTGCCTGAGAAGATTCAGGCGGCTCAAAAGATTTCGTGCTACACGCTTTATGGTCGTCCGGTTCAACGCATCCGTTACGGTGATGAACAGTCCGATTGGCATGCCGACAAAGTCCCTTGCCATGACTGTCGCGTTCTCCGGGGCGAATTTCACGTGCCGACCTGCGACGTATAAGAATGTCCGGAATGCGGTGGCCAACTAATTTCATGCGAATGCCCCTTCGATGACCTCCCAGAAGCAGGTTGATTAACGAGATTACGCTACTGGGGGCGGGAGTTGACAAGATATAGTGGAGACCCTGGGAGCAAGTGTCGGTGGAAAATGGAATCAATTTGAAAGTCATCTGGTTTGACGAGGTCGAAGACTTACTGGAAGTGGTGTTTAATTGCTCGAATGGTTTCTTCTCGGGTCAAGCCGAAATCTATGTAAGTTGTGATGATTTGTCGGAGTTCGCGGATGCGCTCACGCGGTTTCCGTCCCGTCCGGACGATTCTCGTGATTTCGAGCTGGGCACATTTAATCCTGACCATGCGGACGGCGGAGCACGCATGCATTTCTTTTGCGCAGATGTGGCGGGCCATGCAGTCGTTGAAGTAAAGCTTCGAGGTGATGGATGCAGAGCAGTAGGCGAATTGCAGTCGGTCGCACTCCGCATCCCAATTCAAGCAGCTGGTGTCGATGAGTTCATAAGACAATTGCGGGGAATTGGAAAGACGCTTGGGGCGAGCGCCCATTTGCCGCAAGCAGCATCGTAGGTACTGGAACGAACTTGTACGGTAAGGCTAATCAGGACTTGAGCGGAGCTTCTGTAGACGGCTTCGGTTTCATAGAATAAAGGAAGAACAAATGCGTCCCCTATGGCTCATTCTTGCACTCTTTGTAGCATTGAATTGCGACCAGCAGACAGTCACGCCCACAGCAAAAACCCTGCCGGAAGGAGTTCTCAAAGGACTTGCTCATGAGGCAAGGGAATATTGTGAGGACCAGTTCGTAGAAGGTTTTAGGAAAGGTTGTGAGACAAAATTCGCAGCGCATCTGCGCTGGCACGAATTGTCTATAACCCCATCTGGGGAGACCGCAGTTCTAGTGGAAAACGACAACTTGGGGTTCTGTGGGTCGGGTGGTTGTGCTCTCTATCTCTTGGTGCAGCAGAAAGACACGAAATTCACTGAGGTCTTAGCCTCTCACGGTGGCATGGGCACACTTGAGCGAGTCACG
>Ga0207151_1155_pt1 | contig 15003 bp, 10 predicted proteins | sample Alteio_BWMinHeat_29_FD_153523 | JGI IMG/M metagenome (GOLD analysis project Ga0207151, IMG submission 153523) | Enriched cells from forest soil in Barre Woods Harvard Forest LTER site, Petersham, Massachusetts, United States -... | ecosystem: Environmental > Terrestrial > Soil > Temperate forest >... | reverse complement strand
TGTTTGACGCGGCTCTGGGTTGCGCCCCAATTCCAGATGGGGATGTTGAGCGTTGCGCTGGCAGAAGACCCCAGGTTCGAGAAGGATTGACCGTTCACCTTTGTCGGAAAGTTCACACCGAAATTCGGGGCGTCAATGCCGTACCAGTAGTCGAGACCGAGCGACGGCAGATAACCTGCCCGGGCCGCGGTAACCTCATATCCCGCTGCTTTGACAGCTTCCAGGGCGGCACGGACATCTGGATTTTCTTTAGCGGCCCGCTGCTGGACTTCCGTCAAAGTAGGTATCGTGATAGTGGCGTGCAAATCGTCGGCAACCTCGAAATTGTCGTTGAAGTCCGGAAAGACAAGCACAGCGAAGTCCAGCCGCGCGTTCAATAGAGCGAGTTGTGCTTCCTGGAACTGTCGACGGCGCTCCTGGGCCTGCAGGTCAGCCTTGATCACATCCGCGTGCGCTACTTCGCCGCCTTTCTCGAGTTCCTGAGTCAGCTTCAGAAAATTGTCGCCCTCATCCGCAGTTTTGCGCGCTGTCTCCAGTTTTTGTTGAGCCGCAGCCACGGCGTAGTAGCTTTGAACAACGGTGACGACGAGGCCGCGCGAAGCGATCTCTGCGCGAGCGCGGGCAACCGCTGCGGCAGCCGAGGTGCGGCGAAAACCAGCTATTCCAGCGACGTCGATGGATTCGTGCACATTCGCCTGGCTGATGTACTCGTGAACTGCATTGTTGGCAATAAAGCGGACCGGAAATCCGCTCTTATTTATCAACGTTGCCGATGCGCCTTGCGTATAGAGTGCTTGGTTGTTGTACGCAACGCTGGGGAGCAGTGCGGCCCCCGCTTGGTAACGATCCTGCCGCGCAAGCGCGGCGTCGGTCTGCGCGGCCTGGAATGGCACGCTGTTTTTTCGAGCGCGGTCTAAGGCGTCCTGTAGAGTGAGCCGTAGTAGTGAGGTGGTTGGAGAAGCGCTGGTTTGCTGAGCGGACTGCGCATTCGGTCCCGATGGAGACACGGTTTGCTTTGGCACGGGATTATCAGGTTGCTGGCTGACGCCTGGAAAAGGAAAGACAGCGAGCCCAAGGAGCGCGAGAAGTGTCGATCGATACGAAAGATGACGAGTGTTCACGGGATTTCTCTCGAGCGGACCGCAGACCTTCACGTTCCACTATCACGAATTTAACGGCCTTGAGATAAACAGACGATTAATCGGTCCCGGTAAGCGCAGCTACGGGTCCAGGCAAATATACTGCGAAGTGACTGCCTGTTCCATCGGAGCGGACCAATTCCAGCCGCCCGTGATGCGCTTCGGCAATCCACAGGGCTATCGACAGTCCCAGGCCCGCTCCGCCCTCGCGCCCCGAACGCGATCGCGCGGGATCGACCCGAAAGAATCGCTCGAAAATGCGTGACTGTAGCTCCAGCGGTATACCCGGCCCCGTGTCGGTGACTTCCACCTCGAAGTCTGTGTTTGTCGCGCGACAGGCAATCTCCACGCGTCCGCCCTCGGCCGTGTACTTAATAGCATTGTCCAACAGATTCAAGATCATGCGACGCAGCAACGCCTGGTCGCCGTGAACCAGGCATTCCGAGGAAGCATCGACACGCAACTCAATATTTTTTTCGCGCGCCAAAGTCCTTGCCGAATGCGCGCACTCCGCGACTACTTCCTCCAGATAGACATTCTCCGGCGAGAGAGGATACTGCCCCGAATCGGCTCGCGTCAGCGTGAACAGGTCTTCGACGATCTTAATCAACCGCGATGTTTCCCCGTGGAGAATCCCCAGCGATTCGAGGTAGTCTTCCGCCTTTCGACCGTGTTGCGACATAGCCACCTCGGCCTCTCCGCGCAGAATCGCCAAGGGTGTCCGAAGCTCATGAGAGGCATCCGCGACGAAACGCCGCTGACGCTCAAAAGAGCGGTCGAGCCGATCCAGAAGATCGTTGAAGGTTGTAGCCAGCTGCCCGAGTTCGTCTTTGGCATTGAGAACGGGAAGCCGATCGTGCAGGTTGGTCGCCCCAATGTGACGCGCTTGCTCTCCCATCGCGACCACGGGAGCCAAACTCTTTCTTGCCAGAAAGTAGCCCCCCGTTCCTGCGAGCAGCAGACCCACGAGAATCATCCAAGTAAACGTCAGCCGAATCGTTTCGAGCATTTCGTTTTGCCCATGTAACGAGTGAAGAACAATAAGCAAGTAGTTTTGGCCGTTGGCATTGAATGGCCGAGAGTAGGCACGGAATCGTGAGTGCTCCGCACGAATTGTTTCCAGATGGACTTCCTTGCTCTGGATCGATTTTGCGAAGCGTTGAAAGTCGCTCGATGCGAGTGCGCGGGTCAACGAACTATGGGATGATTCGCCGGACGGGATAGCCTCGCTCGAAGTAGCGGCGATCTCTCCGCCCGGACCCACCACTGCGAAAGCATCGCTATTCGAGCGATGCTCAACCATAGCCTGCCGAGCTGCCGATGAAACTGCCGAAGTCCGTGTGCCGGGAGTGTCCGAAAGCTCATCCTGAAATGTCACCAGGAACGAATCAGACAGCACCTCTAAATCTGCGTCGGTTCGCTCCATCGACGTCCGTCGGACGATCAGGTAGGTAGTCGTAGATACAAGTATAAGCACCACCGCGAGAACCGCGGAGTACCATACCGTCAGCCGCACTCGCACCGAATCAAGCATGTTTCTTGCGGTCCGAGACACTCGTCTTGCTTGGTGCACCTGCGGGCAGCGCCCGCCCTCCGCTATCTGCGTCCCCACCAGATTGCAGGATGTAACCAGCGCCTCGGCGCGTTTGTAACAGCCCCGAGCTTCCATCCGGGTCAATCTTTCGCCGAAGGCGGTTGATATAAACCTCGATCAAGTTTGAAAACGGATCGAAAGTTTCGTCCCAAACGTGCTCGGCGATGTCCGCCCTGCTCACCACTCGTCCCGCATTCCGCACCAAATATTCCAACAGAGCATATTCCTTGTGAGTCAGCGAAATTGCGTGTCCACCACGCGTCGCGTTTTGCGCAGCCGTATCCAGCACCAGGTCACCGACGCTTAGCCGCGGTGGGTGCAATTCCGCTGAACGCCGGAGCAGCGCGCGAAGCCGCGCCAGCAGTTCGCGAAACTCAAAGGGCTTGGTTAGGTAATCATCCGCACCGCGATCGAGCCCGCTGACGCGGTCCTCGATGGCGTCTCGCGCCGTAAGCATTAGGATGGGCATTCGCCGCCCGGCTCTCCGCAGCCTGCGGCACACTTCGAACCCGTCGGGTGCCGGAATCATGACGTCCAGAATGATCAGGTCGTACTCGTTGATGTCCGCCTGATAAAGCGCATCTTCACCGGTGGCAGCGGTGTCGACCGCGTAAGCCTGCTCGCGCAGTCCTTTAATCACAAACCGGCGCACCCCCGGATCGTCTTCCACAAGCAAAATCCGCATTCCTGCATGATACGTGAAAGCACAGCCTGGTGTGCAGTCTTAGCGGCTTGCCTCGAATCGAAACTTGTCTCTGAACTGCCGGAAGTGACGCCGCGCGAGACCCTATTCCACAATTCGACTGCGGCTTCGTCTAAATGGTCTTGTCTTTCGAATAGCAAATCTTCGCAAGGTTGCATTCCACGCACTTCGGTTTCCGCGCTTGGCAGACGCGCCGCCCGTGCCAGATAATCTGGTGGGAAAAAACAATCCATTTTTCTTTTGGAATTACCGCCATGAGGTCTGGCTCGATTTTCTTAGGGTCCTCGTTACGCGTTAAATCCAACCGGTTCGAAATACGAATCACATGCGTATCCACAACGATTCCGCTCGCAATGCCGAACGCTGTGCCCAGCACCACGTTGGCGGTCTTTCGCGCCGCTCCCGGCACGGTGAGGAGCTCTTCCATTGTGCGCGGCACTTGTCCGCCAAATCTCTCGATAATGGCTTTGCTCGCTCCCATAATCGATTTCGTCTTGTTCCGAAAGAATCCCGTCGGCCGAATCTCTTGCTCCAATTCCGTGGGATTCGCGTGCGCGAAGGCTTCAGGCGTCGGATACTTCTTGTAGAGCGTTTCCGCCACCTGATTCACGCGCACGTCCGTGCACTGCGCGGAAAGAATCGTGGAGATCAGCAACTGAAACGCATTTTCATGCTTCAATTCGCAGGTTGCTGCCGGATAGGCCTCATCCAACTTCGCTAAAATCGCCGCCACGCGTCTCGGGTCAGTTCCCGCCGCTGATTTTTTGTTGGAAGCCACGCTCTTCGACGCCCGCACGGGCTTCGACGCCCCAGATTTCTTTGGCAGTACTTTTCTTTTCTGTTTCGTTTTCTTAGTGGGCATGACGCGAAGGATACCACATAGGCCAAGCGAGGCGTTCCGGTCCAATCCCTTCATGCGTCGAGAAGGTTGATCAATCGTAGGGGGCACGGCACGGCGTGTCCCTACAGGCTCCTGAACCCATCCAGCAGCTTCCGAAATGCCTGACCGCGATGGCTGCACCGATTCTTTTCTTCCGGCAAAAGCTGCGCAAACGTCTTATTCAGCGGAGGAAAGTAGAACACCGGGTCATACCCAAACCCTTCGGCGCCCCTCGGCGATTCCAGAATCTCGCCGTCCACCCTGGCCGTCACGATGGCCAGCGCTCGCCCTCTTTCTGCCAAAGCAATCGCGCACACAAAATACGCCGCCCGTGCCGCGGCTTCTTTCCCGCGAAGCTCACCCAGCAATTTCGCGATGCGCTCTCGGTTCGTAGCCCCGGGCCCCGCGTAACGCGCGGAGTGTACCCCGGGTGCTCCTCCCAGCGCCGGAACCACCAACCCGGAATCGTCCGCAAAGACATTCCCATTTCCAAGCCGCGAATAGTGCAGCGCCTTTCCCGCAGCGTTTTCCGCAAATGTCGGCGAATCCTCTTCAAACGCGGGAAGGGAATCAAATTCTGGCAGCAAATCGATTTCCACGCGGGCGTTCAGGGTATGGGATGAAGGCCGCGCATCGCTCGCCGCGAGCGCGCGAAACTCCGTAACTTTTCCTGGATTGGAGGACGCCAGATACAACTTAAGGGGCGCGCTCATCAACGCGCGCGCGCACTGAATTTAACCGGCAACACTGCGCGCTGTTCCTCTGTCAGCCGGCGAATCCCAGCCGCCGCCAACGCAAGGAGGTCCTGCATTTCGTTCCCGCTAAACGGCCGCCCTTCCGCCGTAGCCTGAATCTCGACGAAGTGCCCACTTCCTGTCATCACCACGTTCATGTCCACTTCGGCCCGCGAATCTTCTTCGTACACCAAATCCAGCAGCGCCTGGTCATCCACAATTCCCACGCTCGTTGCCGCTACCGTATCGATCAGCGGCGAACTCTTCAAAATCCCCGCCGCTACCAGCCTTTCGAAGGCCAGTGCCAAAGCCACGAAAGCTCCGGTTATCGAAGCCGTCCTCGTCCCACCATCCGCCTGAATCACGTCGCAGTCAATCCACACGGTGCGCTCGCCCAGCGCTTCCTGATCCGTCACTGCACGCAGCGACCGCCCAATCAACCGCTGGATCTCCAGCGTGCGCCCGGACTGCTTGCCTCTCGTGGCTTCGCGCTGGGTCCTTTCCTCGGTGGCTCTCGGCAACATCCCGTATTCGCTCGTCACCCAACCCTTGCCGCTGCCTTTCATAAATCCGGGCACACCGTCGTCCACCGTGGCGGTGCAAATCACCCGCGTGCTCCCAATCTCGATTAACACACTTCCTTCCGCCGTCGAAATAAAATCCGGGGTCATCTTCAACGGACGCATCTGGTCCGGGCCGCGGCCATCGACTCGCACTCTTCCTCCCGCTTTCATCATTTCTGTAAAAACATCTTTTACGGTTTCCGTTCGGGCTGCGCCAGTTTGCCGGTCCCCTTATCGGGTGTCAATGTGCCCGCGCTGGCGGAAGAACCAGGTCTCGTTGTCTGGGCCGCTGCCAGTGGAGGCTTGTCCGTGCTTGGTGCAGTTACCGGCGCCGAAACGGGAGCCGCAAAAGCAGGCGTTACCTGTACTCCCTTCGTGTTCACCAGGAAAGTGCCGGTAAGGTCCAAATGCCCCGCGAGCGTTTCCACTTCCTGCCCATGAATCAGAATCTTTAACCGCTGCACACCTGGCACATTCATCTCGAGCGTTCGCGTAATCGAATCCACCGCGAGTTGCTCGCTCTGAATTCCCGAAGGCGTGGCCGTCGCCAGCGCCTCCGAAAAATCAGCAATTGCTGTCCCGTTCGGCAGCAAATAAAACGCTAGGAGCACAGCGTCCGGCGGCAGCGTGCGCAGGTCCGCGTCCACCGGTCCGGCCAGCAAGGTATTCAGCACTTGTTTCGAACGCAGCACAGGATCGCTCGAAAGGGGCAATTCGACAGTGGAATCCAGGAGCGTCCCATCGAAGTTTCCCGAAGCCCAGAATAATTTGGCCTTCACCCGCGGCTCGCCCGGATTTATCGGGACGGCTTGCGTCAATTCTCTCCGCGCTTGTTCTGCGGTTTGTTGTTGCAGCTTCGCAGCGAGTTGCAGTCGGCGCCGCAGAATCGGAAAATAAATCGCTCCAACGAACACCGCCGCGCACAGCACGCCAACCACCCATCTGATCCAGCGCGCCGTCACGGCGTTCCTCCGGTCGTCGGCACCACGTACGAGGGTCGGAACGCCGCAACCCCTGTCGCAATGCAGTCGGCTACGCCCGGCGCCATGCGATCCAGGTCGGCGCGGTCTTCAACCACTACGCTCGAAATCTCCACCGCTATCGCCGGCGCCGCCGTAGTTCGCAACTGTCGAACCGCCGCGGTTTGCGCCGTATTTGGCGATCCCTTAAATCGCTGCGCCAGCAACCCCTGCACCAAATCGCCCAGTTTTCTGCTCAACCCCTGAAACGGCGTCTGCGCTCGATCCCACGGAATCAGTCCGCCGGCCTCGGTCGTCACCGGCAAGTCCGAGTTGACGTAAACACGCGCGGTCCCCGGCAACCCCGTCGACGCAATATGCAACGTAACGAAGGCCGCCCCGCTCTGTGCGTTCGCAATGGCCGAGCGGTCGTCGAACGATGGATCTTCATTCCCCTGTCGCGTCCCGACCACCTGAAATCCCTGCGCCTCCAGCGCGCGGCGCACCTGTGCCGCAAAATCCAGCACGATCTCGCTCTCGCGAATCCCGCCCGTTCCCCGCGCTCCCGGATCCGTACCGCCGTGCGCCGGATCGAGCACCACAATATTCAGGCCCGCGCGTGGCATGGCTGGTGGAATAGCTTGCGGAAGTCCTTGCGCCGGTGCCGTCGGCAAAGCTTGAGGCACAGCCGCTTGTCCTGGAAAAGAAGCCGGCACCGTTTGCGAAGGTGCTGGCGAAGAAAAACTCAGCGCCACAGCTCCGAAAACCACCAAGAAAAAAAACGCGCCGATTCGAAAACTGTCCCGTCCCCAAGCGTGCCTAATCCTTCGAGCGATATTTTCCACGTCGAGCAGCATACCAAATCTATCCGCCATTCCGTGCTGCTCGAATGCTCGCCACTACGAAAAGGGGACGGCCACTTGGACCGTCCCTCCACGAACCGCCATGACCACCCTTGTCGGCCGATGGCAAGTTCGTTGCTAAGGATCGGAGCGCTACAATGGCTAACGCGCCAACTACGCTTGTGGCTGGGCCTGCGGTGGCTGCTGCGGTGGCTGCTTTTCCCGGCGAGACGCGCGCAGCGCACGAACATTGGCCCGCATCTGCTGCCGCTGTTCCGGCGTCAGGAGCTTCACCATTTGCAGACGGGCCCCGTGCCGCAGTTGATGAATCTTCGCTTCCTTCTGATCCGCTGTCAGAGACTCATCCTTGTTCACGGCGTCCAACTGCGCTTTTGTGGACTCGTGAATTCTCTTCATGCCGGCCTTTTGATCCTCAGTCAGGTTCAGTCCTTGCATCGCGCCATGCATTCTTCCTTCGTGCTGCGCTGGCGCGGCAGGTGCCGCTTGGCTCTGATCTTGCGCCGGTGGCTGCGAACTGCTTTGTGCGCGGCTGATTCCCGGCGCAAAGGTCAGCGCCAAAAATCCCGCGGTTACGGCAATTTGCTTCGTGATGCCCATCTTATTCATGGACGGTCCTCTTCTGGGCTGGCGTTCTTTTCTCTTACCTTCATATAACCCGCGTTTCGTCCAAATGTCGCGGTCCCGCCATGATTCTGAAATGCATTCCCCCAATATCAACAATGCGCCTGTAGCCCGCCTGTCACGGGCGAGGTTTTTCTTCCCTGGTTTGCAACGGTTGTACCTGTGCCCTTTGAAGCAGGGAATTCACGCGCCCCAACTCTTTGGTCTGAATCTCCTCCCAGCGCGCCACGGTAGCCTTCCCCACCGCTTCCCATTTTTCGCTGGCCGCCGCAGCGTCCGCCGAAGGCGGCCCGTCCGCGCTTTCAATAATCCCCATCAGCGCTACCATCGCCGTCTGCACCTGTCTCAAGGTCGTTGGTTCCTTGCCCGGCACCGCAAACCCAAAAAATCCAAATCCGGCGCCCGCTCCTGCACCCGCCACAGTCTCAACTTTTTTCTCCAAATCAGCCAAAGCCGCCGCAAGTTCTGCCTTCCCCTCGGCCTCTTTGGTCCGCGCAACTATCTGCTTCTCCAAATCGTCTGCTTGCGTGACAGCAGCGGAAAACTCTCCCACGCGCGCCGCCAGCTTCGAAGCCAATTGAAACTGCTGTTCCAGATCTGCACCGCTCGTCTTCACACGCGGATCCATCTTCAGCAGCAGCGACCGAGACATCGTTTTCCCGGCCGCGGTCAGCTTCACCGTGTACCGCCCCGGAACGGCAATCGGTCCTCCACCTGCTCGGCGAGATCTCCGCCGTGGTCCCACAAAGGTATACCGCAAATCCCAAACAAACCGGTGCATCCCGGCCTCAGGTGACAATGGTTCCGGGTCATGCACCCAATACATCGGAATATCCAACCCGTCTGGATTGGTCTTCGGAGCCTCATCCGTGCTAGCAAATCGCCGCACTGATTTCCCACCCGCATCAAAAATTTCGAGCTGCACCGCTTCCGTTTGCTTCTCCTTCAAGTAATAGTCCAGCACCGCTCCGGTCGGCGGGTTTTCTGCCTGCGGTTCATCAAACGGTATCGGTGTCCCCTGGTCTGAGCCCGGACGCACGCGATATGCCGTCTGCGGCTCAAACAGCCAGGCATCCGTGCTCGTCACTTTCCTGCTCCACTGCCGCAACGGCGTCACATCATCCAGCACCCAAAATGATCGTCCGAACGTGGCGATCACCAGATCATCTCCGTGAATCACCAAATCGCGCACCGAAGTCGTCGGCAAATTGAGCTGCAGCGGCTGCCAGTCATCGCCATCGTTCAAGGAAACGTACACGCCTTTTTCCGTGCATGCGTAAAGCAACCCCGCAACTTTTGGATCCTCCCGCACGCAATTTAAGAAGCTTCCTTCGGGAATCCCGTTCGAAACGCGCCGCCACGTCTTTCCGAAATCTTTCGTCCGGTACAGATAAGCCTGCAAGTCTTCCAGCCGATGCCGATCTACCGCTGCGAACGCTTTGCCAACTTCGAAGCGCGAAGCGGCCATGTGCGTCACCTTGCTCCACGGCGTTAATTCCTTCGGCGTGACGTTATTCCACGTTTTTCCCTCATCGCGCGTCAGTTGAACCAGCCCGTCATCCGTTCCCACCCAAATCTCGCCCGTGCGCACGGGCGAAGGTGCAATCGTGTAAATCACTCCGCGCCGCACCGATGCGGCAGCATCTGCTGCTGTCGCCGCGTCGAGATTCGCAGGCACACCCGGATCTTCCCGCGTCAAATCCGGACTGATCTTCTGCCAAGAACTGCCGCCGTCGGCGGTTCGAAACAAAACCTGCGCACTGAAGTACAGCACGTGAGGATCAATCTCCGAAAAAACAAGCGGCAAAGTCCAAGTCCGCCGATATTCCCCGGGATACACGAGTGTCGGCGGTATCTGCTGCACTTCCTCGTTGTGAAAATCCTGCCGCGCCACCGATCCGCCATAAATAATCTCGGGATTCACCGGGTCGGGCGCAACGTAATCGCTCTCGCCTCCTGCTTCCATCGGCCGCCAATCATGAAAATTCAACGTTCGGTAATTGCTCCGGCTCGGCGTCGCCGCCGCTCCGCTGTCCTGCTGCGCCCCATACACCCAATACGGAAATCGGTTGTCCGTCGCCACGTGATAAAACTGCCCCGTCGGCTGGTTGTACCAGGAGCTCCACGTCTCTCCGCCGTTCCGAGTCACGATCACGCCTTGATCGCATCCCAATACCATGCGCTGCGGGTTGTCCGGGTCGATCCATAGTTGGTGATAGTCGTCCCCGCCCGGCGCGCCCTTAATGGCCGTAAACGTCTTCCCCCCGTCGCGCGAACGGTAGGTCGAAGTATTCGGCACGTACACCGTCTCGGGATCCATTGAATCCACGCTCACTTCGCAGAAATACCATCCGCGTCCCCAAATCCGCGCATCCTTAGAAACGCGGGCCCAATTCTCCCCGCCATCATCGGAGCGGTACAACCCGCCTTCCTTGGCATCGGCAATCAGATACATCCGCTTGGGATTGCTAGGCGCAAACGCAATTCCCATCCGTCCCAATTCTTCGGTAGGCACTCCATGCCCCGTCAACAATTCCCAATGCTCTCCGCCATCCTTCGAACGGTAAAGACCAGTCCCGGGCCCCTTCGAAGGTGGATAAATACTCCACGGCGGCCGGCGCGTTTCGAGCAAAGCCGCGTACAAGTTCAGCGAATTCCCTGGCTCCATAGCCAGATCTATCGCGCCCGTATTCTCGTCTTTGAAAAGCACCTGTTGCCAAGTCTTCCCGCCATCCTTAGAACGAAAAACTCCGCGCTCCTGGTTCGGTCCGTAGGCATGCCCCAGCGCGGCCACGAAAACTTTCTCCGAGTCGTCCGGGTCCACTACAATCCGCGCAATCTGCCGCGAATCCTCCAATCCGATGCGCGTCCAAGTCTTGCCCGCGTCGGTAGACCTATACATGCCGTTGCCAGACGAAATGCTCGAGCGCATGTCAGCCTCGCCCGACCCTACGTAAATCACGTTGGCATTCGAAGGCGCCACGGCAATGGCCCCGATCGAACCCACGGGCTGGCCATCAAAGATCGCATTCCACGTCCGCCCTGCGTCGTTCGTCTTCCAAACGCCGCCATTCACCGACCCAAAATAGTAGACCTCTGGCTGTCCGCGCACACCCGTTACTGCTAGCGACCGGCCCGCGCGAAACGGCCCGATCGACCGCCACCGCATTTCCCCAAAGAACTTCTGGTCGAATTTCTGCTCTTCATCCGGCAACGCCACAGCTGCCGAGTGCACACACCATGCCAACCCGACGGCAGTTAGGAATAGGACGGAACGCCCTAAGTTCTTCACAGTCTGTCTCCAAATGGAAAGACAAATCAGAAATGAATTGTGGAGTATACCAGTACCGTGCCCGCCGCACGGCGGCTTAGTCGCCGGTAACTGCGTTCGGCGTGGCCGCCGGAGCAATCACCGATCGCCGCAAGGGTTTGGTCGCAGCATAGAGAATGACGCCGCCCACCATAATGATCAACCCAAACATCAATCCATTGATCCCCAGAATACGTTCACTCTCGCTCTCGACCATCGCCAGACTCATCAGTAGGAGCGGAAATACTCCGCAAGAAATTGCTCCAACGAGCCCGCCGGGCACCTTAAACTCGCGCCTCAATTCCGGCTCGCGAATCCGCAAAACCACCAGCGTCACGAACTCCAGCATCAGGCTCGCGCCATAAAGCATAATGTCCAAAGTAACGAGTCTCCTGAATCCCAAACCCAGGCACAGTGCCCAGCACGAGGCGCACAACAGAATCGCCACCCACGGCGCCTGCGTCTTTCGACTCGTCTTGGCAAACACTTTCGGCAGCATGCCGTCCCGTGCCATGGCCAGCGGAAGCCTCGAGTAGCTCATCACCAGCGCATTGAACATCCCGAACGCGCTCATCATTCCGCCAACCACAATCAGGAAGCGCAGCCACTCGAATCCCAATATCTTTCCGCCCATCAATCCCGCAATCGTAGCCCAGGACCCATCCCCGCCAAACGTCGCGGACGGGATCCCCGTAAAGTAGACCGCGAGGAATGGCAGAACGTAGGTGAGCGAAACCAGCACAACTGCCGCGATCATCGCCCTTGGATAAGTCCGTTGCGGCCTCTCCACCTCTTGCGCGATCGTCGACGCGTTGTCCCACCCCATGTAGTTCCACATTGCCACAAGCACACTGCCCAAAAGGCCCAGGCCCGTCGCTTCCGCTGCCCCAGGACCACTCGCACCGCCAAAAGCTCCCATTTTAAAGGGCGCCATCATCACGATCACCGCAAACGGCGCCGAAAGAAAGAAGAACAGCCAAAGCGAGGTGATTCCCACCACGCGAATGCCCGCTACATTCAGCAGCGCGCAAGTCACCACCACAAATAGCCCTGCCATCACTGCATGGCTCCCTGACCCGAACCACGGCGACATCTGTCTCAAATAAAACACAAACAAAGTCGGGTAGATCGCCATGTCAAAGATGCTGGCTGTCAAAGACAGCCAAGCCTCTTGAAATCCCCAAAAATTACCCAATCCTCGCCGTACCCAAGCGTAATAACCGCCCTCCGCAGGCAGAGCGCTAGAAAGTTCCCCAATCATGAACGCCGTTGGCAAGCACCACAGCACCGGCAAGAACAAAAGAATCAGAATCCCACGCCCGTAGCCCGCGCCATGAACAATCTCTTCGGTCCCATACGTCCCGCCCGACACCATGAAAAACGTCGCCGCCACAAGCGGCCAGAGCGTCAGCTTTGCGACCCTTTTTTTCGCGGTTGAAATTGCGCGGGAAGGAATCTGGACAGGCAGGGATAGAGAACTCAATTTTTACTCTCGTCCTCCTAAGCGATTCTCACTCGCGCGCTGGGTGAAGCGAGTCGCATTCGCAGAATACAGGGTTGGTTCGTGCATGCAACAAAAAAAATGCATCCCACCGAATTATTTTTTCATCGCTGAAAAACTGGCCCTCTCGACAGACCCGTTAGCACAACCTCAGCCTTCGTTCCGGCGAGCGCAAACGCCTTTCGAGCGCTCCTCGCTGCCAACTCTCCCTGCGATCCATTCGATCCGCTTACGCGCTGTGCTAAACTTCGCCCTTTGTCTTCGCGCTCTTTTGCTTCGCATTTGTTGCCGTTCAGGAGTCATCTCGCATGAAGCTCGGTTCTCTCGCCCTCACCCTGCTCGCTCTCTCGCCCTCTGTCCCCGCTCAGACGGCTCCAGCCTCCCCCCGGCCCATTAGCATCGATGACTATTTCCAAATCCAAGCCGTTCACGACGCTCAGCTCAGCCCCGACAGCCGGTGGGTTGCCTATTCGGTGGACAAAGGCACGCTAGAGACCGACAAAAGCGAGACTCGCATTTGGATGGTCGCCACCTCCGGCGGCGCCGCGCTTCCGTTGACGGCCGAAGGCGTCTCCTCCTCCCGCTGGAGCCCCAACGGCAAACTCCTTGCCTTCCTCTCCGCTCGCAGCGAGGGCAAAACCCAAGTCTGGCTTCTGAACCGTCTCGGCGGCGAGGCTCAGCAACTCACTGACACCGTTCAAGATGTCGAAGATTATGCTTGGTCACCCGACGGCCGCCGCATCGTCCTGGTCCTAAAAGACCCCACTCCCGAGGAACTCGATGCCGCCAAGGAGAAATCCGCCGCCGCTCATTCCTCAACCCCTTCTGGCGCCGACTCCGACGACAAAAAACCCAAATTCAAAAAGCCTTGGATCATCGACCGCCTTCAATTCAAGGTCGACCGACTCGGCTACCTCGATCGCCGCCGTACCCATCTTTATGTCTTCGACGCGGCCAAGAAATCTCTTGTTCAAGTGACGAGCGGCGACTTCGACGACACCGAGCCAGCCTGGTCCCCAGACAGCAGACTCCTAGCCTTCACGAGCAACCGCTCCATGCCCGACCCCGACCAAACCTACAACTCGGACATCTGGGTCGTCGCTGCCAACAATTCCGACAAGGGTGCCCACCTCACCCAAGTCACCACAAATCCCGGCGTAGACCATTCCCCTGCTTGGTCTCCAGACGGCAAGTCCCTTGCCTACGTCACCATGCTCGACCCCAAACTCTTTGACTACGCCACCAGGCATCTCGCCATCTCGCCAGCCTCCGGCGGTCCCGCCAAAGTTCTCACTCTCTCCCTCGACCGCATGGTCTCCAATCCACGTTTCTCGCCCGACGGCCAATCTATCTACTTCCTCGTGGACGACGATGGCACGCAGAATCTCGCACAAATCCGCTTTGGCGACGGCCAAATGGGCGCTCGCCCCGTTTCCGGATCCGTCTTTGTAAGTTCCTATTCAGTTGGAAGCGGCATTGCCGGAAACGTAACTGCTAACACCATCGCTGTCCAGATGGCGACGATCGACCGCCCCGATGAAATTTACGCCATTGTTGGCGGCAAACTTGCCCAAATCACCCACACCAACGACGCTCTCTTTTCCCAACTAAAACTTTCCCACGGAGAATACGTGCACTTTAAAAGCAAAGACGGCACCCAAGTCTTCGGCTACCTCTACAAGCCGCTCGACTACAACTCCGGCAAAAAATATCCCACTCTGCTGATCCCCCACGGCGGACCCGTCTGGGCTTATTACGCCGAGTTCTCTCATCTAGCGCAGCTCTACGCCGCCAACGGCTACGCCGTCCTCTTTCCCAACCCGCGCGGTTCGACCGGCTACGGCCAGGACTACTGCAAAGCCATCTACGCCGACTGGGGCAACAAAGACTTCCAGGACGACCTGGCCATGGTCGACTACGCCATCGAGCAGGGCTTCGCGGACCCCGACAAACTCGGCGTAGGCGGCTGGTCCTACGGCGGCATCTCCACCGATTTCATCATCACGCAAACCACCCGTTTCAAAGCCGCCATCTCCGGCGCCGGCGCCGCCGAATTCTCCAGCCTCTACGGCCACGACCAATACCAACGAGACTACGAAACCGAGCTGGGACTACCTTGGGAAAATCAAGCTGCCT
>Ga0207151_1154_pt1 | contig 15055 bp, 14 predicted proteins | sample Alteio_BWMinHeat_29_FD_153523 | JGI IMG/M metagenome (GOLD analysis project Ga0207151, IMG submission 153523) | Enriched cells from forest soil in Barre Woods Harvard Forest LTER site, Petersham, Massachusetts, United States -... | ecosystem: Environmental > Terrestrial > Soil > Temperate forest >... | reverse complement strand
ACGCACAAGCAAAGGGAGGCAAGAACGCGGATGAATCTGGAATAACAGAGTCGCGGCCACAGTCTGGATGAACGAAAGCACGTTCACTGGCGACGCGGGCGACCCCCAAACAGCCCGCGCCGCAAGTCCCAATGGCACGGGCAGATTGTGGAGAAGGGTAAAAACGATCGTAAGTAAGGAGCGCAAGTATGTCCGAGGACAAACAAGACGAACTTCAGAACGACCACAACCATGACGGAGTTGATCAACGGGGATTTCTGAAATGCGTGTCCTGGGCAGGCACAGGAGCGATCTGTGTTATGCAGAGCGGCGCCCTGAAATCCTACAACCTAAGCAGAATGTTGGAGTTGGGGCCGAAAGCGAAATCAATTCTGATCGAGAGGAAACAAGGATGAAGAGGAAAAGTATGTCGTCGCACGGACGGGACACCTCGGCGGCTTTCTCAGTGTAGTGAATGGACCGGGATAGAAGTGTTCCGAAACTCCCGAGACAAGAGTCGACTGATCCTCGAATAGGCAATTTGAGCGCGGCGGGAGCTTGGGCAAAAAGAGAATCGCTGGCGCGGTTTGTAAGAAACATTCGGAGAAGTCCAATTTGTGGAGAAGGAGCATGAAAAATGAAGCCTAAAGTTCTGTTGGCGGTGGTAGCCCTATCCTACGCGCCCCTGGGGGTAGCGGGAAATAAAGCGGAATACCCCACCGAAAAAGTGGCGGAGTTCGTCATCGAAAAGCTGGATGTAACTTCGCTGCCGCCCGCGTTCCGGCCAAAAAAGGAAAAAGGAAAGAAGACATTTGAAGATTACGGGTTCACAGCGCAGACGGTGGGCTAAAATGAAGCCGTCATCGAAGCGGCTGGTGGGGTGAGCAGGTTGTCGATCAAGGTTCTCGACCTGACATCCTCGGGAATCTACGTGTGTGTGGCGGAGCCCGGAGAAAAAGGCGGCCCGGCAAAGACACAGAGCGCAATCCTTCTGCAGCGGAAAGATGCGAACACGTTGTTATTGGGGCGCGAATCCTGGCGAGAATTTGCTGCATGCGCGGCGATTGGCGGAAGCGACTCCACAGCAAACTCATATGGAGGGGACTGAGGAGTTACGTCGAAGCACGGTGTTCCGATCACGTTTGTGGCTTTGGGTGTCGTCGCCTTGACAATCCCGGGTCGTGTTCATGGACGACACCGATGTGCGACCTTAGCATCTCCTTCCTAATTGTCGGAATGAATTCTGCCCGCCGTGCCACGCGAGATTCTTATCTGACCACGAACGGAACGCAATCGGTAGGCTGCATGGAGACACTCTGTTGAGAGAAGCATTTTTTGGAACGGCTGCTCCGGATGCTGCCAATTTAGTTCTCGTCCTCGAAATCGTCATGGGGCTAGGTCTGCTGGTCGGCACTTGGCTTGCTCGCAAGGGGCGCTTTCGGCAACATGCCTGGTGCCAATCCTCCATCGTGCTTTTGAACCTCGCTGTAGTTGCGGTGATGATGATTCCTTCATTCCAGGTTCATGTGCTTCCCAGGATTCCGGCCAAGCTGGGAAAGGCCTACTACGCGCTGGCGACGACGCATGCAGCTATCGGAACCGTGACCGAACTCGCGGGGCTGTACATCTTGCTGTCTGCGGGCACAAGCGTTTTGCCTGAGAAATTTCGCATCACTAAATACAAGGCCTGGATGCGAACTGTACTGGTGCTCTGGTGGGCCGTGCTGTTGCTGGGAATGGCAACATACACGCGCTGGTACGTGCCGCATTTGTTTCGGAAATAGATTTGCGTTGTCTTTTCTGGAGGAGAGAGATTGAAGATCGTCCCAATTTGCTTGCTTTTCATTTTGAACTTCCTGGCTCCGCTCGGTCGAGCACAATCGGGGACGCCATCCGCGCCAGAGGCTAATCCGGGGCGACCCACGGTATCCACCCCGGCGACGCTCACGCCCGTTGGATACCTACAGTTCGAGAATGGCGGGCTCTTCGCAGAAGACTCGACGGGGTTTTCGAAGCGCATTGGCGTCGGCCAAGTCACCAAACTGTCCGTACTTCCGCGCTTGGAGTTGTTCTTGCAAAGTGAGCCGCTCGTCATCAGCCAATCAAAAGATCAGACCGCGGTGCATGAAGGAGAAGTGTTCGCAGGTGTGCAAAGCGTGCTCTCTGCCGGTGATGAATCACACCCAACGGTTTCCATCAGCTACGTTCGGCGGTTGCACGCAAGTGCCGCCCCGGAACTCGACGTGGGCACCTTTCTACAATCAACCTCGATTCTTTTGAGCCAAGATCTACGCGGATTTCACTTCGATACGAACGGGATACTTGCCGAGCAGGTTCAGGGTGATGTACGTCGAGCGCAGTTCGGTCAAACACTCTCCATTTCCCATCCACTGGGGAAGTTCACAATTTCCGGGGAGGTGTGGCATTTCTCACAACCATTCGACAAGGGCAACACCGTCGGTAATCTCTGGGCGGTTTCTCGCGCCCTTCGCAAGAATTTGGTGGTGGACGCAGGATTCAATCATGGATTGACCAAAACGTCCACTCGGTGGGAGACGTTCGTGGGATTCACATACCTACTGCCGCACCGCCTTTGGACGGCCCGTCCTGGATTCCAACCGTGAGCCTGCCTCAGTTCTCTCCTGCGGCTTTCTTTGTATTGCCTCTTTGCATCCGTGTCGCTGGTTTTTGAGCTTCAGCGAATGTTGCGACGAAACAAGAGCGGAATAAAGTGTGAGCAATTTGGTCTATGTATTTGAAACGCCGACGGCGCCCATAAGGGCGTTCGCAAAACTCGGACTGAGGACGACTCATGGCTGAATATCAAATGACGCTGATGGATAGGCAACGAATTGCTAGGGACACGATGGCGTTCTGGTTCGATACAAATGGCGCCAGCTTCGGATTCCGCGCCGGGCAACATGCCGACTTTGTTTTCGGAAACGAAGGTGACAATTCTCGGACCTTTTCACTCGCAAGCTCTCCCCTTGACAAAGAGCCCATCATGATCGCGATGCGCATGCGCGAGACAGCCTTCAAGAGCGGGTTGAAGGCTGCTGCTCTTGGCACCAAGTTCATCGTGAGCCGTCCCCGAGGATCCTTCACGCTGCATAGAGATATCACCCGGCCGGCGGTGTTTCTCGCGGGCGGCATCGGGATTGCGCCCATTCGCAGCATCCTGCAGCAGGCCACCCAGGAGCGTCTGCCACACAAATTGTATTTGTTCTATTCAAACCGGGAGGTGGACGACGCGGCGTTCTTTGAGGAATTTGAAAGTTTGACGGCCCAAAATCCAAATTTCATCTTCGTTCCAACGGTCACTGGACATAGAACCATTGCTTGGCCCTATGAAAAGGGGCACATCAATCGTGAGATGCTCAGGCGTTATCTCCTCGGACTCAAAGGACCTGTCTATTACATCGCAGGCCCGTCAGGAATGGTCACCGCGATGACCGACCTGCTTAATTCCTCGGGCGTCAGCGAGGACGATGTGAAGACCGAAGAATTTGGAGACTACAAGCTGCCTCAAGATCCGGCGCAAAGCGATCCAGGAACGGGCATTCATCGTTCAGATTCAGCGCTATGACCGTTGGTGCGAGGGAGACCTTGTGAACAGTAATTTGGTTGCAATTCGTGTCTCCTTCGTTCCGTTCATTTCTCTTCTGCTCTTTGGCATCGTCATCTCGAATTTCTCCACGCTCGCGGTCGCCCAATCTCTCGTCCCCGACGACGTAAAGCATGACACACCTGGTCAGGTCATTAAGCAGGGCCAAGCCGTCCATATTGACGTGGACCTGGCGCTTGTCAACGTTACTGTCACCGACCCGTATAACCGCCTTGTTACAGGGCTTGCGCCCGAGAACTTCCGTGTCTTCGAAAACAACATCGAGCAGGAGATCCAGTATTTCTCTTCTGAAGATGTCCCCATTTCCATCGGTGTCATTTTCGATCTCAGCAGCAGCATGACCAACAAAGTGGGTAAGGCCAAGGAAGCCGCCTTGCAGTTTTTCAAGACTGCCAATTCGCAAGACGAGTTCTTCCTCGTCGGTTTCAACGAGCGAGCAGAAGTTTTGAGCCCCTTCACCAACAATGTCGACGATTTGCAGAGCCGCATACTCTCAGCATCTGCGAAGGGCCGCACCGCGCTCCTCGATGCAATTTATCTGGGCCTCAGAGAAATGAGGACGGCTCGAAACGCCAAACGGGCCTTGCTCATCATATCCGACGGAGGAGACAACAGTAGTCGATACAATGCGAACGATCTCAAGCGGCTGGTGCGAGAAGCGGATACTCAGCTGTACTCGGTTGGTATATTTGACCCCTTCGATTACCGCAGCCGAACGCCTGAGGAACTCAATGGTCCCTCTCTGCTCAATGAAGTGACCGAACTAACCGGGGGCCGTGCTTTTGACGTAGGGAATGTGAACGAGCTACCGGACATCGCCACGAAGATTGGCGCGGAGTTGCGCAACCAATACATCGTGGGATACCGTCCGAGCAATAGATCCCATGACGCGCGCTGGCGCAAGATCAAGATCAAGCTGCGCACCCCCAAGGGACTTCCTCCTCTCAGCGTCTACGCAAAAACTGGTTACTACGCGCCCAGCCTCTAGAGTGCCAAGCTGCGAGTACTTAGAAGCTAGTCGGCACCAGGTTCTGGATCGAGCGTTTTATGCTCTTGGTGGCGACAGAGCAATGCCGCGTTAGTGGTCTAACGAGGCAGGCCGATACGGCGCAGAAGGTCTTGAAAGCGGGGATCTGAGCGGAGAGGATCGAAGCCCGGCCGCAGCAGAGCGCCCGGGTTAAATCGCTCTTCGTAGCTTCTTTCGAGCCAACTCATCGCTTGCCCCGAATCCCCAAGAGATACATAAACCACAGCAATCTCCGGAGCACGCGAATATCCGGGGCTGGAGCCCTTTTTCAGATCGCCCAGTAGCTTTACTGCCTCGTTCCGTTTACCGGATCCTGCGTAGGCGCGGGCAAGATTGGCTAGGACCGTCGGGCTGCCCCCGGAAAGCTGGGCGGCTTTTTCCAGTTCCGCGACGGCCTCGTCGAGCATCTTCTTTTGGAGGTAGGCCTGACCAAGTTGATGATGTGCGAGAGCGAAATTGGGATCCATTTCTATGGTCTTGCGGCTCTGTCGTATCGATTCGTCATAAGAATGCGCAAGGACAAGAAGCTCTGCCAAATCGGCGTTAATGATGAGGGACAGCGGATCCAGGTTTTCTGCTTTTCTCATTTCCACGACGGCTTCGTCGTAGTTCCCTACCAGGGCTAGATGCCACGAGAACCAATGGTGGGCGGTTGCATAGCCTGGGTTCAGTTCAATGGCCCGGCGGAACTCTCCTCCGGCAGCGTCGAAATCCCAGTCGAAGCCATCCAGGCAGAACGCCAACGAGTTGTGGGCTTCGCCAAGCGCGCTGTTCAATTCCAGAGCTTTGATCGCCGCAGCTTTCGCTTTCGGGAGTGCCTCTTTGGGGCTCATCACCGCGTACTGCCAGTCTCCCAACAAAGCATACGTGTCGGCTAAGCCAGAATAAGCTTGGGCATATCTGGGGTCCTCCTCGAGGGCCTGATTGAAATAAGCCAGGGCCACCTTCAAACCATCCGCCGTTCGCTTATTCCAGAAGTAGCGACCTTTGAGATAGGACTCGTAAGCTTCCGGATTGACAACCTTTATAGTTTTCAGGGCCGCTTGTTCCTGCGGATTTAAATTGATTCGAATTTGATCTGCAATGGCTCTCGCCACCTGGTTTTGCAGCGCCAAGGTGTCCCGCAATTCACCCTCATAGCTCTCAGACCATAAGTGCTTGTCCGAGGAGGCTTCGATCAATTGCGCGGTGATGCGGACCTGGTCGCCGGAACGGAGGACAGTTCCTTCCACGACGGCGTCCACATTCAGCTCGCGGGCGATCTGCGGGAGAGGTTTGCGTGCATGTTTGTAAGCCATCACGGAGGTGCGCGAGATCACCCGCAAAGCGCTGATCTGCCCCAGATCCGAAATCAACTCGTCGGTCATTCCATCGGCGAAGTAATCCTGAGACGCATCGTTCGAGAGGCTTTCGAGGGGAAGAACAGCCAAGGAGCGAATGACCGGGGACGGGCGGTTCCAGGAGTGCAGTTTCCAGGCGGCCAGTGGCGCCGTCAGAAGAAGCAGCGCGAATGCAGAAATTCTCCACGCGAGTGACGACCGAAGTTCCCTGGGTTTTCCGGACTGGCCTACGAGATTCGCGGGATCACCAGATCCTGGCTCGAGATGAAACTCGGTTGCGAGTTGAGGGCTGCGAACAGCAGCCGCCTCGGCAGGTTTTACTTCCGCGAGGAAGCGGTAGCCGCGACGCGCAACCGTTTCTACAAAGCGTGGACTTTCTGCCGAGTCGCCGAGGGCTTCGCGGATTTTGCTGATGGCTTTGTTGAGTCCGTGGTCGAAATCGACGAAAGTGTCCTCGGGCCAGAGTTTTTTCTGAAGTTCCTCGCGAGTCACGACCTCGCCGGGGTGCTCAAGCAGCATGGCCAGTGTCTCGAAGGGCTGTTCCTGAAGGCGAACTCGCAAGCCGTGCTTGCGCAATTCGCCGGCACGAAGATCCAACTCGAATACCCCAAAGCGGAGCCGCGCGTGGCGCTGAAGGTCTTCTTGCATGAGGAGGTGAATGCCCAGCGAAGGTGAGTGTACCACCCCGGGGCGAGTGCACCAGGACCAAAGATGGGGACATCTTCCTGTAAGTCTTTTATAGACCTGCAGTTACCAGGGGATCCCCATTCCAGCGGAAAGGAACTGCCCGTCCATTGCATCGATCTCCGCCGCGAACCATAGTCAGGCCGTCAGCGAAGGAGTTAGGACGCGGTGCCGTCCGAGGGAAGCTTTCATGTTCGAGGACGAGCAGCTTAAGGGTTTTGAGCAGGCTGTCCTGCCGCATCTTGACGCCGCCTACAATCTCGCGCGCTGGTTGCTGCGCAATGACCAAGACGCCCAGGACGTCGCCCAGGAAGCATACTTGCGCGCTTTCCGATTCTTTCCCGGCTTCCGCGGTGGCCATGCGCGTGGCTGGCTCCTGAAAATTGTCCGGAATACTTGCTATACCTGGTTGCAGGCAAACCGGCCGCTGCAAGAAGCCGCGGAATTTGACGAGAACCTTTTCCCTGCTGATTCTGACGTTCCCAATCCAGAAGAATCTGTGCTCCAAAACGACAGCGACGCTTTGGTGCGAAAAGCGTTGGAGAAGCTCCCGTCGAGTTTTCGGGAAGTCCTCATTCTTCGCGAACTCGAGGGGATGTCTTACAAAGAGATCGCAGATATAACGGGCATGCCCGCAGGCACGGTGATGTCGAGCTTGTCGCGTGCGCGGGGCCGGCTTCGTCACATTCTGGCAAGTCTGATGAGCGAGGACCCAGTGTCAAGTTCACGGCGAATACCAGCGGTGAACGCATGAGTGTGCGGGGGTGGCTCATCAGTGATTTCAGGATTCCACCTTAGGCAACTGCTTGCCAGAGAGATTGGAGCAAGGTTATGAACCAGCGTTTATCAATATGTTTGTTATTCGGGGCTCTTTTGTCGTTGCCGCTCACGACTCGCGGTCAAGAGACAAACTCAACTATCGCGCGAAGCATCATTCTCAACGGGCCACCATTCCAGACGGAGGACCCGGCTGAAATCTCACGGGAAACTAGTCCCTCTGTTTCCGCGCGCGAGCTGACTATTCCGGAACGCGCAGTTAACTCCTACAAGAAAGGGATCGATCGCCTTTCGAAAAATGACCCGGCAGGCAGTCTTCTTTATTTCCAACGCGCCGCTTCCGAATTTTCGAACTTTTATGAGGCTTATCATGCGATCGGTTTAGCTCAGCTGCGTTTAGGGCATGAAGAAGAGGCTAAACAGGCGTTTCATAAATCTATTGACGCTAGTGGCGGCCACTACGCAGACCCGCATTTCGGTTTGAGCGCGCTTCTTTGCAATGAGCAAGAATTTGCTGAGGCCGAGCCGATCATCCGAAAGGCCGTGGAACTTGCCCCGGGCTTCAACCCGGGCCATTTCATACTTGCTTGGGCGCTATTTGGGCTGAACCGTCTGGACGAAGCGGAAAAGATAGCCCATGAGACGTCGATACGAGATCCGAAGCTCGCTCTGGCTCACCTGCTTCTGGCCCAGATCTATATCCGTCGGAGTGACTATTCAGAAGAGTTGGTCGAATTGGATGCTTATCTCAGACTCAAGCCGCAAGAGCCACTGAGTGACCATGTACGCGACGCCCAGGAATGCGCTAAGCGGAAGCTTGCCGGGTCTGTGGTCATTATCGAGGCGGCACAGGCCAAACCTTGAGCGGATCTACTCATCAGTCTGAAAGAATGCGGTTAAAGCGCTTGATGACCTGGAGCGAATAAGCGACCGGATTCATCAGTTACTCTCCGCGCGGGTCAGCTGAGAAAAACAGTCATAACTTGGCAACCGGAATACAAACACTTTTATTCCCGCCCCCGAAACATCGCTGGATCGCGGAATTATCCAAGAGCATGCGGGGTCTTGCACACTGAAGACAATGAAATGTCTCGTAATTCAAAACCGCATCGAATAAGGAGATTTGAAATGAACTGGGCTCGACATTTGAAACTATTTACGAAGGTAGGCGTGGCTGCTCTCGCTCTGGGCGCTTTAGCGACCAGCGGGAACGCGCAGAATGCATACCAAGGCAAGTTTACGTTGCCATTTGAGACACACTGGGGAACCGCCACACTGCCGGCTGGCGATTACACCTTTGTCATGTCATCCGCAAGGTTCGACTACAGACTTGTTATCCAGGGACCAGTCAACGCCATCATCATGGCCGCTACAACCGATGACAGAGCTGTTGCAGACCATGCGCAATTGAACGTGGTGAACATCGCCGATGTGCAGACCGTCCAGACATTCGATGCCCCGGAGCTAGGAAAGACTTTTGTCTACTTCACCCCCACACAAAAGCACGCGGGACACAAAGAAGCCCATCAAAAGACAGTGCCACAGACCGCACCCGCAACACAGGCCAGTGAAAACAGAACTTCCATCGCAGTCTACGCAGCGGGTCGCTAAGAAGTCATGCAGGTCACTGCGAACGCCGGGGACAGAAAGCTCATGGTTGGGTTCCTGGCAAGGCCCACAATAGAGGAGCGGCGTAGCCTAAACTGGGATGTGCATTCCAGCACGGAATGCATCCCGAAGAAGGCTGCGCCGGCAGTCTCTGCTATCGCACAGCGGCGAGTTGAGAGAAGCGGAGGCTATCCAGCGAGCCCGCGACGGCGATCGGACCGTGTTTGAATTCCTCTATCGACTGCATAGCCGGCGTGTGTATGCGGTATGCCTGCGCATAGTAGGAAACACGGCCGAAGCGGAAGAACTGACTCAAGAAGCCTTTTTGCTTTTGCTCCGCAAAATTCACACCTTTCTTACTTGGCTGCACAGACTGGGTGAGGAATCTCTCGTCTCTCTGCTTTTATCGCCTCGTAGGTGTCGCGCGACGGGAGCCATGAAAGGCTTCGGCCCTTCGTCACACACTTTTACAATCGAACTGGAATAGATCACGAGCGAATGTGGTCTTATAGTTCGTTAAGAAGCGGAATAAGGGATGCGCAGATAAATCTCGGTTCTTAGTTTACTGCTAAGCGTAATGCCTCTTGGCTGCCGGGAATTGGACTTCCGTTTCGTTCGTTTACTGGGGAGCTTGCCCGAGATTCCCCTCAGGAACTCGGAGTCTATTTCTTTTTCTGGAGGTTTTCTTGAGCCGGTTTAACAAAAAATTGGTCTATTGTTTATTGTTGGCGGCATTGGGCACGTTCTGCGGATCAAGAGTGTCAGCTCAGGACGCTACCGGACGCATTACTGGTGTTGTTTATGATCCGAGCGGCGCGGTCATAGCGGATGTGCATATTTCCGTGACGAATGTTGCGACCCACATCTCTCGCAACACAACCTCGGATTCGGCCGGTTTCTATCAGGTTCTCGCGCTGCCGATTGGCTACTACACCGTGTCAGTAGAACATCAGGGCTTTACATCCGAGACCACCAGCCAGACCAAACTCGAGATCAATCAAACCCTGAAAATCGATCTCAGAATGCAAGTCGGTTCGACGAGTGACTCGGTGACGGTGGAATCCAATGCGGGCACTGTCGAGACCATCAATCCGACGCTGGGCTCCACGGTTTCGGACCGCGCGGTACAGGATATGCCGCTTAATGGCCGGAATGCGCTGGATCTTGCGTTGTACCAACCGGGCGTGTTGCCGGCAGACAATCCCGGCAATGGGAGCGGCGGCACGGGAGGGTTGCAGTTTAGCATCGGCGGCGGACGCAGCGACTCAAACACGTTTGTCCTGGACGGCGGCCTAAACAATGACCTCCTCGATAACGGAGTTGTGTACAACCCCAATCCCGATTCCATCCAGGAGTTCAAGGTTCTCACCAGCGACTTTACCGCCGAATATGGGCGCAGCGCTGGTGGCATCATTACTGAGGTCACGAAGTCGGGGACAAATGCAATTCATGGCAGCGCGTATGATTTCGTCCGCAATACGGCTTTCGACGCGAACAACTTTTTCAGCAACCTCCAGGGGGATCCCAGGCAGGTTCTTCATAGGAATCAATACGGCGGAACGGTCGGCGGGGCCGTCAAGAAAGACAAGCTGTTCTTTTTTCTTGCTTACCAGAAGCAGCAGGAGAGCGAGCTTCAGGTCGGTCAGGTGGCCACTCTTCCCACCCCTGCGGAGCTTCAGGGCAATTTCTCGGCCTCGAAGAATCAGGCAACCGTGGCCAGTTTTCTGCTAGCCAATCCCTTCTTTCAGTCCAACCCCACTCTCGCCGCGCAAGGAATCATCGACCCGGCGAAGATTGATCCCGTTGCACAGGCTTACATCAAAGCAGCTTTGATTCCCACTTCTCCTGCCGGTTCACAGGCGTTCCAGAATCCCCTCACTGACAATCCTGACGAATTGACCGGAAAGTTTGATTTTGAGGCATCACAGAAAGATCACTTCAGCGTGACCTTGGGCCGCAATCTTGACCCCCAGCTCAATCCTGGGCCGAGCACTCCTGGTACCACCAACTCCATTCCGGGCTTCGGCGCGACCTCGACTTTTTACAGCCGGTTTTTTAACTTCGCCTACATCCACACCTTCTCGCCCAACGTTTTGAACGAATTTCGCGTGACCGGCCAGCGCAGCGACACGGTGCAAGCCGTACCGTCCTCGCAACAACCGACCTCCACCGCTTTGGGCATCAACATAAAATCGGAGAATCCCACCGGTCCAACCCAATTGGATTTCCCTAACGCGATTGTCGGCTTTAGCATTCAAGGTCCCTCGCAACTCACGGACAACACCTTCGCCTACTCCGACGTGTTTTCTTGGACCCGGGGAAAGCACACCTTGAAACTCGGCGGTTCGTTCTCGGCTTATCAGGACAACCAGCTGTTCGATTTCCAAATCAACGGCGTGTTCCAATTCGCCGGTCAAGACGGCAACGGCAACACACTAGCCGCCGGGGACCCTTTCGCCAACTTTCTCTTGGGCGTCCCTACCGCCTACTTTCAATCTCCCGCTGCGCCTTCGAACATCCGCACCAAAGCAACCTATGCCTTTGCACAGGACGAATGGCATGTCGCCAGCAATCTGACGATAACGTTCGGGCTGCGCTATGAGTACAGCACGCCGAAATCGGATACTCAAGGCCGCACCTATTCCGTGATCCCAGGTTCCCCGCAATCCACGGTCTTTCCTGGCGCACCACTAGGATTACTTTTTCCAGGCGACAAGGGCGCACCCACGGGAGTCAACTTCCCCGATAAGACGAACTTCGCGCCGCGATTTGGTTTTGCGTGGCAACCGTTCCATGACGGAAAGACCAGCATACGCGGGGGCTGGGGCATCTTTTATGATGTGCTAAAGGCCGAAGACAACTTCCAATTCAATGGTCAAGCACCATTCAACGCCACCGCCAATATCGGCATTAACGAACCTAATGTGCCTGCGGCGACCACCGCTGGATACACGTTCCTGAGTGATCCATTTGGATCGACCGGCACCCCCGATCCTTTTGGCCAGCCTCTGAACCACAGCGTAAATTTTCTGAAGACGTTCGGGACCTTCACGAGCCTCAATACAGGCGCAACGATTGTTGACCCCCATCTGAAAACGCCGTACACGTACCAATATAATCTGAGCATCGAACATCAGCTTTCTAACAAACTGATTGCTCGAGCCGCTTACGTTGGGAGTTCATCCCATGGACTGACGGCCCTGGTGGATATCAATCCTTTTGACCCGGCTACGCTGAACAGCGCAAACCCACAGCGTTTCTTGAATGAAGTACCGGGCAATACTTTGCAAAATGACGCCACCGGATTCGGGGGAAGTTTTGGACAGGAAGATGAATTCAAGAACGCGTCCAATGCAAATTACAATTCCCTGCAACTAAGCCTGACGCAGCAAACAACTGTCGTGCCGGTCCTTGGAAATATGTACTACACGCTGGGTTATACCTGGGCGCACACCATCGACGACGCCTCTGGTTTCCGCCAGGGCAGCAGCACGGTTCCATTTTTCACCCCTAACATTTTCCGCGCGTCGTCGGATTTCGATATTCGCCAATATCTTACCTTTTCCGGCGGCTGGGATCTGCCATTCAGCCGCGGCCCGCAGCGGCTGGTAAAGGGTTGGAGTCTTTATCCGATCCTCACTTGGCGCACGGGATTTCCGTTCACGGCCATCGACGGCTTGGGAACCTCCAACACCGCGCCCGGACCTTCCGGTGCCGGCGATGCGGGCCTGGTCAACGCAAATCTAACCGGGCCCATTCGATACCTCAACCCCAAAACGAATGGCTTGCAGTTTTTCAATCCGGCGTCTTTCAGCAACGTGGTTGCTTCGGGATTCGGTACCGCGCCCCGCAACGTGTTGCGTGGCCCTGGGCGCACGAACCTGGATTTATCACTAGCAAAGACGACGCCACTCTATCGCGAACGAATCACGCTCGAGCTCCGCGTTGATGCGTTCAACGTCCTCAACCACACTGAATTCAATAACCTTGACAACAATGCCCAGGACATTGGCACCACGTTTGGCCAAGTCACTGGCGCGTATGACCCCCGCATCCTCCAATTGGGAGCGCATATACGGTTTTAGCGGAACAGAAGCGAGCAGGAGGTTCGATGACCAGAAGTGTATCTTTTTCGCAGATGCGCACCTTGGTGTTTTTCGGGATCCTGGTATTCTGTCTGCCGAGCCGCCGGACCTCACTTCGATGAGACTATCCCGAATCCCACCAGTGAAATGCTCCACGCAATCATTCCCACCACGACCGCAACCAAACCCTCGACCGTATTCCACGCCACTGTGAAATATTCGAACCTCCGCTCGCGATGCGCCGCAGCCGGGCGCTCCAACGTGTCAATCGTGGCCGTACCACATTCTACGCTTCCGTTGATTTGAATCTTTGAAACGGCAATCACCTGCAGTTTTTGCCTGACCACAGGCGTAGGAACAACAGCTGCTATACAATGCGGATAGCGCGTGGCAGTCCCTATTTGCTGCCATCGAGTGCATTCACCATGGGCGTTAAAACACATGGGGAAAGGGTCTATAAGACAAAAGCGCCGGGCACTGTCAGCTGGTACCTGTCGCATCTCAAAACGCCTCATTGAGCGAGCGGGCGCAGGTCTTTCTTCCTCCATTATTGATGTAGGCGGCGGCGAATCCACGCGGGCCGACGACCTCGTCTGACGCGGATCTCAGAACGTCACTATCCTCGATATTTCCGAGACCGCGGTGAACGTCTCGAAGCAGTGCATGAGAGAAGCTGCGGACCACGTTCATTGGCTTGTCGCCGATGTCCTCGCTACGGAACTCGAGCCTCTTGCATATGATGTTTCGCTTGAGTATTTTGACCACACGAGTTGAATCGTCGAGCAAAATCTTCGACGGTGTAGATGTAGCTGCGTATGGTATCGTCAGAATAATTGCGACCCTGGAGTTCCTCCAGCACGGGTTTCCCTAGATGGGTCACGGGGACCCCCTGCGACCCAACTCTATCTCAGCGGACAGGCAAGCACCCGTCAGTATATCCCACGCGAAGCGTCCGCCGCTGGGCGGCTACGTTCAAACGCGGCAGCGTTTACAAAATCCGACGGTGACTTGCCAGAGCGCCGCTACCTGTCCGGATTTCGTTTCTACCAATTACAAAACCGGCCGGCGGTCTCTGCAAGCAACTGCGCGCACCGGATTACTGAATCCAGATCAGCCCACTCGTGAGGTAGAACCTCGAGGAAGCGGGCGCGCGTTCGCAATGGGTCTTTGGGCACGCCGATTGTCGTTCTCAGTTGCTGCTCTTCGCTTATTCTTGGCCAATCGGAGGTCCACCTTCACGGGGACATCAAGTGCATCCGCCACCTCTCGCAGGAAGGCGCATCGGGATTGCATAGACAGGAGAGCACCCCGAGCCATCAGGTAAGGCAATCCGCCCTTCGCACGCTTCCGTTCACAATCCGCCTCCACTACACGCAATTGCGCCTGCGTGCGTTGGCGCGCATTCTGAAGGAATGCCCGGCGTTGGTTGGCGCTAACCGCGCTGAGAAAACGAATTCGGGTTCGTAAAGGGTCGGGTGGAACTCCCACCACCCAGTCTGGAATCGGAAGGGAAAACCACAAGCTTAAAGTCCGCGAGCCGGCAGGGGTCAACGAAATCTGATGGCCACGCCTCTTTCCCGTTAGACATAGTTTGGAGCGAATCAACCGCTCCCGCAAGAGCCGGTCGATCAACGGATAGATAGTCCCCGCGCTGCCGCTCCATTGCGGACTCGGTGAATTCAGAAATACTTTACGAATGGCGTAGGGGGTAGCTAGACGAGGGCGAGCACGCACGCCTCGATTTCGCTCAGCCTATTCCTAGCCATGAAACCAACCGTCTTTCCTTCCGTCGAGATCCCCTGCTACGGATCGTACCATTGTGGGATCGCCAGCGCGCGGGGTGCGCCTTGACACGGTTATAGTACGAATCGTACTATATCAAAAATAAATCGCTAACGTTTATTGCAGGAGGGGTGGCAACTATGTCGAC
>Ga0207151_1143_pt1 | contig 15224 bp, 15 predicted proteins | sample Alteio_BWMinHeat_29_FD_153523 | JGI IMG/M metagenome (GOLD analysis project Ga0207151, IMG submission 153523) | Enriched cells from forest soil in Barre Woods Harvard Forest LTER site, Petersham, Massachusetts, United States -... | ecosystem: Environmental > Terrestrial > Soil > Temperate forest >... | reverse complement strand
GTTGCTGATGTTGCCTTCAAAGAACATGAAGTGGATCTTCTCCAAAGAAAACTTCTTAAAAGATTTTTTCATGCTGAAGAGAAAATGTCTTATGGGACCTTTTATCTTTGGCTGCGTATTTTCGAAGCGACTGCTTCTATTTCAAATTTATCCGAGAACCTTGCTAACCGCGTACGGATGACCTTGGAGCTCAAATAAAATGTCTCCGGAGACAATTTTACTGCTACTGCTCCTTCTGGCGGGAGCCTACATGGCCTGGAATATTGGGGCCAACGATGTTGCCAATGCGATGGGAACCTCCGTGGGTTCCGGAGCATTGACCCTGCGGCAAGCCTTGCTCGTAGCAGCTGTATTGGAATTTTCCGGAGCCTTCTTTTTTGGTTCGCACGTCTCACAGACTATCCAGAGTGGACTTGTCAATCCCGAAGTATTTCTACCAACGCCGATGATCCTCGCTTACGGTATGCTTGCGGCCTTAATTGGGACGGGGTTGTGGTTGCAGATCGCCTCCTACTTCGGATGGCCCGTTTCGACCACCCACGGTATTGTTGGGGGTATTGTGGGCTTTGGATTTGCTGTGGGAGGCTTCGAGGCTGTCTACTGGGATAATGTGATCTATGTGGTAACAAGTTGGGTATTGTCCCCTCTCCTTGGTGGCATTTTTTCTTACGGTATTTTTAATTTTTTGCGGAAGCATGTTTTATACACGGCTAACCCTGTGAGACAAGCCAAAAAAATTACGCCCATTGCGGTATTCATAGTGATTACTACTTTGGCTCAGATCATGGTTTACAAAGGTCTAGAGAACGTTTTTGGAAAATTTTCATTTCTTGAAGCTCTGGCCTTCAGCCTACTTGTGGGAGGCGTTTGCGCATTAATCAGTCATTTCCTTTTAAAGAACATAAAGGAAAATTTGATTAGACCGCAGGAACATCCCTATGGGGCAGAAGTTGCGAATGAATTAGACAAAGCAAAAAGGCACTTACAGCAGGCCTTGGAGGCATGTCGTGGCGAGGTGCACTTTCAAGTTTCCTCCTTGCTGCAAGAGATAAATACGACCTCTCTCGCCCTAAAGCAAACCGCACGTGGACGTGTCATGAGTACGGAATATATGCTAGTCGAACGCATCTTTGGATATATGCAAATTTTGAGCGCTTGTTTAATGGCCTTTGCACATGGAGCAAATGATGTGGCAAATGCCATTGGACCCTTCTCAGCCGCCATAGGCGTCATCGAAACCGGTACCATTAATCCGGAAGGAAAAGTACCCACATGGGCTCTAGGACTAGGAGGACTTGGAATAGTCGTAGGTTTGGCGACCTGGGGATGGCGCGTGATGGAGACCATTGGAAAGAAAATCACTGAACTTACCCCTACCAGAGGCTTTGCAGCCGAGTTTGGGGCCGCAGCCACGATTTTATTAGCATCGCGGTTAGGACTGCCTATTTCCACTACGCACACCCTGGTGGGTTCAGTTGTTGGCATCGGACTCGCGCGCGGGATTGAGGCTTTGGATCTATCTATGACCAGGGATATTGTGATCTCTTGGGTCGTCACCGTGCCAGTGTGTGGAGGCTTAACCGTCGCTGTATTCTACTTGCTTGAGGCTATTCTATGACCACTATGGGGAGAAAACCGGCTTTCAAGTGTCCCTTTTTACTCACTACAATGACTTGGCCTTGAAGGATAATCAGGCCGGCTTTCTGTGCTCAAAGTCTTAACCCAGTATTGATTCCGAGAAAGAGAGAATTAGGATGTTTCAAAAACTAGGGAAATTGGTAAAATTACAAGGAGGTATTATATGGGAGCACATTCTCAAGCCAGACATCAAGATAGAGCAAAAGTTACTATCGATTGTACTATTGATGAAAGGGCTTATATTAAGATGTTAGCTGCTAGAGCTCATATGAATTTAAGTGAGTTCATTCTTTCTTACCTTAGAAAAGATTTTCCTCAAGAAAAGCCTAACAAAGAAACCATGCAAGCTATTAAGGACACCAGGGAAGGTCGAACAACCCGTTGTGAGTCCCTAGAAGATTTTTGGGATAAGATGGGAGTAAAGCCAAGTGCTTATAACTGACTTTACCAGACAATTTAAAAAAGACTTCAAAAAATATCAGTATAAACAAAAAATAATAGATGAGCTTAATGATGTTCTTGAAATTCTAGTTAATGATCATTATCAGATTTGGATTCTCAGAAAGATGTAGATCCCAAGCTGTCTTTAGCTTTCCAAGAAAGTCTTGACATGTCATTCTTGTGTAGTAAAAAAGTGTGTTTTGCTCTGTGAGAGAACATTTTGATTGATAAACAGTTAAAAATTTCAATCGTAATTCTTGCACAATACTTCTAACGATCAAAAGGAGTAATACAAGCTATAAGAGAGTTTTTATTTTTCCGATAGATGGAAAAGTCCTTATCTAAAGTCAGAATTCTTGCATCTTCGTAGATCTCGGCCAATCTTACTAAACAAGCATCTGCTAAGGACATAGGAACATCCTGATATTTGTGCATGAGTTGCTTCAGGGCTGTTGCTTCAACGTTTAGGTTAAATTCGGTTTGGATTAAATTCCGCTCAATCATTTCCAAAATGGCTTGACGCCCCTGAGGAATATTCCGAGTCAAAAAACATGCTTCAGAGATTACTGCCTGGCACGTTACTAATGGAGAAACAATCTCTTGAAAACGTTTCTTTGCCCATCCACTATACCTATCGCCATTGCAGAGATATGCAACTAAGGGACCCGTATCTAAAATGATCAAATTTGTCATTGACCATATCCCTCTAAATAAACTGGATTATCGGATAAATCTTCAGGTCCATGAAGTGAACCACACAAGTCTTTTGATAAAGAATATATACTTTCTTTAGGTGTGATCCCTTTTTGAAACAGGTAAAATTCTAGAGCTTGTCGAAGAAGATCCGACTTAGGAATTCTTCTTAGTCTAGACTCTCCTCTCAACCTTCTCGCCAATTTCTCAGGGCATTTAAAACTAATTGTTTTCATAGCGTCTTACCTTCTAATTATAATTGTATTACTCATATTATTTTATGTCAAAATAGTATTTAGAAATGATTTATCTTTGTAATTTCGGGTCCAGGGTATCACGTAGGCTGTCTCCAACAAGCGCGATGGCCACAAGCAAAATTGTTAGCAGGATGGCTGGAGGCCACAGCAAATAGCTTTCATCTGGAAAAGCGGTTCGTCCTTCGTCCATCAGCACGCCCCATGAACTTGAACCCTCCTCACCCAATCCTAAAAAGGATAAGCCCGCTTCGCTGGTGATCGCTCCCATGATTGCAAAAGGTAGTAATGTTAGAATAGGCGCAACGGCATTTGGCATGATATGCTTGAACATGATGTAACGGTTTTTAAAGCCTAATGCATGGCACGCTTCTACATAAGATAGGCTGCGTTGCTTAAAGAATTCCCCTCTCACATAGCGGCTAAAGCTGGTCCAGCCAAACACACCGATCACTAGCGTCACTAAAAAGATGGACTTGTTTTGCAGGATGGCCACTACCATGAGCAGCATAAATAAAACTGGCATCGCTTCCCAAATTTCTAATAGACGGCTCACAACAATGTCGAATTTGCCTCCATAGAACCCTGCAAAGGCACCGATCGGAATTCCAATCAACAGGGCAAGGCCTACTGACAAAATGCCTACTGTCAGTGATGTGCGTACGCCGAAAATGAGTGCTGAAGTCAAATCTTTTCGGTTAATGCGTGTCAGATACCACGTTGGGATATAATGATTTAACGCTTGCTGTCCGCCGGCATCATCCTCCCAGTGAAACCAAGAAATTAACGGCATGATTAAAAAACGGAGGTTGTGAGATTGCTCCTCAAGCCATTGTCGACGGTCCAAAATGTACTTGAGCTTGGCTTGGGCGCTTTCTGAGTGTTGAGACTGCAAATTTTGGATCTCGCTCTCTTCATGTTCTCTTGCTACTTCCCATAATGTGGGTAGGGATGGGTTAAGGCCTGCTTGCTTCATTGTGGAGGCATATTTTTCTGCATAAGGCAATAGCGCTTCATGCTCTTTTTTTCTGAGTGTATAGCGCAAAACAACATTCAGGCGTTGATAGGGACCCATTTTGTGTACTTCTTCAGTCCAATTACCGGGTGAATAGATGTTAGCTGCCGGATCACGCAGGGGAAAAAAGATGAAATAGAGAAACAGTGCAATTTGGACAAGAGAACAGAATAGAAATCCCACTCTGCGTCTTGACTCTTTTAAAAATAGGCCGCACAGCACAAAGGCGGGAAAGGTAAACATGAGAAGATTAAAAAAGATGTCCAGCGGCTTGGTATAAAATCCTCGGTAAAAAAGGTATCTGAATAGAGGAAAATCACATTCTCCATCATAGACAACAAAAATGGGTTTGCTAGATGCAAGAAAAGGCGCATAGATCCCGACGAGGCAAAACAATATGACTACAAAAAAGGCCCATCTGCCTAAGCGATGTGCGTAAAAGCGCTTCCAAACGGTTTTCCAGAACATGTTTACTCCAAAGTAACCCTTGGGTCCAAGGCTGTATAGGCAAGGTCTGCCATCAAATATCCCAAAAGGGTTAAAAAGGATCCTGCCAAAGTCGAAAACAAAATCACGTTGTAATCTCTGTTTACCACAGCATCGTAGAAAAATTTCCCGAAGCCATCGATTTCGAAAAGGATCTCAACAATTAAAGAGCCTCCTAGAATTACACCTAAGGATCCTGCGATTGAAGTCACGATGGTAATCCCTGCATTCCGACCTACATGCTTAAAAAGTATTTCCAGGGTTGACAGACCTTTGGCACGGGCCGTACGCACATAATCTTGATGAAGCACTTCTAGCACAGCTGTGCGTGACAATCTTGTTTGAGCGGCTAAGCTTCCATACATGATGGCAAGTAGCGGCAAAAAAATGTGTTGAGCAATGTCTAAAAGCCTTTGCAAAGAGGTTTCTTTGGAGTAGATCGATTCCGGGCTTGTGAATCCGCTCAATGGGATAGGAGCATTTGTGAAAGGAAAAGTATAATGGAGGGCAATCTTTTCAATCAGAAATGGCGCTACAACAAATATTGGAACGGCATACAAAACCAAAAAAAGCACATTAAGTGAAAAATCCGGAGGGCGATTCCGGAAGTAGGCCATTAGGAATCCAAATAACTGGCAGAGGAAAAAAGTCATGATCATCGGCAAGACAGAAAGGGTGAGCGAATACTTGAATCGCCTTGTCACTTCATTCACAACGGTTTTGTTGGCATCGTTTCTCATAGTGCCGAAGTCCAATCTCAAAACGCGGCTCATGTAACGAAAGAAGCGCGTATCGGTAAATATCATGCCTGTTTTTTTAGCTGCACTTGGTACAAATTCATAATATTCCTTGTTTTCATGATACCATTTTGAAAGGGCGGATATTTTCTTTGTCTGATCCTCAGGAGTATCTGTAGGCAAGATTTGCAAGGTGGACAGCAGTTGATTCTCTTTAGCTACTTTTCGGTTATAACTTTTCTCCTCATCGGAAAGATTGGGACCGAGGTAGGCTTGCATGGTGCCTCCTCGAATGAAAAACTTTACAGCCATGATTCTGGTTTTTTCATCCGTTTTTGGGTCCTCAATAACCCCCAGGAGCAGTGGCAGGATGAAACGAGAACGGTCTCCAAAAGATATCCTCAAGGCATCGTAGTCTTTTACACTCATTTCAGGGGCTTTTTCAGATTGTTTGCGATGTGCGAGCTGCCAAAGTATCTGTTTCACTGTTGCAGCGCTTGTGTAGGGCCATAAATTCAGGACAATAGGTAGGGTTAAGCCGTAAAATTCTCGAAACTGTAGATACCGAAAATCGCTTCCAAAGGCCATGGAGCGGTCGGCTTGTCGCGTTGCGCCTTCCTGAGTGATCTCGGAAACGGTGGTAGGGTCTCCGGGGGCCAAGTTGATGATGATGAAGTTCACGAGCACGATAAAAAACAGTGTGATGGGCAATAAGAGAAGTCGTCGAGTGATGTAAGTGATCATTTGATCCAGAAAATTGAACTGTCAGGTTCAGCCATATTGGCTCCGGGAATTAAATCTTGACGCTCAGCGGGTATGAATACATTTTGCAAATAGCTGCGATAGAGAAATAAGGTCTTGGGTGCATATAAGAAGACGTAAGGAGCTTCCTCATGAATGATTTCACCGAAGCGATGGTAAAGCGCAATCCGTTTCTTATGATCGGATTCAAATTGCAATGCGTCGATGATCTTGTCAGCTTCGGCATTGGCGAATCCAATGGCATTTGAAGAGCCTTTTTCCTTGCTTCCGGAAGAGTGCCACAGCTGCTTGGGATCTTCTGGAGGTGCCCCTAGAGACCATCCTAGAGCTATTGCATCAAAACTTTTATCGTCAAAGGCTGCGGATAGATCGGTCAGATCGACTCCATTTAGTTGGCAATCTATGCCAATTTCTTTTAGAGCGGTTGAGATGTACTCGCAGATCGCTTTTCCGGTGGGATTTTTGACGTAGTAGGTTAACTTAAAACGAAAAGCGACTTTGTTTCCATTAATGATTTTACTCAAGACACCATTCCCATCACGATCCGCCCAACCTTCTTCTTCGAGCAAACGTTTGGCCTCTAGCGGATCGTAGGGCCAGGGAAGAATCGCATGATTATATGAGGGCGAATTGGGGGAAAACGGACCTGTAATTTCTACACCTAAGTTGTTGAGATTCTGTCGTATGATTCTTTGCCGATCGATGGCCATGGTCAAGGCTTGCCTGACTTTCTTGCTTTGAAAGTAGGGCTTAGCTTGATTCCAACCTATGTATGAGTAGACTCGTGACAAATATTTCAGCTGTTGGATGGATGCGTTCTTCGCTTGTTCAAGGTAGGTAGGTGAATTTAAAAATTCTTGAAGTTCGTTGAGTTGCGAAGGGCGTACTTCGTAGCTATCCAATTGATTTGATTTAAAAAGTTGCCAAACGGCCTCAGGGGTCTCCTTAAAGTCCACTTCAGAAGCTTCGACTAAAACAGCTAAAGGCTCGTAGAAGTAGGGATTGCGTCGAAAACGAATCTGCCGATCGGTCATTCCGTCGAAGATCCAAGGGCCGCAGCTAGGGATAATATTTTTTGCCCAATGTTCCGCGAAATTTTGCGCCCACACTGAATTTTGGCGGTAGGTTTCAGGGTCCTGATCATCCTCTACAATCTTTTTGCCATCGGGAAAATATTTGTAGACAAACGATGCCAAGGGCCGCAAATTACCTGTCAGCTGTTTGGAGAGGTATTTTGGCTTAAATGCTGTGGTCCCGTCCGCTAGTTTGACCTCTTCATGTCTCCAACGTACGATGAAGGTAAAATCATCGACAACTTCTATCGATTCAACGTCTGAGTAAAAAGTGCGCAAGGCTACAGCGCCTGACTCATACACTTGAGGATTCATCATTGCATCGTAAAAGAATTTAAAATCGTGCGCATTAACAGGGTGTTTTTTAAGAAAATGTTCAGAAAGTTCGACTTGATTAGCAAACCATTCCGGTTTTAGAGGCTGCCAAAATACATTTTGCCGCAGATGCACCCAGAACTCTTTTGTTTTGGTGGTCTCGTTGAATCGCTCTTCCACCTTCACAGCCATGTCTGGAGCAAATGTTTCATATTTGCCAATTTCAAACTTAGATACGTTTGGAGTACACAGGCCTATCCAGCCCGAGACATTGCTCCAATTGCTAAAGGGATGCAGATTGGTGGGTTTTCCAAGACCAGCCCCGTGAAAGGTGCCAGAAGGGCGAAAGTCTTTTCCCAACAGCTTGGGGAGAGTTTTCAAATAAAAAGGATCTTCTGTTAGCAAATTTGGCAATTTGGGATCTGCTTTGGAAATGGCGGAGGGGGTGTCATTCTCTTTTTTAACAGGGTTATAGGATCCCTGCTCGAAGCGGTCCAACTCTTTTTTTATTTGATTAATTTCGGTGCGAATGACTTTAAGATCTGCTTCAACCAAAAGCGAAGACCAATAAAGCATTAAAACAAAAATACAGAGAATTAGTGCAAAAAATAAACGAATAAAATAAAATAGCCGCGATTCTCTTTTCATTGTTTTTAGGATGATACTTGCGTAGGAGCTTTTATGCAAGGGAACTGTACATATTTGTTAGAGGTTAGCGGATGGTGTGGCCAAGAATAGATATACATATTGATACGTTTAAAGGAAAAGATCTAGGGCAAGCTACTCCTTGCTTTCTTTCTATTAGACGTAACCCAACAGTTCCGTTAGGATATGATACTGCTTGGGACGTTAGAGCATCCAATCAGAAAATACAAAGCTTGTTTGAAGTAACCAGGCTTCTAAAGTTCGTTTTTAAAACAGCACAAGATGATACTGTTGGTTCAGCACGCAGTGCGGCATAATGCCGATATCAGCTAGCCCACGGCATAACGTGAGGGCACCTACAATAAAAGCGCAGATCCCTACCAAAGTGTTGTAATGCCTTCCTAGCTTATGTATGAGGACATGTGTTTGCATCGCACATAGCAGCGATGGTGAAGTGAGAAGTGCAAAGGCCAACCCATTCATAAAACCTGTCCAAGAATTCCCTGAAAGGGCACACGCCGAAAAAACAAGCAGCGTCTGCCCGCAAGGCAGTGCAAGAGTAAAAAATCCAAACAGAAATGTGGTTAAGGGCTGATCGCGCAGAAGAAGCAGGGTTAAAGTTTGATTGAAACCGGCCAGTTTCTGGCCAACCCATACTTGCAGAGGCATCTGTTTCTGGAGGATCATGGTGACGCTCAATAGAATCATAGTGGTGCCAAATATAAAGCTAATGGCAGCAGGAAGGTGGTAATGAACAAGAATGAGATTCAGCACGGCTCCGATCTCTCCTGCTAGGAGGCCTGCAAGCGTAAATGAGAGGGTTCTTCCAAGGAAATAGCAGTAGCGATAGCGATGCTTTCCCAGCATCATGACGATGGGGCCGCACATTCCTAGGCAGTGCAGATTCCCCAGGAGATAGATCGGCAGCATGCTAAGGAGTAGGAGCATGGTCTGTAATGGACTTTTTTCTTAATTGCTGAACTTTAAGCATATCTATCCCTGTATTTCCCGAGGGTCGGCTATGGGCGACGATCGTTCCAAGGACCAGAAGCCCTAGAAAGGCAGCTAAAACGACCCATAGCAGGGCTGGCGAGGCATGAAAACGCATCATTTGACTGTTTCCTTGCAGTTAAACGGCAAAATGTGATACAATATTACTTATTCGCATGACGATAATAGACTGCCTTCCTTGCAAAAGCAAGGGTGAAAGAGCAAATCGTTAATTTTATAAGGAGAATCTCCGAATGTCGCTAGATAAAGGCACAAAAGAAGAAATTACTAAGAAGTTCCAGCTTCATGAAAAAGACACTGGGTCTGCTGATGTCCAGATTGCAATTCTAACGGAGCGCATTACTGAGTTGACAGATCATCTGAAACGCAATCCAAAGGATCACGGTTCGCGTCTTTCCTTATTGAAACTTGTTGGACAAAGACGTCGTCTGTTGGATTACCTGAATTCCACAGATACCAAAAGATATCAGGCACTTATTACCAAATTAAAGTTACGTAGATAGAGGTTTTTTAGGGCAGCATGGGCTGCCCTTTATAGTTTAGGGAGAATGGTTAAGAAGTAGAAGTCAGAAAAGTCTCTTTAAAAGATTGGATTTAAAGGGTGTTTTCTGAATTCTAGCCCTTCTCTGCCTTGCGGTTTTTCCCGCACTCTCTAATCATCACATTTTTCGGCACAAAAGGAGTAAATCATGCTAGAAAGAAAATTTTTAACCGTTCGCGTTGGCAATATCGACATCACTTTTGAAACAGGCAAAATAGCGCGTCAAGCGAATGCGTCTGTAATCATTCGCTGTGGGGAAACCATCATTTTAAATACAGCCTGCGCTATGGCTGAACCTGCCGAGGGAGTCGATTTTCTCCCTTTACGAGTCGATTATCAAGAAAAACAATCTTCTGTGGGTAGAACCCTGGGAGGTTTCATCAAGCGTGAGGGTCGTCCTACAGAACGAGAAACTCTGGTTTCACGTCTCATCGATCGTCCATTGAGACCTATGTTTGAGGAAGGCTTTTACAATGAAGTGCAGCTTCTTACTTATGTGCTTTCTTACGATGGCCAACATTCGACCGATCCTTTAGCGATTTGCGGGGCATCGGCAGCTTTGGTCATTTCTGATATTCCACTTGTAAAGCCTGTAGCAGCTGTTCGCGTAGGCATGATCGACAACAAATTTATCATCAATCCTACGATGACACAACTTGAGCAATCCTCATTAGATTTGATGCTAGCTGGAACTGAAGATGCCATTTTAATGATCGAAGGCTATTGCGACTTCCTGACTGAAGAACAAGTGTTACAAGCTATTGAAGAGGGTCATGAGGCGATTAAAACCATTTGCGCAGCATTGGAAAAATGGCGCCATGAAGTAGGTAAACCCAAAAATCGAGCAACTTTACGACTCATTCCGGATGAGGTGCTCAGCTCCGTCGAAGCGATCATGTTGCCGCAATTAGTTTCTGCTCTACGCATACCTGAAAAACAGAAACGCGAAGTGAAGTTGAAAGAGATCGAAATGAGCGTTTTTGCTCAGCTTTTGCCGGAAGGACAGGAACCTAAATTCTCCGAATTCGATGTCAATCGCGCAATCAAAGAAGTTCAATCCAAAACAATGCGTAAGATGATTTTGGAAGAAAAACGTCGCAGCGATGGAAGATCTCCTGAAGAGATTCGCTTTATTGATATTGAACTAGGGCTTCTGCCACGTGCACATGGTAGCGGATTGTTTACACGAGGAGAGACGCAGGCCATAGCCGTTGTTACTTTAGGCGGCGAGAACATGGCGATGAGATATGAAACTCTGCATGGCGAAGGCGCAAGCCGTTTTTATCTACAGTACTCTTTCCCGCCTTTTGCTGTTGGCGAAGTTGGGCGCATGGGCTCTCCGGGTCGTCGCGAAGTGGGCCATGGAAAACTCGCAGAGCGCGCTTTGCAGGCCATCCTGCCGCCAAGAGAGAAATTCCCCTACATCATTCGTTTAGAGTCCAATATTACTGAATCGAATGGCTCTTCCTCTATGGCATCTGTATGTGGAGGCTGTTTAGCATTGATGGATGCCGGCGTTCCCATTAAGAGACCTGTTTCAGGCATAGCTATGGGGTTGATTTTGGAGAAGGAAGGCTATGCCATTCTTTCCGATATTTTAGGCATTGAAGATGCACTTGGAGACATGGACTTTAAGGTGACAGGCGATCAGAATGGGATCACGGCTTTCCAAATGGACATTAAAGTGGAAGGCATCACTCACAACATTATGCGAGATGCTTTGATGCAGGCGAAGAAGGGCCGCATTCATATTTTAGAGCATATGTTACGCGCCTGCCCATCGCCACGAGCACAGATGTCAGTACATGCTCCGCGTATCGAAACCATTCAAGTCAAGCCTAGTAAGATTGCTACAATCATCGGACCTGGCGGAAAGCAGATAAGAGCAATTGTAGAGCAGACCGGGGTGCAAATAGATATTTCTGACGATGGTCTTGTGAGCCTTGCGTCATCAAGTCTGGAAGGCATTGAAAAGGCGAAAGCGATTATCAATGGTTTGACAGCCGAAGTGGAAATTGGCCGAGTCTACACAGGGAAAGTGACATCTGTTGTGGCTTTTGGCATATTTGTCGAGGTTCTTCCAGGAAAAGAAGGGCTTTGCCATATTTCTGAGTTTGACCTAATGCGCATTGATAACCTTGCCAATCATGTCAAGCAAGGGGACGAGGTCACTGTAAAAGTGCTCGACATCAATGAGAGAGGGCAGTTGAAGCTCAGCCGCAAAGCACTGCTTTCCAAATAACAGAAGAGGGGACTAGAAGGACTGTTGCACAACCGCCGCTAAAAGGACATTAGGGACAAGGGGGCTTGTGCACTACCGCCGCTAAAAGGACATTAGGGACAAAGGGGCTTGTGCACTACCGCCGCTAAAAGGACATTAGGGACAAGGGGGCTTGTGCACAACCGCCGCTAAAAGGACATTAGGGACAAGGGGGCTTGTGCACTACCGCCGCTAAAAGGACATTAGGGACAAGGGGGCTTGTGCACTACCGCCGCTAAAAGGACATTAGGGACAAAGGGGCTTGTGCACTACCGCCGCTAAAAGGACATTAGGGACACCAGGGACCTTAAGGACCTTAGGGACAAGGTCTTAGGGATCATTGTAATTAAGGGCTTAGCCTCATACGCATTAGACAAGAAGCCTCACAACAATGATCTACAAGATATTGTCCCTAAAGTCCTTAAGGTCCCTGGTGTCCCTAATGTCCTTTTAGCGGCGGTAGTGCACAAGCCCCCTTGTCCCTAATGTCCTTTTAGCGGCGGTAGTGCACGAGCCCCTTTGTCCCTAATGTCCTTTTAGCGGCGGTAGTGCACAAGCCCCTTTCCAACAGCCCCTTTCCAACAGCCCCTCTTAGTCCTTTGATTTTAGCGCTTTATACAAAAACATTACTTGGTGTAAAGGTTAATGATATGTATAAGGTCATTTCATGCCCACAAACTTAGAGTATCAAGTTGAGATGTTGATCGCTAAGATCAAACATTATCTCATTACCACGCTGGGACGTGTTTCTGAAGAAGCATCGCCTGATGAGTTTTATCGCGCTTTGGTCTACGCATTGCGCGAAGAGATCATGATCAACTGGCTGGCAAATGCTCGCACTCATTACCAAAAAGATGAGCGAATGGTCTATTACCTATCGATGGAATACCTTCCTGGCAGGTTTCTCAACAATAATGCGAGCAATCTTTCTTCCAATGAACTGGTTGGAATGGTTTTGCAGAAAATGAATCGCAATTGGCTGGATATCATGCATTGCGAAATGGATCCGGGTCTGGGGAATGGCGGCTTAGGGCGATTGGCTTCCTGTATTTTGGATTCGATGGCAACCTTGCACTATCCTGGGCAGGCGTATGGCTTGCGCTATCATTATGGAACATTTGAGCAACAAATCTGGGGTGGGATGCAGGTAGAAGCCCCTGATCGATGGCTTTCGAATGAAAATCCTTGGGAGTTCCGTAGAGACGCTCGACGCACCAATGTGAAGTACTGTGGTAACACTACTCCTGGTACAAATATCCATGGAGATGAAATTTTGTCGCTTAAGGATTTCGAAGAAGTTTCTGCGCTGCCATATGATATTCCGATTATTGGATATAGTCAGAAAGGAAAATTTTCGGTTGTCACTTTACGATTGTGGTCTACAAAGGAGTCTCCGAAGAACTTCCAACTCCAAAGATATAATGCCGGTAGTGTGGGACAAGCTGCTGAGAATGTTACCCTTTCTGATGTCTTGTACCCAAGCGATCAGCATGAAATGGGCAAACGCATTCGCCTCAAACAGGAGTTCTTGCTGGTATCTGCTTCTCTACAAGATATCATTCGACACTATCAAGTGGGGCATCAAAACTTCCGGCAGTTCGCAGACAAGACCAGAATACAGATCAATGACACACATGCCGCCTTAGTTATTCCTGAATTAATTCGCATTCTTATACAGCATCACGATATTCCCTGGAAAATGGCTGTAGAGATCACTCAAGCGTGTACAGGATATACAAATCATACGATTTTAAAAGAGGCTTTAGAGGAGTGGGAACAGACATTATTAAATTACCTCTTGCCACGTCAGTACCAGATTATCCAACGTCTTAATCAAGATTTCTGTAATCAAGTGCGCAATCGCTTCCCGAATGACGAAGAGCGGATAAGGAAACTTTCGATCATTGAACATGGAAAAGTGCGCATGGCGCATTTGGCAATAGTGGGATCGCATAAAGTGAATGGGGTTTCCGGCATTCATACGAGTATTTTAGAAAGAGAGGTCTTTAAAGATTTCTACGAACTTTACCCAAATCGCTTTATTAACATAACCAATGGCGTCACTCAGAGACGTTGGTTGCTTGAATGCAATCCTGATCTGGCACGGTTTATCACTAAAAGAATTGGTTCCGATTGGATCACAGATTTTTCTATCATCTCAAAATTGGCCGATTTTGCCAGCGACCCTGAGTCACAAGATGAAATTCTTTCGATTAAGAAAAAAAATAAACTGAGATTTATTGAGTTCATTCAGCGCGAAAATCATCTACGCAGCGCTACAGGGCAAATTTTGGCAAATCCAAATTTGGAAGCAGATTCACTATTTGATGTGCAAATTAAGCGTATTCATGAGTACAAGCGGCAACTTTTGAACCTATTGCATATCATTATGGTTTATCAAGAAATTATCTCCTCTCCACAGCATAATCGCATCAAGCGCACAGCTATATTCGCCGGAAAAGCTGCAGCGGGATATGAAACCGCTAAAGATATTATTCATCTCATTACAACTGTAGCAGCGAAAATCAACCGAGACCCGAGTGTCGGGAATCTTCTTAAAATACTTTTTGTTGAGAATTACAATGTGAGCCGAGCTGAGATGATCATTCCGGCTGCAGATCTTTCCGAACAGATTTCCACAGCCGGGACAGAAGCCTCAGGCACCGGAAATATGAAATTGAGCATTAATGGCGCTTTGACTATTGGCACGGATGACGGGGCTAACATTGAGATGCGACAAGCAATTACAGATCGTTGGTGGCCATTCTCATTCGGTTGTAAGGCACAAGAAGTTGCCGACATGCGCACCAAAGGCACCTATAATCCACGTCAAATTTGCGAAGGAAATCCCAAGATTCAGCGTGCCGTAGATTCTTTGAGGGATCGCACTTTTGCCACTAATGATGAAGAGCATATGGCGTTTAGTGACTTATACCATCAATTGATGGAAATGCATTATGGCGGGCCTCCAGACCGATATTTTGTCTTGAAGGATCTCTGGGATTACTACGAGACGCAGCAGAAAGTTGAAAAACTATTCAGCCAACCAAACCAATGGGCTGAATATGTCATTCACAATATTGCTGGAATGGGCATGTTTTCCGTGGATCGTGCTGTAAAGGAGTATTGTGATTTAATATGGAATGTGACCCCATGCCCTGCTGACGACGAGATTTTAGCTAGAGTCCGCCATGAATATGAGCTTGTGGATCAATGTCGCATTTATTAAAGGATGAAGGCATTAGGAAAGGATGAAGGCATTAGGAAAGGATGAAGGCATTATGAAAGGATGAAGGCTAAAGGATGAAGGATGAAGGCATTATGAAAGGATGAAGGCATTATGAAAGGATGAA
>Ga0207151_1153_pt1 | contig 15268 bp, 11 predicted proteins | sample Alteio_BWMinHeat_29_FD_153523 | JGI IMG/M metagenome (GOLD analysis project Ga0207151, IMG submission 153523) | Enriched cells from forest soil in Barre Woods Harvard Forest LTER site, Petersham, Massachusetts, United States -... | ecosystem: Environmental > Terrestrial > Soil > Temperate forest >... | reverse complement strand
ATCGTCGCCAAACACATGAATTGACAGATAAACATGCTTGAAGTCTTCGGCACTTAAATTCAGAGCTAGTGCTTCGCGCACGTTTTCTGAGAGTTTGCTGATAGTTGTTGCAGCACTCATGGCGTCGAGTTCTGCGAAAATGATCCCTAGTATGGAGTCCTGTTTGTACCACCCGGCTGGATCTGTCTCTCTACGTGCCGAGTTGGCGGCCCTAATTACTCCTTCTAGGGCCACTGCCTTGCGGTCGGGCTCCTGCACGTCCTGCGCATCCAACAGGACTAACACCAGCTTCTTCTCCGAACGCTCCGCGCGCTTTCGGTCAAGACACAACATGCCGAGAAAGAGCTCTTCGGGTAGAATCCTCTGCATCACATCCGACGGATTCGACCGATGATGAGCCTTGATATGCTTGAGTTTTCGGATGGCGCGAGGAAACGGTCTCGTTTTCTCGGTTGCGAGCTTTGAATTTGTCTTCATAGTTTGAAGTGCGGCTCCGACGCCGAATAAGGTTTCCTCGTTCACTCGACACCAATCCCTAAGGTTGCAAGCCACCGTGAGAAAAACGATCTGTCGAATACTTCCAAAGACCAGGGCGGCCCTGGCTGGTTAGGACTCACCGCAAGACCGCGCCAAGCTACCGCAGTGTCAGCCCCGTCCTTAAAGGGCGGACGTATGGTTCAGTGCAACTCACCTTCCAATTCAGCCTCGTGGGCAATCCATCACGTCCGGCCAGGGAGCCCCACAAGTTCTTAGTTTTCAATGATCTACTAGCTGGCAAACCACCGCCACGTTTCCGAAGGCCAAATCGACTGGCCGGCTCAAACCGGGGAATGAAAAGATCTGGACAGATAGTGAAATCCCGTTCCCCCCCAAATGGTGCGTGATTGGCCACGAGTCACGTAAAAGCGCTTCCAGATAAACCTCTAAGCGGCTAAGCGGCGATGGCGCTATGTCCCGTTCTTAAGAATGTTTCGTCGTCCGACATCGCCGTAGAACTTTGCCGTTTTATCTCAATGTTGTTAGTTGGCCAGCGAAGGAAAGCGGACAAAAAAACAAAAAGTGGAACAATCCCGCTAGTGGAGGACCACTCCATGTCGGTCAGGGTATCGCTATTCGCCAGATTGTTGCCCAAACCAGCGTCTGCGGTGAGCGGATCGGTGTCTGTTCAGCCAATATGCTTGTACAACAGGCCGCCGACGTTCGGCAGAACCCAGATTGGCACGCGCGAGAACAAGGTCCTGGCAGCCCGAGCCCTCCAAGTCGTACCGCCCGGCTCAAACATGTGCACCGGATTTTCGGAATGTGAGAATCGCAAGTACGTCAGGTTCGATTGTGCGGCACCCCAGCGGTTCTTAAAAGTGATCAGGCCGCTTTGGTTTGTATCCGAGCGACCCAAATCAAGCGTTTCCAATCCGAGAGCTTTAGCTCGCTGGATTGACTCCCAATAAAGACAGTGCATGCTCCCGAGATTGTTGAATCGGGCATCGGAACCGCCGTATTTATAGACCAGCGTATTCTTGTGGCGAAGCGTGAGCATCCCGGCAACGGGCCTTCGACCGGCAAACGCAACGCAGATTTGCAGCGTTGGGCCGAAGCACTCGATCAGATTTTGAAACCAGATCTTGGGCTGCGGAGGCACTCCATGGTGACGGCGCGTGATCGTAAGCAATCGATAAAAGGCGTCGAGAATGGATTCTGACGTGCCGGATTGACACGTAAGACCCTCGCGCTTTGCCCGCTTGATTTTTCGCTGAATTGAATCCTTGTGAAAACAACGAAAAAGTGTTTCGAGGTCTGGACTCAGATCTAGTCGATGAAGAGCGTATTTTGCACTGGCATGACGCGATGAACTTCCTATGCTCGATGATTCCAGCGGCCGTATCTCGATATAGCGCCATCGTTCCATCTGCGACTCTTCTTGCAGCTTCTGAACGAAAAATTCCAACTCTTCGGGCTGTCCCACCAAAGGTTCGCAATGATCCGAAAACGGCAGTGAAACCAACCGTTTCCCAGTTAGCCAACTCTCAACTCGGCAGAACACGAGGGCGTCGCGTAGAGGCTCTCCGGGGCCAGATGTTGTGTATGCGATGGGTTCGTAGCGGTACGTTCTGAGCAGCGCTTCAAGCCACGCCCTCGAGTGAAAAACGGAAGCCCTCGGATGCCTCTCCAACAGTCCATCCCAGCGCTCGTCCCTGAGGGGTTGTATTTGATAAATAGTTCTCTCAGATCGACTGGATGGCGTCCCGACTACTGTTCCTTGAGATAAAGTTTCGGCCATTTGCAGGTTTTCTTGCTGTCGAGACTGCAAGGCCAGCCCACGACGGCATTTTGCTAATCTGAGGGCCTTGAGTGCCACAGAACCGTACGTATCCGTTCAAAATTCGTGGGAGCCCGACCAATGCGCTCGGAGACTCCAGACGCTTCTCCAAGGTCGCACGAGGAGGAGGCGGCGGTTCCTCAATGCACTTCTAAACTGCCACGGGTAAAGTTCGAAGTTGCGCCGCGGCCCGTTCTAAACGTCCCGCCGACGAGGAACGCAGAGACTCCGCGGAAGCCGAATCGATTTCAACAGCCACGGCCCGGTGAAGCAGAGTGATCGACAGAACAAGCCTGTGGCTTCCTCGGAATTCTACAAGTACCCCTTCATGTCCTCGCAAGGGACCTGCCTCAATCCGAACTCGGTCGCCCAGCTCAAAAAACGGCCATGGCTGGCTCGGAAGGCCGGATGCCATCAAGGCGTGAATTGCTTGAATCTCCGATTCCTCGATCGGTACAGGAGTGCGGTTGTACCCGACCACCTGGATGACGCCTGGAGTCGTAAGGATGGGGAGACGCTTCAGAGGATCGAACCTGCAAAACAGATAGCCGGGAAATAGAGGGGTCTCGACGTTCTTGATTCGATCCGACCAGGTCTTTCTGCACTTATAGAGCGGAAGAAATGCATCGTATCCCATGCCGTGCAGAAAATTCGCCACACCAACTTCATACCTGGTCCGCACTTGCAGCGCGAACCACGAAAAGGAGGGAACAGTTTTCATATCGTCTCGATCGCACATGATATCGCTGGGTCGCCGCAACCAGCCTAGGCTACCGCCACAAGGGTCACATAGACTCTCTGCTTAAAGGGCAACTTGGATACCACCTCATTTCCTCCGATCGGGAGGAACTATAGACTTTATTATGAGTAACTTAAGAGGATCCCTTGCGCTTGCCCTCCCCTCACAACGCCTAGGTCGGTCGACTCGGTGGTACATTGTTGCCATTTAGTTCTAATTGCCTACCCAGAACACCCAGCAGCATTGAAAGGACTTAAATCCGTCGTATTACCTGACCTTCTCTCGAGCTGAGAGTGGTTGCAACACGTTGTCCCCGCGGCCAATCTCTGACCATTTCGTCGCAATCAGACCGCCGGACTTCCAAGGGGTTGCTCTTTAAGGTTCGATACTGTAAATCTCCGTAGTCACCTGATAATACAGGGCTTAGCTCGAAGACGCGGCGCACGCATGGAACATCGGCAGGAGCAAGGCAAGGAGGTGAGCGGCAAGCGGTGAAACTCTTGCCATTATTAGCCATGCAGCTTCCTCGATCGGCTATCGACTGGCTAGATCCGTATATCTTTAATATTTTCATTATGTTACGGGAAACACAGAGCCCGGAAGACCTGGCCTATTGACGAAAACTACCAAGCGTTGCGGCCGGACGCGTATTCTGTTGCCTCGGCGTGGCGCCGACCAAGTCGAGCCTCTTCGTTTTAGGCGGTTGTCCCAGAGTGTGGTTCTGGGTTTTGTTCCCGGGAACAAAATCCATTATGTGCCACCCCGGTATGTGCCGTAACAATGAGAAACCCTCTCCGGTGTTATCTCTCCGCCATCCAAGGCCACATAATGAGCCGATTCAGGCCATGATGAACCCGGTCTCAAATTCCTGAAATGGAGGTTGTCATGCTGGAAAAGTATTTTCTCAAGCCTTCAACGGTCGATCGAATCCGCGCCTACTGGTTGGCTCCGGAGATCGAGCGATATGTGGAGTGGATGCAGGCGCAAGGCTACGCTGATCGCAGCATCCTTCATCGGGTCACCTATCTTTGCCACTTTGCCGATTTCACATCTCGCCGTGGCACTATCGACCTCAGCTCTGCTGTTGCACTGGTGGTGGAGTTCGCTTCGTGCTGGGTGGCGAGGGACCGAACAATCGCAGGATCGAAACCGCCCCGCCCTAAGCTCCTCTACGAGGTCCGGAATCCGATTCGACAGATGCTGTGCTTGGCTCTGGAAGGTCGCATCACAGCGAATCGACGGCAGAAACCCTACTCCTTCGGAGCCGAAGCACCGGAATTTTTGCAATATTTACGCACTGAGCGAGGTCTGCGTGAGAGCACTATTCTCCACTATCTTCACAGCCTGAATCGCTTTGGCAATTACCTCAATCCGTCGCCGTCACCTCGCTCCGAGAACTGTCGCCAGCGCTGTTGGCATCTTTCGTCGTCGACAGTGCTCCCGGCTTGGCACGCAATCAGGGGGCTCTTGCAGTTAATGTGAGATTCGCATGAGGGCTACGCGAGTGGCAGAGGTTCCTGTACGATAGTCAGGGCTTCATGCTGTCTTCAGGAGCGTAATCGTTTGAACGTTGAGAATCGAATCGATCGCAGACGCCTATTACTTTACTGTTTGTGGCTCATCCTATCGATCGCCAGCTTCTGGAAACCGTTTGCAGCGTTGGTTCGTTTCTCTTTTGTCGATGGCAACGCCTCACATATCGTCCTCATTCCATTCCTAAGCGCATTGCTAATTTACCTTAAGCAAAAACAAGTTTTTCGGGAGGTTTCTTTTGATTACTCTTTGGCTAGCCTCCTGTTCACGATCTCCGCTGTCACTTGCATCTGGACGTTACGATCCCACGCTTCCTGGACACAAGCCAACATGCTCGCCGGCTACGCACTCGCATTGGTGCTCCTGTGGATTTCAGGTTTTGTTCTTTTTTTTGGGCGGGTAGCACTCAAGAACGCACGTTTTCCTTTGCTCTTTCTTTTTCTCACCATCCCCTTACCCAACACTCTGCTGAATCACTCGATCTATTTCCTACAAAAGGGATCCGCTGAAGTCGCAGAAGTGATTTTTGACCTTGTAGGGGTCCCCGCTCTTCGAGAGGGCTTCGTCTTTCATCTTGCGCACTTTACTATCGAAGTCGCTAGCGAATGCAGCGGCATCCGATCGAGCCTGGCATTACTCATCCTAGCGCTTGTCGTTGGACATCTATTTTTGCGCAGCACCTGGAAACAAGTTGTTTTCGTGATTGCGGGTTTGCTGATTATGATGGTCAAGAACGGAGTCCGCATCGCTACCTTGACGATCCTTGCGGAATATGTAGACCCAGGCTTTCTTTACGGCCGACTGCATCGTGAAGGTGGCGTGGTATTCTTCCTGCTGGGTCTGATTCTGTTGTTACCGGTCCTCTGGCTCCTTCAGCGCAGCGGGAAACCAGCCGGGACAATCGAAAGCTCTCCAACTGCCTGAAAAGAATTCGAAAATGAGGGTTTAGAGCGTGCGGCTATCGACCTGGGAAGATCCAGACCAGACGACACGAGTAACGGAGGTTTGAGCCCTAGCTAGTGGATCTAGACTTTCTTTTCATCCACAGCCGTGTAGCTTTGATGATAACCACCGTAAGACTCGCGCTTCTCGACGCGATTCAAGACAACCCCAAGCAGATTCTTATCCCGGAATTCAGACGATACTTTTTCCGCGACTTCAAAATCAGTCTCCCCGGCTCGTACAACAAAGATAACGCCGTCGCAGAGATCGGCAAGCAGACTCGCGTCGTGGACAGGCAGCGCCGGGGGTGAATCTAGAATGAGCCAATCAAAAACTGGCGTAACAAGGTCCAAGAGATGTTTCATGCGTGTGCCCAGGAGAAGCTCACTGGGGTCTGAAACCGGGCTGCCGCCAGGAATGAAGCAAAGATTCCCCTCGACTCCTCTCTGGATCACCGCAATGTCATCCGCTTCACCGCGCAAATAGTCTGTTAAACCGGGTGTGGCGGGAGCACCGAGCACCTGATGTAAACGCGAAATCCGGAGATCTGCATCAATCAAAAGCACTCGACTCTGGTCTTGCCGCGCGATGGCCTGCGCCAGATTCATCGCAACAAAAGTTTTGCCTTCCAGCGGGAGACTGCTTGTAACTACAACCCTTTTCAGCGGCCGCGTTCCCGCAATCTGAGAGAGTCGCGAACGCAACGTTCGAAAGCTCTCGGCGCCGGTCTGGCTAATGTTCGCACTGTGGAAAACGTCGATTCTCGGATCGAGTTGCCAATGGTGTTGCGTGCACGTCTTTACTAGGTCCTCGAAGCTAAGAACCACAGAATCTCGGTGTTGTGGCAAATCGCCAAATAATGGCGGAGCTTGATCTTCGGTGGGAAAGGTTGTTCGACTGACATCCGTCGCAACATCAACAAAATCCGTTGAAGTTCCTGCGGATAGTCGCGAGGATCGTTCCTGCGCTGCCTTTTTCAGTGCTTCGTGAATCCGGCTCATCGTTTCCTCATGAAGATAGGCGTTCAGGCCTTTGTCGTGACCAGCCTCGCCCTATGACTGGCGTGGTTCGCGGCTACATCCAATATCGGGACTGAGACCAATACCGGGAGCTTTAGGGCAAACTCAACATCACGCTCATTGTGAAGCGATTTGTCGCTTCTTGCGATCAGAAAAAGAATCCCCAGGCCGAGAGCAAACCCGCCCCCGAATCCGCCACCTGCAAAAATGACCTTGTTCGGAAACGAAGGTTGGTCTGGGAGACTCGGCGGATCGTATATTTTAAACTGTTCGCTCTGCTGCTGGCTCTCAAGATCCCCAGCGACCCCTGCGCTTTGTCGCTTCTTCAAGAGGTCGTTGTAAAAGTCGAGCGCTGTTTGGTAGTTACGAGTCAACTCTTTAAATTGCTGCTCAACAAGGGGACTGGCCTGCACGCGTCCCTGCAACTGACGAATCTGTTCCTGGATTTGGCTCTCCCGATGCGCCAAATCAGTGATACTGATTTCGTCCTGGTGCAGCTTGGCGCGGAGCTGCTGAATCTGAGGCGGCTCGCTCACGGAAGCCTGCGAAGTGCTAGTAGCCGGCGCATTGCTCTTTGGTGCTGCTGCCAGTTGTTTTTTTAGCTTCTCAATCTGATTCTTCACCTTTATGACGTCAGGATGCTCGGGAGTGTAGCGCGCCTGCAAATTCATGAGTTGGTCTTCGAGAGCGCTAAGCTGCTGTTCCGCAGTCTCCGGATTTTGTCCAGTTTGGGTCGCCTTCCAATTCGCCTCCTGCTGGCTGAGAACGGATTCTGTAAAGGCCTTTTCCTGGTGCGCGCGACTGAGCGCCTGGGTATTGGCTTCGAGCTGTGTGTTCATCCCCATTAGGATATTGAGATTGGTTTGCTCTTGATCTGGCAGTTTCCCAAAATTCTGTCGCTTGAACTGCGCGAGCTTTGCGTCCTGCGCATCGAGGCTCTTCTTCGCCTCTTCCAATTGTTGGCTGAGAAAGTCCGTTGTCACTTTAACCTGTTTCTGGCGGTCATCGGCATTCTGCGCCAAAACCATGGAGGTGATCTCGGTACAAATCTTCTGCGCTGTCCGTGGGTTATCAGACGTGACGTTTACGTAGAAACCAGGCAATTGCCGGGCCTCTGTCCCTGGGGTCGGCGGCATGGGCGTGATCATCACGGCGCTACGCAACCGCTCGACGAGATCATCGATGTGCACCCGGTCACGGTCTTTCGGGTAAAGACTGAATTTCTCAATAATAGGTTGCAGCCGTGTGCGGCTGAGGATTTGTTCTTGCATCGATGCAAGGCGATGATTCAGGTCCTCCGTGACAACTGGCTTCACATAGTCGGCCCCAACCGTGGGCTGCTCCACGAGCACCATGGTCTGCGAGGTGTATTTCTTGGGTAGCACAAGGGCAGCACCCAGGCCAGCTGCACCGAGAAGGATCGTTGTGATCGGTAAGATCCACCAGTATCCCCGGAGGACCCGCTTCACATCGGACGAACTCAGTTCACCATTCCGAACCATAACGGCCTCATTACCTCTCCCGTGCCGCCGACCTCAACACAATATCGCACGAACTGAACCTTCAAAACAGACTCATAACGCGAAGAGCGAGGAGCTGCGCGCGCAGGGGACCAACTCGCCCGTTCTACCTGCGCTAATGACTATGCACGGTCCTTGCCATGCGAGACGGTCCTCCATCCACTTCGGATGATTCTGATAACAGCAATATTATCATGGGCTTAGAAAAAAAATGCTCCTTGTGCTCAATAGCCATCAGATCGTACGCAACTCTAGGGCACTGTTGGAAGTGGAAGTATTCTACCCAAATTTACCCCGATTTCTTCCTGGGTTACGCGTTTCCCAAAAGGATCTTTCCAGTTTGGCTTTACTTGGCTGGGGATTCAGTCTCTCTTTTTGGGAGTTAACGCCTTCTTTTTCATGCTATTAGAGGAAATTGCAGAAGCTGGAGTCTTCTTGGCTGCCCTTAGGCCACAAAGTTGCCACAACACTCAATCGTAGAGAGTTTGTCTAGAGCTGTTGTCCTGCACCGAGGCCTATGCGACCTAAGCCAATCCTAGCGCTATTTCTGGGTTTCTCCCTGTTCGTGACCGTTTTTCCTTCAGGCTGTTCGCGCGATCCTAATGTGCGAAAGCAGAGATTCCTTGAACAGGGAAACCGTGATTTTGACAAAGGCAAGTATGCCGAAGCTTCAATTTCCTACGGCCGCGCTTTGCAGATCGACCCCCGCTTCGTCGAGGCTCATTACAAACTTGCAGAATGCGATTTGAAACAGGGGAGCTGGCTCCAGGCGTATCAGGAGTTGAATCGCACGGTCGATCTCCAGCCGGACGACTGGCCGGCCCAACTAGAGATCGCTCGAATGCTCCTGGCGGCCCGCAAGCCTCAGGATGCCAAGGACCGCGCTCTCTTGATTCTCCGCAGCAATCCAAAGCAGGCAGAAGCGCAAATCCTGCTTTCGGAGGCGGACTTCACGTTGGGTGACTTAAAAAATGCTCTTCAAGAAGCAAGACAAGCGACGGAAATGGCACCAGAGCATTCCATTGGCTATCTCAATCTTGCTTTAATCCAGGCTCGGACCGGAGCAATCAGCGACGCGGAAGCCAGCCTGAAAAGAGCGCAATCCAGTGAGCCATCCTCCGTCACACCGTTGTTAGCCCTGGGGAACTTCTATCAACAGCAAAAGCGTTGGTCGGACGCCGAAAAACAATATCGTGCGGCGATTCTACTCGCGCCCAGGAACCCTATGCCTCGCGTCGCATTGGTGGGTCTATACGTCAGTCAGGGGCAGGAATCGCTGGCGGAAAAAAGCCTGATGGATGCGAAACAGCAACTCAGTGATGACCCGGCTGGATATCGCCTCCTCGGTGACTACTACCTGAGCCGAAGAGAAAACGCCAAAGCTCTCGGCGAGTTCGCCGCCCTATCGGTGAAATATAAAAACGATCTTAGCGTTCAAAAAACGTACGCTCAATTGCTCATCTCGAACCGGAGGTTTGATGAAGCCGGGAGACTGACGGACAATGTTCTCAAGAAAACACCCCAGGATGCGGAAGGACTGATCCTGAAGGGGCAATTACAGCTGCAACGGCAGGAAGTCGACGATAGTATCCAGACCTTGCAGCAGGCCCACAAGAATGCACCTGACAATGCATTTGGCCATTACCTACTGGGCTCGGCCTACAAGGAAAAGGGTGACTTCCAACAGGCTGTGAGTGAATGGAGAGAAGCCGTTCGTTTACGCCCGGATCTTGCTGAGGCCTGGGTCTCTCTGGGGACATACGCCGCCAAGCAGGGCGACTGGCGGACTTTGGAGGAGGCCAGCGATCAGCTGAAAAAGTATTCGCCAGATTCGATCGAGGCCTATCTCGAGCACGCCACCGCGCGTCTTAATCTGGGAGACGTTCCTAAAGCGGAAGCGGACCTCCTCCACGTCCAGCAATTGGCACCCGATAGCCCGCTGCCCTATGCAAAGCTGGGCGAATTGCGGCTTGCGCAACAGCGCCCTGCCGATGCGGAAAACCTGTTTCGTCAGGCCCTCACTCACAATCCGAGTTTCCCCGAAGCCGTGGGCGGGATGGTCCAAGCTCTTCTCCGGGAGAATAAGCCGGCAGCCGCCTTGGCATTTGTCCATGACCGGCTTACTCAGAATTCAAACAGTTCTGTCCTATATCAGCTGCAAGCGGAAGTGTTCATGCAAACCAAAGATTCGGATCAGGCACAGTCATCTCTCGCTCGCGCGGTTGAATTGGACGACAAAAACTTCCGAGCTCTCGCCCTTCTGGCGCAACTCCAAGCCACAAAGGGTCAATCGGATCAGGCGATCGGAAATTACCAGCGAGCGATTGCGCTGGCGCCCAACGACCCTCGCCTTTATCTGGCTCTCGGCGGTGTGTATGAATCGACTGGTAATTGGCAGCAAGCACAGATCACATACCAGAAGATATTGACGATGCAACCTGAGAATGCCGTGGCTTCGAACAATCTGGCGTACCTGATGCTCGAGCATGGCGGCAGCGTTAACGTGGCACTGACTCTGGCCCAAACCGCCCGCAAAGGTCTTCATGATCTTCCCAATTCTGCCGACACCTTGGGCTGGGCTTACTATAACAATGGAGCCTTTTCCTCAGCGGTGCCCCTATTAGAAGATGCGGTCAAGAAGGCTCCCGGCAACCTTGGCTATCGCTATCACCTCGGGCTGGCCTATCAGAAACTGAATGAAACTGCTCAGGCGCGCGCACAATTCGACAAGATTATTGATATGGGCCCGAAATCCCCGCTCGCGGAACTGGCCCGACGGGCCTTAAGTGGCACTCGCAGCCCCTGAGCTAACTCACCCATGACCGCACTGCAACACTATCAGTCAGCGCGGGAGAAGCGGCACAGGATGCACGCCGAACTCTCTGCGACGCAAAAAATGGAGGAGTCGGTTCTGCCCGCGCGATTCTTCGCTTGCCTTGAAAACTATCGGAAAGATCATTGATTCATCCGACTTGTCCGATCGATGCAGAACAGCCGATTGTACCGATGAACGCCTATGGCCAATTCAAAGCAACCCCCGAAAAGGCCGTTCAATAAAGTCATCTGCCCTTGCCTCCACGTCCTGGCTTTTGATACCTCACGGGTTTGCTTCGCTCGGAAGATCTTACGTAATGCGTAGAAACGCAAGGAATTGACCGCCTTTAAGTCCCGGTTGGCTAGTTCGCGGGGGGCCACGGCGCCTAAGGGGGAAAAGACTCATGAATCAACGGCATTTTGAGTGGCGGGGGCTACTCTGTTGGATTCCTGCGATCCTCGTCGCCATACTGATCTCGCTCCTTTCCACGCACTACTTCAGCGGTGAAGAAACGGGCCGAGTTGTCATGCCCCTGCTCCATTGGCTATTCCCTGGAGCTTCACCCCGCATGCTTCACCTTTTGCATTTGGGAATTCGCAAGATGGCGCATGTCACTGAATTTGGACTGTTCAGCATCACCATCTTCCACGGAATTCGGGGAGGGCGTATTGGCTGGCGCTTCAGTTGGGCGCTGGCCACCCTTGCGATTGCTGTCACCTATGCCGGCCTGGATGAGTGGCATCAGTCCTTCGTTCCTTTGCGTGAAGCCAGATTGCGTGACGTAGCGATTGACGCCCTCGGCGCGGTATTGGCCCAGACTCTCGTCTGGTTGTATTCAAAATGGAAATCGAACTTTGTCGTGCCGCCCGAACATTCGTCGGACTCCGGAAAGGAAATAAGAGGTGGAGCGCTATAAATCACGGGATGTTCGCTTGTGCCGGGGTGGAGTAAGCGCTCTCGTTACCGCTCGTGTCTACCGCAGTCGCCACATAGTAGTAGATCAGCCCGTTTTGAACCGTCGCATCGGTGAAGGCTTGCACCGTAACCAGCGAAGTGTTGACCAGAGTGTACGGCCCTCCGTTCACAGTGCCTCGATAGACGTTATATCCAGCCACCGTCGACGTGCTCGCGGTCCAGGTCAAAGCCACCGAATGGGATTGTGCAACGGTTGCCGTGAAATTCACGCCCGTCACGTTCGCTCCGCTGACACTCACCGCCTGATTTACAGGGCTAAACGTATATCCGGTATTGCTCGGCGTGACTGTGTAGGCTCCATTCGCTAACCCCGTAAATGTATAATTGCCCGTGGCGTTGGCTATCGTAGTGGCGTTGGCTGATCCGCTAAGAGCGACAGTCGCCAGGTCCCCGCCTGCGGCCGGACTGAGCGTCCCGGAGATGCTGAAAGTCGGATTGGCCGTCGCTGTGAAATTCACTCCCGTAAGGTTCGCTCCGTTAATCGTCACAGCCTGATTCACCGGGCCAAACGTGTATCCCGTTTTGTTCGGCGTGACTGTATACGCCCCATTGGCTAGCCCTGTGAACGTGTAGTTGCCGGAACTGTCGGCAGTCGCCGAGGCAGTGGCTGCCCCACCCAATGTCAGCGTCGCGCCGCTCCCACCCGCTGCCGGACTGACTGTCCCGGAGATGCTGAAAGTAGCAGTGCCCGTCGCTGTGAAATTCACTCCCGTAAGGTTCGCTCCGTTAATCGTCACAGCCTGATTCACCGGGCCAAACGTGTATCCCGTTTTGCTCGGCGTGACTGTATACCCCCCATTGGCTAGCCCTGTGAACGTGTAATTGCCGGAACTGTTGGCCGTCGTCGACGCAGTGGCCGCCCCACTCAATGTCAGCGTCGCGCCGGTCCCACCCGCAGCCGGACTGACCGTCCCGGAGATGCTGAAGGTAGCGTTGGCCGTCGCTGTGAAATTCATTCCCGTAACGTTCGCCCCGTTAACGGTTGCATTCTGGCTCGTGGGGCTAAACGTGTAGCCCGTGCGACTCGGAGTGAGTGTGTAGGCACCGTTCGACAATCCTGAAAACGTAAAAGCCCCCGAGCCGTCGGCCGTCGTCGAGGCGCTCGCAGTCCCGCTCAATGTCACCGTCGCGCCGCTCCCACTCGCTGCGGGACTGATCGTCCCAGAGATGCTGAAAGTCGGATTGGTCTGCTGTGTCGCTGTGAAACTCACCCCTGTTGTAACGTTAGCTCCGCTAACCGTTACATTCTGGCTCGCGGGGTTGAACGTATAGCCCGTTCGACTCGGCGTGAGTGTATAGGTCCCGTTCGACAATCCTGAAAATGTGAAAGCTCCCGAACTGTCGGCCGTGGTCGACGCACTCGCTGCCCCACTCAGCTTTACCGTCGCACCGCTCCCACCCGCGGCGGGCGTGATTAGCCCGGAGATGCTGTAAGTCTGGGGTGGCGTAGAATTTGCCGAAGACTGCCCGCTAACAAGACCGGAGCATCCCCACAGGAAGATCACCGGCAGAAGGGTCACCGCCAAGACAAGGGCCTGGCGCGTTCGAGGATTTGCAACCCGCGGATTTGCTAGCCCGACTCGAGTGTCTTTGTTTTGCTCAGTTTTCATCGTCCAGACCCCTCAGACCTTTGCTGGACGCAACAATACCTCTGTAGCTGTTCCAAGGAAACTGATTGGAAGTCTAGTTTAGGTACAGGTGTTACCCTGTCCGTCGGGACCGTCAAAATTTGAGGTTGCCTCCGACAAACTTGGCTCTACCCGCATTTCATTGAATCTGTAACCCCTTCTCCAAGAACCGGCTCAAGAATGGCCTTCTGCACTCGAAAGGCTCCCGTTCATCCGGCTGAAGTTTTCCGCAGCCTGGAGATTCATCCGTTGACAGCTTTAAGTCATAGAAGAAACCTCACTGGCTTTGTCGCCCGCGTTCAAGGCTTCAGCAATGCGACTTGTCCTCCTTCACGGGATTGGAGCAGGCACTTCATTCGAGTACACGCTCTCGGCGCCGCTAGAATCGAGTGCCGTAGTCACATAGTAGTATGTGGTGCCACTCTGCACGGTTGAATCTGTGTAACTCACGGTTGCCAGGAGTGAGGAGTTGATCTTCGTATAAGGCCCGCCGCTCACCGTGCCGCGATAGACGTTGTAGCCGGATACGGTCGAGGTACTCGCACTCCAGCTCAGTGCCACCGAATGTTGTACGGGGACGACGCCCGTTCCGGAGAGAGAAACCGAAGCAGGTGACCCGCTTGCATTACTTACCATTGAGATGCTGCCGCTTACGCTCCCTGCCACGGTGGGATTGAACTGGATGGTCAGGATGAGGTTCTGAGACGGAGAAAGAGTGACGGGCGCACTTCCGCCTGTCATTGAGTAGGCTGATCCGTTCAAGGTTATCTGGGAAATCGTAACGTTCGTGTTTCCCGTATCCGTGATGGTCACGTTCTGAGGGGCCGAGGAGGTGTTCGTTGTCACGTTGCCGAAGCTTAAGCTTGCCGGGCTGATACCCAGAGTGAAGGTTGCGGCGATGCCCGTGCCGGTGAGACCGACAGAGGTCGGGGAAGTGGGCGCGTTGCTCACGATGGAGATGTTGCCGGAGGCGGCGCCAACTACGGTTGGCAGGAAGGCTACCGAAATCGTGGTCTGTTTTCCTGCGTTCACGTTCAGTGGAAGTGAGAATCCACTGTCGCTAAAGGCTGAACCGGTTTCATTTATTTGAGTGATGGTCAACGTGGCCGTGCCGGTGTTGGTGATGACCAAGAGTTGGGCCGAACTACTGCCGACTACCTCGTTTCCAAAGTTGATCGAGGCCGAACTCACCTGAATGCCAGGCGCCGGAGCGGGATTCACGGTCAGTGTCGCGGCTGCACTGGTTACAGTCCCGGCTGTATTGCTCACTACCACATCAAACGTCGATCCGCTGTCTGTGGTCGCGGTCACCGGTGTCGTGTAGTTCGTCGCCGTTGCCCCCGTGATGTTCACTCCGTTTTTCTGCCACTGGTAGGTGAGCGGCGCCGTCCCAGCAGCCACTACCGTGAACGTCGCCGTCTGTCCTGCCGTCACCGTCTGGTTCACCGGTTGCGCCGTAATCGTCGGCGCCACCACTGCTGCGGTGACCGTCAGCGTCGCTTTCGTGCTAGTCGCACTCCCCGCCGTATTGCTCACCACCACATCAAACGTCGATCCGCTGTCCGTCGTCGTCGTTGCTGGCGTCGTGTAACTCGCCAAGGTGGCTCCCGCGATGTTTGCTCCGTTCTTCTGCCACTGGTAGGTGAGCGGCGCTGTCCCTCCCGCCACCACCGTAAACGTCGCTGTCTGTCCTGCCGTCACCGTCTGGTTCACCGGCTGCGTCGTAATCGTTGGCGCTACCGCTGCTGCCGTCACAGTGAGCGTTGCCGCGCTACTCGTC
>Ga0207151_1152_pt1 | contig 15344 bp, 15 predicted proteins | sample Alteio_BWMinHeat_29_FD_153523 | JGI IMG/M metagenome (GOLD analysis project Ga0207151, IMG submission 153523) | Enriched cells from forest soil in Barre Woods Harvard Forest LTER site, Petersham, Massachusetts, United States -... | ecosystem: Environmental > Terrestrial > Soil > Temperate forest >... | reverse complement strand
TTGGCCTAAGGAGCCACTGAGTGGATCGGCTCTTTGCAGCAATTTGTTAATCAGGGCTATGCCTTCTTCGGGGGTCAAGACATCGATGGGAATGGCTTCTCGCCAGAGGGCAGAGCGGGTTGTGACGACCACTTGTCCACCCGAGTGAGGAAGAAAGGGAGCCAATAAGGCAGGGTCTTCGGCATTGTCAAAGATGGCTAGCCACGGTTTGCCATGCTGCTTGGGATAGGCCTCTAAATAGGTGTGGAGCTTTCGTAAAGCAACTTCGATAGGGGCTGTTTTGTCTACTAAGCGGAGTTCTTGCGCGAGAAAATGGCATTGGGTTTCCAAGAGGCTTTTACTGTCGCTGCTTCGGAACCAGAGTTTTAAGCCAAAGTGATGATGCACTTTAGGATGATGAAGGAGATATGTGAGCAGCTGGGTTTTGCCGACGCCACCCATCCCTGAGCAAGCTAGTACAGAAACCCGCTCATAAGTGCCTCCTAGCATGGATTTAAGAAGCATTTCTTGCAGTTGGGGGCGCTCAATGAAGCTAGCAAAGTGGGGTAAGGGCAGGTCTTGGGGACTCAATGGAGAAAAGGCAGCTGCTTTAGCAACGCGGGTTTCTCGTTGCGTGGCTTGGACCATTTCCCGTAAGTAGTTGAGAGTGGCAGCTTGCCAATGGGAGGAGTCTTTGTCCATCCGTTTCAACCAGGGATGCTGCAAGGCGTCGGTTGGGCTGAGGCGGCGGGCTGGATCGAGCGCTAGCAAGCCATGCACGAGCGACCAGATGCTATCTGGAGAAGGTGGTGGTGTTAGGTCGAGGGCCTTTTGGATATAGTCTTGGATGGCTTGGCCGGTTGCATTGCTATCCACAAGGGCTTGCACTCCTTCAAAAGGAACCCCTTCGCGATTCGTGAGGAGATCTAGCACGGTGAGACCTGCGGCCCAGGCATCGATTTTATCGGCGGCACACTGCTCGGGGGTTCCCCGATAATGAGACAGCCAGCGTTCAGGTGAAAAATAACGGCGGTCGCCTATTTCATCGCTGGTTTTGATAAGACCATTTTCGGTACGGCAAGAGCACCCAAAGTCAATGATAAAAATTTGGCCGTCTTGGCGCACCACCAGATTATGGGGTTTCATATCGAGGTGGTAAAAGCCTCTTTGGTGCATCTGGGAAAGGCCTGTTAGCAATCCTTTAGCTAAGCAATAAATCACCTGTTCTTTGAATGCGTGATCGGTAATTTTGTCGATCTGTTCTTTTAGCTTGGCGGCGCTTCCCAATCCGGCCAATTCTGTCACCAGGTATAGAGTCTCATCCGTCTTGCAGGTATCCATGGTAGGAATAATGCAAGGAAGACCACTCAAAGCTAGTTGTAGGCGCGCTTCCTTTTCTGAGGCGTTGGCGTCTCGGATAATCTTAATGGCCACGAAGTGGGCTTTTTTGGCGGCAAAGCCGATGAACACTTCGCCAAATCCTCCCTTGCCCAGAGCTCGATTGGCGATCTCTTCTTCTCCGGGAGCAAACTGCAGCTCGATACCCGTTTGCTTTAAAATCGCTTCAGCATTGGCCCGCGTGATGATCCGTTTGATGGTATATTTGTCTATTTGGCCGGTGATCTGTTCGTCTTGTTGAAGTGCTCCCGGCAGCAGATTTGAGGCTGCAGCAGCAGCGGAAGCGGCTCTTGCGGTATAAACGCCATAGCGGCTGGCAGGTCCGGGGCCAGGACCTGCGCTGATGGGTACCGGTACTGAGTACGAATTATAGTTACTAAAGCTGTTATCTGCATGCATATATCCATTCTCCTGTCATCGTTTCAGAGGAAGAAAAAATTTATAGCACTGATTGTATTTAAAATCAAAAATACCCTTTGAGGCCTTCTTTGCGCCTTTGCCCCTTCTGCGTTTAATAAAGCTTTGTCACTGCGTCTTCCCATCACTGCGTTGAATTGCTAACAAGCGGGAATTCTGTCTTTTTTATAAGGAGGAAAAGAAATTTATTGAGTTAAATTTATGGTATTGACTAGACTAAGGTTAGGCAAGGAGTTTATTATGAAAATGGTTAACATATATCAAGCTAAGACGAATTTTTCCAAATTGGTGGATGCTGTCATGCATGGTCAGGAAATTATTATCGCCATGGCAGGTACTCCGGTTGCGAGATTAACTGGGATTAAGAAGAAGCCAAAAAGGCGCTTTGGGGCTTTAAAAGGCAAAATTAAAATTTCTGAAGATTTTGATGCTCCATTGCCAGATGAAATTATTGCATTATTTGAAGGCGAGTAATGCGTTTTCTTCTTGATACTCATGTTCTCTTATGGTTCTTGAAAGGTGAAACTAGACTTCCTAAAGCTATAAGAAAGAAGATTGAAGATGCAACTGATGTCTTTATTAGCTCGGCTACTATTTTGGAAATATGCATTAAAACAAAGTCAAAAAAATTGGAAGTAGATATACCTCAACTCATTCAGGCAATGCAGGATAATGATTTTACCGAATTACCTATCACCACACAACATGCTCTAGCAATTTTTCATTTACCGAATCACCATAAAGATCCGTTTGATCAATTTCTTATTGCACAAGCCATTTCAGAGCCGCTGATTCTCCTAACAGCTGATGCACATTTAAAGAAGTATACCGATCTTGTGCATGTAGTTGATGTCTAGTCATCCTTAAAGAATGTGCTTTTTGCCTCGACTCAACTGCAGTTTTTAGGATAATCCGACATTTACCTTTTGCTCGCTTCTGTTTTGTTGAACTGCCAAAAGAGATCTTTCCTTCATCAAGGGCCTGATTGGCCTGCCTTAACTTGATCTAATGCTTCTTTGTAATCTTTTGTATCATGATCGGGCCCTAATCCAGGAAGCCGTAAAGCCAAACCATAGGCTTGTTCGAATAATGCAATCGCTTTGTGCTTAAAAAAAGCTAAAACAGAAGAATTGGATTATCTTTTTATTATGGAATGTCTATCATCATACAAGAGACCAAGAGATAAATTAACCTCTTTATTAAAGGCAAAGGATCTAATTCGAGTTAAAAAAGGTTTGTATATTTTTGGCAAGGATTACAGCATACGTCCATTCAGTCTCGAAATTCTAGCTAATTTGATTTACGGATCTTCATATATTTCTTTTTTGAGAAAAAAATTGAGACACTTGATGTGAATTCAGCGAAAGCTGACGTCATTAACTTTATCACAGACTCCTCAAGAGTTGATATCTGGTCTAAAATTTTTTTTTATTATTAAGATAACGAGGCAGTTGCAAAAATCCCAGAAGACGCCCCTATTTTGACCCCAATTTCAGTGGTCAACATGGAAATGAACATAGAGGAACATAGAAAACAAATATTTCATTGGTTTAAATGTCCTCATGATGTACATAGTTTACATAATCTGACATTTATCCTTTGCTCGCTTCTGTTTTGTTGAACTGACTACAGAAATCTTGCCATCATCAAGGCCTGATTCGTCTGCTTTAGCTCGATCTAATGATGTTTTGAATTTTTTTGTATAAGGATGATTGGGCCCCAATCCAGGAAGCCTTAAAGCCAAACCATAGGCTTGTTCGAATAGGGCAATAGCTTTGTGCTTATCCCCTAACGCTTGCCAAGCAAGCCCCAGATTGAAGAGGTCTCTAGCCACATCGGGGTGTTCTTTGCCGTACGTTTTTTCATCGATCGCTAACGCCCGTTCATAGTAGCCGATCGCTTGCCGGGCATCTCCTAAGGTTTGCCAGGCTGCCCCCAGGTTGTTGAGGCTCGTAGCCACCCTGGGATGTTCTTTGCCGTACGTTTTTTCATCGATCGCCAACGCCCGCTCAAAGTAGCCGATCGCTTGCCGGGCATCTCCTAAGGTTTGCCAGGCTGCTCCCAAGTTGTTGAGGCGCATAGCCACATTGGGATGTTCTTTACCGTACGTTTTTTCATCGATTGCTAATGCCCGCTCATAGTAGCCGATCGCTTGGCGCGCATCGCCTAAGTCTCTCCAGGCATTGCCCAGGTTGTTGAGGTATATAGCCACATTGGGATGTTCTTTGCCGTACGTTTTTTCATCGATCGCTAACGCCCGCTCAAAGTAGTCGATCGCTTGCCGGGCATCTCCTAAGTCGGCCCAGGCATTGCCCAGACCGTTGAGGCTAGTAGCCAACTTGGGATGTTCTTTGCCGTACGTTTTTTCATCGATCGCTAACGCCCGCTCATAGTAGCCGATCGCTTGCCGGGCATCTCCTAAGTCGACCCAGGCATTGCCCAGACCGTTGAGTTCTGTAGCCACCTTGGGATGTTCTTTGCCGTACGTTTTTTCATCAATCGCTAACGCCTGCTCATAGAAACTGATCGCTTGGCGGGCATCGCCTAAGATTCTCCAGGCTTCTCCCAGGTTGTTGAGGCACATAGCCACTTCAGCATGATCCTTGCCATATGCTCCTTTAGCGGCTGCTAAGGCACGCATCCATAGATCTTTTTCAATGTAGGGCTTTGCCAGCTCTCCTTGCAGATCGCCTAGCCATGCGCATGTATTAGCTAAATGGGCACACAGGCTTGTTTGGACCTCATCAGATAAGGCATCATGGTGAGCGAGTACATGTTCGCCATGAGCCAACAGTTGTACGTTAGTTTGCCGTACTTGCTGCGTGGGAGGATTCCCTACATAAGTAGCGTAAAGCCCTTGCATCACGTTTTCTAATGCTGTTTGTTGCTGATCGCTTTGATGTTGGGTGCGGACCACTAGCTGTAGTAAGCGATGCACGGTGCTGCCGCTGGCGGTTGTTTGCAAAAGGGCATATTGCTCAAGGGCAGCTTGGGCTGCTGCTGCACTCAGTTTGGTGAGCAACGGCTGCGGGATGGCTTCAGGAGCCAAGTAGGCCAACTGGTCGAGGAGTGCGAGAGCTTCGGGACAGGAGCTAGCAAGCGTGGTAAAGGTCATCTGCCAGAGACTCATGAGCGAATTCGGGAGCTTTTTGCCATAGAGCCGCTCATCGCTGGCTAAGAGCGCTGGCGCTTTTTGCAGTTGTTCAAGATAGGTGGCAAGGGGCGTTTGTTGGTTGCGAATATAGGCACAGGCTTGGACGAGGCCGAGGGGTAAATAGCCTAAGGCTTGGCCTAAGGCACCGCTGAGTGGATCGGCTCTTTGCAGTAATTTGTTAATCAGGGCTATGCCTTCTTCGGGGGTTAAGACATCAATGGGAGTGGCTTCTCGCCAAAGGGCAGAGCGGGTGGTGACGACCACTTGGCCGCCCGAGCTAGGAAGAAAGGGAGCTAATAAGGCAGGGTCTTCGGCATTGTCAAAGATGGCCAGCCACGGCTTGCCATGCTGCTTGGGATAGGCCTCTAAATAGGCGTGGAGCTTTCGTAAAGCAACTTCGATAGGGGCTGTTTTGTCCACTAAGCGGAGCTCTTGAGCGAGAAAATGGCATTGGGTTTCCAAGAGGCTTTTACTGTCGCTGCTTCGGAACCAGAGTTTTAAACCAAAGTGATGATGCACTTTAGGATGATGAAGGAGGTATGTGAGCAGCTGCGTCTTGCCGACGCCGCCCATTCCTGAGCAAGCTAGTACAGAAACCCGCTCATAAGTGCCTCCCAGCATGCATTTAAGAAGCATTTCTTGCAGTTGGGGGCGCTCAATGAAGCTAGCAAAGTGGGGTAAGGGCAGATCTTGAGGACTCAATGGGGAAAAGACGGCTGCTTTAGCGACCCGGGTTTCGCGTTGCGTGGCTTGGACCATTTCCCGTAAGTAATTAAGAGTGGCAGCTTGCCAATTAGGTGCATCTTTGTCCATCCGTTTCACCCAGGGATGCTGCAGGGCTTGGATTGGGCTGAGGCGGCGGGCTGGATCGTGTGCTAGCAAGCCATGCACCAGCGACCAGATGCTATCTGAAGCTGGTGGTGGAATCAGGTCGAGGGCCTTTTGGATATATTCTTGGATGGCTTGGGCGGTTGCATTGCTGTCGACAAGGGCTTGTACTCCTTCATATGGAGTGCCTTCGCGATTCGTGAGGAGATCGAGTACAGTGAGACCTGCGGCCCAGGCATCGATTTTATCCGCTGCACATTGTTCGGGGATTCCCCGATAATGAGACAGCCATCGTTCGGGTGAAAAATAACGGCGGTCGCCTATTTCATCGCGGGTTTTAATGAGGCCATTTTCTGAATGGCAAGAGCACCCAAAGTCAATGATAAAAATTTGGCCATCTTGGCGCACCACCAGATTATGGGGTTTCATATCGAGGTGGTAAAAGCCTCTTTGGTGCATCTGGGAAAGGCCTACCAGCAATCCTTTGGCTAAGCAATAAATCACCTGTTCTTTGAATGCGTGATCGGTAATTTTGTCGATCTGTTCTTTTAGCTTGGCGGCGCTTCCCAATCCGGCCAATTCCGTCACAAGGTATAGAGTTTCATCCGTCTTGCAGGTATCTATGGTGGGAATAATGCAAGGAAGACCACTCAAAGCTAGTTGTAGGCGTGCTTCCTTTTCTGAAGCGTGGGCATCTCGTATAATCTTAATGGCCACGAAGTGCGCTCTTTGGGCGGCAAAGCCAATGAACACTTCGCCAAATCCTCCCTTGCCTAGAGCTCGATTGGCGATCTCTTCTTCTCCGGGAGCAAACTGCAGCTCGATACCCGTTTGCTTTAAGATGGCTTCGGCATTGGCTCGCGTGATGATCCGTTTGATGGTATATTTGTCTATTTGGCCGGTGATCTGTTCGTCTTGTTGAAGTACTCCTGGCAGCAGATGTGAGGCAGCAGAAGCGGCTCTTGCGGTATAAACGCCATAGTGGCTGGCAGGACCAGGGCCCGCGCTAGTGAGAACCGGTATTGAGTAAGAACTATAGTTACTAAAGCTATTATCTGCATGCATATATCCACTCTCCTGTCATCGTTTCAGAGGAAGAAAAAGTTTGTAGCATTAATTAGCTTTAAAATCAAAATGTCCTTCCTAGGAATACTACGAATCACTTGTTAAATCTGAAGAATTCTATTTCAAAAAAAACATTCCATCCATAAAGTATTTACCTATAAGGTAAATGAAAACATTTTTTGGGTTGGAACCTCTTTCCAGTACTTAAGAATTGTAACTATAGGTGATTATCATGAATGAACAAACAAAAGGCTTTAGTCCAGATTGGCTCATACCTCCAGGAGCAACCATTGCTGATCTATTGCAAGAGCGTGGATGGAAACAAACAGAATTTGCATCTCGAATTGATTTTTCTCCCAAACATGTTAATTTGCTTATTAAAGGTGAGGTAATGATCAACGAAGAAATAGCTTTAAAGCTGGAGCGTGTTCTGGGAAGTACAGTTGGGTTCTGGTTAACTCGTGAGGCGCGTTATAGAGAAGCATTCCGTTCAATTCCTACTGCTTTCCAGAATTCATCCAGAGTCTTATAACTTTTAAGTTTCTTTTCCCTGGACTCTCTCAATGCTTCACGCGTTTCAGCATTTGGTTCATTTCTGGGTGTGTTAGCTATTATCCTAGAAACGGCAATTGAAGGCGATAAATTGACGCAATCTTTTGAGCCATAATCATTTACAATGGGGGTCGCCTTCACCTTTTGGGAATGGTCGACCCCCATTGCAAATGATCCTGACTCAAAATCTTGCATCACTTTATCACCTTGAATTGCCGTTTCTAGGATTATCTTCCTTGCAGATGCAGTTTTACTAAGGTTTCTCATTCTAACCCCCTAATGGAATCACTAAACAGATAGCAATAATAGTCACAAGAGAGAGCTGAAACATTTGGCGGCCCCAAAGTTGATCATCCTTACAGCTAAACCCCCTTACACATAAGCCTAACCACATTAAGCCCATGGCGACCGTCACAAATAGATAAACAGTTCCTGTGTAATTCCAATAGGTTAGCAAGGCAGCGGTGAAAATGAACGCCACAATATATAGCAACATATGCACTTTTGTGCGCAAAATGCCCTTACGTATAGGCAACAAAGGCAAATCTGCGGCTCTATAATCTTCAAGGTGATAAATAGAAATAGCGAAAAAATGGGGAAGCTGCCAAAGCACGAGCATCGCAAATAATAGGCTTGCCCCTATGTCAAACTGATTACTCACGGCACAATAACCGACGACGGGAGGCACGGCTCCTGCCACGCTTCCGATGGCTGTTCCGTAAATTGTTTTGGACTTCCAAAAACTATACAAAACGACATACACGAAAAAACCGATGCCCGCGATAAACGCGGTTAAAAGATTGGTGCCTACCATCAATGTGATGATGCCCAAGACAGCTAGCACAAAGGCAAAGAATAGTGCGCTGCGATCAGTGATGATGCCTGTCACTAAGGCTCGGTTTTGGGTGCGTTTCATTTTTTTATCGATCGGCCGATCGATTAAGTTATTCAACACACAGGCTGAAGCCATAATCAAACCAAGGCCTAACATGGCGGCAAGAAATAACTGAACATGGAATACTCCGCCGGAAGCGAGTAAAAATCCTGCGGCAACTGTGATGAGGTTGCCTAAAACGATTCCCGGCTTAGTGATGAGATAGTAATTGATCATTTTTCTAGGTTTAACATAACGCGCTGGTTTAGGTCACTCATAATCCAAAGTGTGCCTATGGCAATGATCAGGAGTACGATAACCATGGAATAGAAGAATTGTGACTCCCAGCGCGGTTTGGGTTCTTGGCCCACATGCAAGAAAAAACGCACCTGCACGACGGCTTGCAAAAGGGCGGACGCGATGATGGCATAGATCATCATCTCCCTAGTAAAAAGTTGTGTGAGAACTAGTGAGAAGGAAAATCCTGTGAACAGCAAAGAAAGAAAAAAACCGATGAGATAGGACATTAATGTCCCATGCCACTCTTTCTTAACCTCTTGCAAACTTAGTTCAGTGCTCATGACAGAACTCCTATTAGGTAAACAAACGTAAAGATGAAAATCCAGACTAAATCAAGGAAGTGCCAAAATAAACTGAAAATCACCAGTCGCCGGAAAGTGTCCACGGTGATGCCAAAGTGGTACACTTGCGCTGCCATCACGGCCATCCAGATCAATCCGGCGCTAACGTGGGCTCCATGGGTACCTACAAGGGCAAAAAATGAGGAGAGGAACGCGCTACGCTTCCAGCTGTTTCCTTCCTGAATGAACTCATTAAATTCATTGATCTCCAAAATGATGAACCCAATCCCTAATAAGAAAGTGACTGCCAGCCAAGCTACAGCACTATTTTTCCGGCCTTTGACTGCTTCTAAAAGGGCAAAACCGCATGTGACGGTACTGAAAAGTAGGAACATGGTTTCAGCAAATGGTAGAGGAAGTGTGAAGAGTTCCTGTGCGGATGGGCCTCCAAAAGTGCTGCTATGCAGTACAACAAAAGTGACAAAGAGTGTGGCAAATAGCAAACAATCGGTCAATAGATAGAACCAGAAGCCCAAAACAGCTTTCGAGAAAGTGTCCTGGTGTGTGTCGGGCAAGTGTATATCGGGATGTGCTTCAAGGGTATCTGTATGGTGGACGACTAAAGGTTTCATACAGGCCTCCTGAGGGCTTCTTCAGTGGCTTTTACTTCCGCTGCAGTAATGATCATGTGCTTTTCCTTGCTGGAAAGTCGCACGATCAGGCACGCCAAAATCCCCACAAAGCTCGCAATGGACAGCCAATACATGTACCACACCATGCCAAATCCGAAGAGCATGCTTAACATTCCGATGTAAAAACCGATGCCTGTATTTACGGGGAGATGGATGTCTTCATACTTCTTATGTTGCGGAGGCGCAACCCCTCTCTTGATGGCCCACAAGGGATCGATTTGGTCAACAACGGGAAGAATCGCAAAATTATAAATGGGCGGTGGCGATGGTATAGACCACTCTAATGTTCGCGCATTCCAAGGATCTCCTCTAGTGTGATCTAGATTGTTTTTTCGATCTATGATGCTCCAGAAGAGTCCAAGGAACTGTATGGCTCCGCCAATCACAATCACCACTGCACCTACAGCCACTACAAGAAAGAGAGGATGCCATCCGGTGGCTTCTTCGTAGTGGTCCAAGCGTCTTGTTGCGCCCATGAAACCAAGCATGTACAGGGGCATGAAAGCGATTAAAAAGCCCGTAAACCAGCACCAAAAGGCGTATCTGTTCAGTTTTTCACTTAAGAAAAAGCCGGTGAATTTCGGAAACCAGTAAGTGAATCCGGCAAAAAAGCCAAAAAGGACTCCTCCGATCACCATGCCATGAAAATGTGCGATTAGAAATAAACTGTTGTGCACCTGGAAGTCAACAGGTGGAGAGGAGAGCAGCACTCCTGTCATGCCTGCGATTGTAAAATTCAGCAAGAACGCAAAAAACCACAGCATCGGCGATTCAAAATGCACGCGGCCGCGGAATTTGGTAAAGAGCCAGTTAAATATTTTTACGCCTGTCGGAATGGCGATTAACATGGTGGACACGCCGAAAAATGCATTCACACCTGGACTTGCGCCCATCGTGAAAAAGTGATGTAACCAAACGATGAAAGAAAGAAAAGCGATCATAATGAGGGCCCAAACCATCGACATATAGCCGAAAAGCCTCTTTTCGGAAAAAGTAGGTACAATTTCGGAGAAGATTCCAAAAGCGGGTAAAACAAGAATATACACTTCAGGATGCCCCCACGCCCAAATGAGGTTGACATACATCATCGGGTTTCCGCCACCGCCGGCGGTGAAGAAATGCATCTCCATGTAGCGATCTAATGTAAGCATTACAAGCGTTGCAGTAAGTATTGGGAAGGCAAAAATAATCAGGATCATGGAGCATAGGGAGCTCCATACAAAAATAGGCATCTTCATGAATTTCATCCCCTCACAACGCATCTTCAGCACAGTCACAAGGAAGTTGATGGCCCCCAGAGTACTTCCGATACCTGCAATTTGCACAATCCATATCCAGTAATCGACACCTTCATTCGGAGAATACTCTATGCCGGAAAGCGGCGGATAAGCCAACCAGCCTGCTTCAGAAAAATGTCCTAGGGCCAGTGAGGCGTACATCAGCAAGCCTGAACCGGCAAACAACCAGAAGCTGACTGCATTCAAAAACGGGTATGCCACATCGCGCGCGCCAATTTGCAGAGGGATAATCAGATTCCAAAAGCCAAAGATCATTCCCATGCCGACAAAGAAAATCATGGTGGTGCCATGCGCCGAAAAAACCTCTTGAAAATGGCCTGCGGTGAGGATTCCGTGGGAATCCCCCACGGCTAAAGCTTGCTGCACCCGTATCATGAGCGCGTCGGTGAAACCTTTGAAAAACATCAACAGAACTGTGACGATGTACATGATTCCGATTTTCTTATGGTCGACCGTGGTGATCCACTCATTCCATAGCCACTTCCAGCGCTGGAGATAGGTGATTAAAGCAATCAGTCCCAACCCTGACAGCACCATTCCTACTACAGCCATATCTTGCATGGGATTATGCTTAAGAATATCTAAAGACAGCCTTCCAAACATCACTCACCTTTTTGTGGATGCATATATTTCATCATGATCTGATCGAACAGATTTTTATCTTCTAATTTATAGAGAGCTACTTCATTGGTGCTTGGCTTTGCAAGTTGATTGTATGCTTTGAAATTCAGATTGTTTGAAGATTTTTTCACCTCAGCAAGCCAATTTTTATACTCTTGCTCTGAGGATGCTCGACAAATAAAATGCATGCTTGCAAATCCTTCTCCGCTGATATTTGCTGAGGAGCCTCTGAAGTCGCCCCCTTCATTGGCAATGAGGTGAAGTTCGGTTTTCATATTAGGCATGGCATAGATCTGGCCTCCTAGATGAGGAATCCAGAAAGAGTTCATCGGGGCATCTGCGGTAATTTCAAAATGTACAGGAGTATCTGTCGGAATTTGCAGAAAATTGATTGACGCCACTTGCTCTTCGGGATAGATGAAGAGCCATTTCCATTGCAAAGCAACCACTTGGATATTCAGAGTTTTGTTTTTGGACTCTATGGGCTTGTAGGGATCGAGTTGGTACGTTTTCACCCATGTCAAAACGCTTACGACAATGGTCAGGACTAGTGGTAGGCCCCACCAGATCACCTCAGCAATTTTGTGATCGACAAGATCTGGGTCGTAGGTGGCCTTGGTATTTTGTGCGCGATATCTCCAGGAAAAAATGAAGGTGAGAATGTACACCGGTATCACAATCAGAAGCATGATCGCTTGGATAATCAGTAGCAAATTGCGCTGTTCAATTCCAATCATTCCCTTTGGAAATAGTACGGAGATGTAATTTTGAAAATGATACACAGAGAGGGGCTGCATGAGCAAAAAGATCAATAAGATGATCGCTGTTGCTATCAACATGAGCCGGACAGGCTTTCGTTTCATGATGTTAATTCCCGCAAAGAAAGGCCGAATTTAACATAAAATTTTTCTATGTCAAGAGGAAAAGTATAAAGAAAGGCTAAAGGATGAAGGAGGAAGGCGGAGGAAAGGATGAAGGCGGAGGAAAGGATGAAGGCAGAGGAAAGGATGAAGGCTAAAGGATGAAGGATGAAAAAAGTCACATGCTAAGCACGTGGAAGCTCTTTCATCCTTTGAATATACTCGATTGCTGCGGGGTCGTTTAGATCTAGACGACCCCTTAGGTTTTTATTATGAAACTGTTCGCGGTCATCAATCATCGGCTGCTGGTCCAAGAAGAGGCCGCTCTACTGGTTGGGGCCGCGGTTGCCTTTGAGGATGGGGTCCATTCGCTGAAAAGTAAAAATAGACACTATCATCCCAATATACCATTATAATTGAGCACGCAACTACCCATAACCCAGAAAGGATCGTTCTTTCATTATTAGCTACCATTTCCCATTCATCAAGACATAAGTTTGTAAAAAACATTGTAGTTAGGGTGGACAAGGCATATACTCCGACTGCAGACACTAATTGATCTGCGATTGCTCTTGGATTATGTTTATTTTGATGAATGATCATGAAGATAGCTGCAATGGCAGTGGCTCCGACCACAGCCCAGCCAATAGGGGATACCGATACCCCCATAATCGCTAATCCAGTAAGATACCCAAGCCCTTGCGCGCTTATATGAAGGAAAGCGATAGAGGCCAATCTAGCCACCTTTTCTCGTTCGGATATCCCTTCAGGCATATGACGGTATCTGCTTTCCACGTTCATAAGCAGAGGCAGAACCATAAATATTGATTGTTTTGCTAATTGTAACATTACATGCTCCTTTGTTAAAAATTATTATTTATATTAATTATATAAATATTTAATAATTATTGTAAATATTTTTTTTATATTTTTTTTATATATTTTTATATATTTTTTATATATTTTTTGATGTCACTAACCATTGAATACCTCAAAAAACCATTTTAAAGAAAATAATAATCACATATGGAAATGAGAAAGAGGTGCATTATGTCAAAAAGATTGAAAGATAAAATTGCTATAGTGACTGGAGCTTCCAAAGGTATTGGAGCAGGAATTGCTAAGCATCTGGCTTCCGAGGGTGCTCAAGTCGCTGTTAACTACTCTTCAAGCAAAGAGGGCGCAGATCGTGTTGTAGAGGAGATTGTCCGCAAAGGTGGCAAAGCGATTGCAGTGCATGCAAACATTTCGCAGCCAAAGGATATCCAACAGCTGTTTGCTAAAACCAAAGAAGCTTTTGGCAGAGTGGATATTTTAGTAAACAATGCCGGTGTGTATGAGTTTGCATCTTTAGACGATGTCACACCTGAACAGTTTCATAAGATGTTCGACCTCAACGTTTTGGGACTTATTCTGGCCTCTCAGCAAGCTGTTAAATACTTTCCTGAAACCGGTGGAACTATCATCAATATCAGCTCTTTGGCAAGTGTATCGGCTCCTGCTACCTCAACTATATATAGCGCTACAAAAGCCGCTGTGGATGCTGTTACAAAGGCTTTAAGCAAGGAATTGGGTCCCCGTAATATTCGCGTGAATTCCGTAAACCCTGGAGTGATTGAAACGGAAGGAGCAGCCGATCTCATCAATGCTGACTTCCGTAAGAGTATTGAGTCGCGAACTCCCCTTGGACGCATTGGTCAACCTCAAGATATTGCTCCGGCAGTGGCTTTTCTGGCATCGGATGAAGCCTCGTGGATTACGGGGGACACCCTCTTTATTACAGGTGGTTTTCAGGGCACAGAGCTAAAATAGAATAGCTTTTTTGATTTCAGGCCTGCTACAATAATCAGCTATGAGAGCTGAATCTATTTCATTGAGAAGCACTTGCTTGCATTTTTTCGATTACGCTACGTTTCAAAAAATCCCTAATTGTATATACAAAATAGCGTTAACCATTCTTTTGGGGGTAGGGGTTTATTTTCTCGGAGAGGGAATTGTTAGAATTCCATTTTTGCGTAATTCCTCTTCTTATCTGCATATTCCGTGGATTTTCGGGGATATTGCAGAAAAATTAAAAAATTTCCAGGATGGGATTGAAGCGATTCTCTCCTCCTTTTTGGGGAGCAGATACACCTCACAGCTAGAGTTTTGTGTTTGTGGCCCTATTATTGAAGAGTTGTCCCATCGTTTAGTATTTCATGAATTAATATTAAAACAGGGCATGAAACTTTGTTTTAAAAAATACTTCGATACAAATCACACTATTGCGCGCATTTTTAGAGTGACTGTTTCAGCTATGGTCTTCGCTGCGCAACATACTTGGGCCTTCAACAAAACCTCCATAATCATTAACCCGTATGGTGCGGCTTCTTTAGTTTGGTTAGTTGTATTAGGATTATTTCTTGGAACTGCCCAGGAGTTAACCGGCAATATTGCTTATCCTATAGGCATTCATGTTATTAATAATACTCTCACTCATTATTTCTCATAAAATCAATAATATAATATATAGTTAATAATAGAAATAAAATTAATAATTTAGTATAATTAAATTTAAGAAAGGAAGGAGTAGATTTTTATGAGAAAACAGCTTTCATTAGAGGCATTAAAAGTTATAAGTGGGGGATTTGCTTCTGCTAGAGGTCATCAAGCTAATAACTCATCATTTGTTTCAAAATTTCTAGCGATTTTTGGGATTGGGTCTGAATCTGCACATAGTCACCCGGGGCCGGTTCCAGGAGGGCGCCATCCTCACACATTATAAGTAAAAGAGGGAGACTTTATGAGGAAGCATCTTTCATTAGAAGAGTTAAAAGCTATAAGTGGGGGGTTACTAAGTATTCATAAAGTTCATCAATCTAATAATACATCATTTTTTGCAAGATTTTTAGGGATATTTGGGATTGAATCTGAATCTGGACATGTTCACAGTAGGAAGCCTACATTCGGCACCGAACTATAAAATGCCTTCATTTAAAATGTGTCGTAGGGAGGTTTTTATGAGAAAACAGCTTTCATTAGAGGA
>Ga0207151_1150_pt1 | contig 15671 bp, 21 predicted proteins | sample Alteio_BWMinHeat_29_FD_153523 | JGI IMG/M metagenome (GOLD analysis project Ga0207151, IMG submission 153523) | Enriched cells from forest soil in Barre Woods Harvard Forest LTER site, Petersham, Massachusetts, United States -... | ecosystem: Environmental > Terrestrial > Soil > Temperate forest >... | reverse complement strand
ACACCGCCGCTGGCAGTTGCAACGGCTTCAGCAAAAAGCGTCGTGCCAGAGAAAGACTGCATCTGCAATGCAGTCTCGACCATCAGAGATTGCCCCTTCTTCTCGTAAATCCGGTTTTCCATTGAATCGCGTGAAAAACCGAGAGCCGCACACATCGCGTCCCATCCGCCTGGGAACGCCTTGATCATGCTCAAATATGACTGACGAATATTCATCCCTACTTTCCTTGTTTGTGGTGGTTTTACTTTTAAGGAACTGCCGCTACAGTTCTCACATGGGCGTTCAATCGCAAACACCGAAATTAGGCGGGAGTTTCAATCGTGTTAAATTGTCATTTTTCACAACAATTTTTACGAAAGAAACACCCATGGGCGATTTTTTCAAAAATCTACAATTGGACTATTGGTACAAAGTGGCTCTATTGGCGTCACTTGTGATCTTGGTCATCGCCTTGACTACCCCGCTCCAAGTGAGCAATCACGCCGTAGTCCTGATTTCCTTGGGTGGCTTTTTGATTGGAACTGGAGAGTGGATAAACCATCCGCTTCAGGAAGTTGTAAATCGCTATCAGGGATACAAAGTGTCTGGACATCCCAGAAACAATAAGCCGCTCGGGATTCTGTTTGTTGCGCTTGGAATTGGCCTTCTTTGTTTCGGCATTTGGAAACTGATCTAAGGTAATGGCTGCGATTTCTGATTTGGAGATGCGCCTGGCTTGAATAGGCATATGCCCTGAATCAGGAAGTAATTTGAAAGACATTCCTTGCGGAAGAATAAGCAGATCAGGCCCGCTCACCTTAATTTTTTTGGTGTCGGTCATGTATTTAGCCCATTGGCAAGAAGCAGCTCTGAAGCTTCAAACGTCGTAGTACTGAGCCCGACCACCTGGTCGGCTCCAACGCTAAATCCTTTGGCGAGCGCGCTTGAGTTTGATTCTTTGCGGAGATTCCGAGCAACATCAACTGGAAATGCGCCAAGGCTGTTTGCGAACGGATGATTGAAGCTGCGCCCCTCTCTTTGCGCAAGCTGCTCCAGACCAATCAGATCGATAAGTCGTTTGATGAAATCGAGCGTGTCGGGCGCATTGCTATTCGCAATACTGAAAATCTCGATGGGAAAATCGTCGTCACCATTTACTACAATCTTGGTTGGCTTGGTCATGTGCTTATTTTCTCGATTGGTCCGGAATGATGTTCATTAATGAGAACGCCGAATACGAATACATCAGGGCGAAGCTCAAATCTAATCCCCCGTCCTTCAATAGAGAGACGAACCCAGCTTGTCGGCCAGCACCGTTTAGCCCCTCCATGACGCGACAAATTTCTTCAATTGAAATTTTTGCGTGTTTAATTTTAAAGTCAAACTTGTATTAATACAAGTATTTCTTTAAGTGCTTATTACAAGGTGTACTTGTACACTCGCGCAATGGAATTTAAGACCAGACTTCAACAGCTTCTCGACGCCAAGGATGGCGGCAATATGACTGCGCTCGCAAACTTCTGTGGAGTAACGCCGCAGGCAGTTCAGCAGTGGGTTTCGTTGGGTCGCGTACCGCGCGCTCATCGACTGGCACAAATTGCAGAATATTTTTCAGTTTCCGAGCAAGAACTTATATACGGCGATGTCATCCCAGAGCCCATTAACACGCTAGCTGGTCAATCATCTAGCCCAAGAACTCAAGCTCCCCTTCCGAAGGGAAAATACAGGCGCGTCGTTGCTCACGATTCGGCGAACATTGACCTAATTGAAATTCGACGAGTGAAGCTAACGCTGTCTGCCGGCATTACCGGATTTAACGCAGAACCATATGATAGCAATGGCCGCCCCCTCAGCTTTCGCGCTGACTGGTTTGTGAAAAAGGGCTACTCACCAGAAAAACTGATCTCGATTGACGTCAAGGGTGAAAGCATGGAGCCAATAATGTCGGATGGAGACACAGTCGTTATTAATACCGCCGACGTGATCCCGAAGGATGGACTCGTATATGCGATCAACTTCGATGGTGAGGCCGTGATAAAGAGGATGGTCCGCGACTTCGGGAGATGGTTTTTGGTTTCAGACAATCCAGATCAAAAGCGCTACCATCGACAAGAATGCACCGCCGCTGAATGTATCGTAATCGGTCGAGTCGTTCTACTGCAGCGCGAGAATCTATAAGTAAAAGATAAAATCTAAGGCAAAATCTCAGTTGCGTTGAGAAAAATTACGTAATCGAAACACGATCCTAGCTAAGGAGTCATATGAGCAATGTCTCAATTTATGTTCCATTAGTTGACGGCTCTCAATTTCCGATCGTAGACGAAGGCGGCACCTGTAAAAATATCATCCATCAACTTGTTTCGGATGATATCAACCCTCCTCCCTTACGACTCGTTATAGAGATTCTTACGTCCTCCGGGAAGATAGTTAAGATGCTAATACCATATTCAACAACTGATAACGCCGTCGTAACCATTGACGGCGATGGTATTTAATCTAGAGAGATTAGCGGCCCTTCTCCTTGTCAATTGATAAATGAGTGAGGTATTGTGATGACAAATGATTTACTTACTAAATTAGCACTTTAAAAAAATTAAAGCACTTGCTCTATGACAATACAAATTGTTGAAATAATAAGACGTTCTGAGCAAGGTGTTACGCATCCGTTCATTTGTCGAGGTAGCGACGATCAGATATATTTTGTAAAGGGGCGGGGAGCCGGCCGTCATAGCCTTATTTCAGAGTACCTATGTGGCAAGCTTGCCTTGTCTTTTGGCCTCCCGATTGCGGACTTTGTTGTTGTTGACGTCCCTGACATCTTGATCAAAGCGTCACTCGCCGCCGACACACAAGAGCTGGGTAGCGGCTTAGCATTTGGGTCCAGGTCGCTTGCACATGTACAGGAGATACAATTCCACCAGCTAAAATTGGTCGACATCCAGATTTGTAAAGATGTGCTAATGTTTGACTGGTGGGTACGCAACAGCGACAGAACCCTGAGTGAAAAAGGTGGCAATCCAAATTTGTTGTGGGATCAAACAGATAGACAGCTGGTGGTCATTGATCACAATACAGCCTTCGAGGAAAAATTCGATCGCAAGCGATTTGCTTCAAACCATATATTCGCCGATCTCTTGCCCCAAATATTTGGCGACTTAGTGGAACGCGAGCTTTATACACAACGCTTTCAAAAGTCATTTGCTGAGTTTGAGCGCGCCTGTGGTACCGTCCCAGAAGAATGGTGGTGGGTAGACGATGGGGTCCCTGCCCAATTTGACAAAGATGCTATCAAATCATCACTAACTGATTTCAATAAAGATTTTTTCTGGAGTATTCCGTGAAGTACGCATGTCAATACGCGATCATTCGCTTCATGCCGTTCGTTGAAACCGGTGAATTTGCAAACATCGGCATAGTCCTAATGTGCCCGGAGACCCGCTATTTTGGTTTCAAACTGCTTGCTCGAGTCCGACGTATCACGGCGTTCTTCGATCAATTGGAAACTCGCATCTATAGAGAAGCAAGAAAAGATCTAAACGGTGAGTTAGTTCGGATCCAGAGATATTTAGCCGATGAGACGGCAAATGATGAAAAAACGATGCGTTTCATATTTAAAGAAGTTATTCGTCCAAGAGAGGTAATGCTTCGTTATGATGCGCCCCGTACGGTTCTAACTGACGCGCCAGAGAAGAAATTAGATCAATTATTTGCTTACTATATTGAGCGTGATTTTGTCACACCTGATTACATCGAAAGACGCCTCGAAACGCAACTAAGAAACGTACTCGCATCCGCCGCGATACGAGATCAGTATGAAGAAGTCCGTGTAGAAGCTGGGCCATTCTCTGCCAGATTCCCATTCGCGCATCGAGATAGCAATGGCACAGTTGTGAAAGCGATTAAGCCACTTCATCTCGCTCACGCTGATCCAGCTGCAGCTTATGAGCACGGCTGGACATGGGTTGGCAAATTGCGGCAATTGTCCATTAGTGGCGCACTCCCCAAAGGAGTGCTCCTGACAACAAAATTGCCTGACTCTGCAAATCAGGATCAAATACAAGTGTATGAGGGCCTCAAGACTGACTTTCAGGATTTGGGGGTCGAGGTTACCCCCATCACGAATACTGGCAGCATCGAACGATTTGCGAGGGATTTATAATCGCAATTGCTCCCACCGACCCTCCTCGCATGGAGGGTTTTTTTTTGGGGGGGCGAGAAGGAGATTTTCCGGCTTAGCTCATCCCCCACACAGGGAAGTCTTACAGTTTAAAAACAGCCGCTCACTCCCATTCACGTATCGTAATCTCCCACCAACTAGCATCGCAAACCTATCATTTGGGTGTCGCTTTGTTAAATCGTCGTTGATCCTTCCTAGTTGAGCCCCCCCCCTCATGCACCCTTGATTTGATGGCTACTTAAAACAGATAGCAGTTCTAACTCCAAATAAATTACAAGTTTAACTTGTTTTATTGAAAGTAAAACTTTAACATATGCCTATCACCCCACAAAACCCGGAGGAGGGAAAATGCGTACAGCCGAGATAGTTAATACAGCAGATTTGGTGCCGGACCTGCTCTGTTTGCTGGCGCTATGCGGCTCAGGGCTGATGACGGCAGCACAGTTTGCAATTGACGAGGGTAACGAAGAAAGCACGGAGTCTTTGAAAAAGAGGGTGAACCTTGTGGTTGCGCGACTCAACAAAGCCCCCCCTATTCCGACCATCGTCAGCAGTTGGAAAAAGTCAGATGGCACGACCGGTTTTGCAGCAACCATGTCCGGGAGCCAGCGATGAGCGCCTTCCGAAACGCTCTTGGCGCCCTCGCCTTCATCGCTGCTTATGGCATTGCCAATGCGATCGCCACTAACTCCGGCGAGTATGCGGCTCCAACCGAGGAAGAAATCGAAGCTGATGTTCAGGCGCAGCGAGCCGACCTTTGCAGTGCTGATGGCTGGCCTGATGACGATCAAAGCAAGTTGGCGTTTCAACGCGCCTGTCGATCCGAACTAGGGCGTAAACACTGATCCCACTTCATTCAAACACAAACCCAACTATAGAGGAATGCAATGCAAATCAATCACCCAACCTACAATCCTGCCCACATGCTGAACGTCGTGATCTCAAATCAAAATTTGAAAAATGATGCCGCGCTTGCTCGAGCACTCAAGGTGGCAGCGCCAGTGATCAGCAAAGTTCGCAACAACGTTCTACCCGTTGGCTCAACGCTGTTGGTGAAGCTGCATGAAGCGACAGGCATGACTACGAAGGAAATCAGGGCGTTGGCTGGAATCGAGTAGCACTGATATGAAATCTGACTTCGCCCACAACTGCGAGATTGCGAGAGCTGCGTGAAGTCAGCCAGAAATATTCGTAGCCAAATACGTGTCTATGTCACGAATCAGATCGGCAACACTCACCTTCGCGATGCGGTGGCTAGCGCGCATTTTATTTGCGAAGTTCACGAGGTTAACCCTATTCTTGTCGTAGAGCTCCTTCGCAAAATCGGGATCTTTCTCATGCCAGTAGAGAACATTGGACTCAACCTTTTCGCGCAACAATGTATTCATTTTCAAAGAAAGCAGGAGGCCTCGAGCTTGCGCGTAGGTACGGATAACGTCCCTTCGCAGATCGTCATTTTCAATTTTCCCGATCTGACTGGCGCACGCGTCAAATATTACGAAGGGCTTTTCGGCGGGCTGCCATTCAAACTCGAAGGGTTCGTCATCGTTGCTTGCATCCAGAAGCGCACCCATGTTTTGAGCAAATCCTTCAGCCGTCACTGCAAGTTCGTCTCGCAAGCTCTTAAGAATATTTTTTATCTCTTGCGTTTCTTTGTCGGCATCGCGCTGACGAGCTTTCATGTGCTGATCGTACGATACCCACACAGCAGCAAGAATGGCGCAAACGGAACCAATTGCTTGTACCCAGCCCGGCCAATCCGATTTGGTCAACCCAAATGCGCCACCAATTCGACTACAGATAAATAGAAAAACACAAATTGCAATTAAACCACCCACCCATGTTCCGGGGTCTTTTCGATCAAACATCTTTTTTCCCATTGTTATTTTCAGGCAATCCTACCATGGCCACAAACCCAATCAGATTGACTCAGTCCCATCGCATCAATCGAGAGATTGCGAGGGTAGCCGTATCCAAAGGTGATTTGATTGACGTCGGTACCTGCATGCAAACCCATGGGGCGTGTCAGTTAAATATCAGGCCATTGTCAAAGATGAAGACCAACCATTGCGAATATCGCTCCGAAACAGAAGAAGGACAAACTAAAAATTTGGTATGCAGCCGAATAAAAAAAAAGCCCATTTTGAGTTTTCTTATCAGGCTTCGTCATCGATTTGCTATAAACAACTGTCTGCGAAAAATAGAGTGCGAATATCGCAAACCCGTTAAGCACAAGCCCAAATATGAAGCAGCCAACGGAAATTCGAATTGTAGTTACTGAGAGAACCTTGGCAAGCTTATCCAATGTCGTAAGCATCCCAGCTACAGCACCGCCGTTCAGCAAAGTCAGGTACTTAAATATCTCCGTCGAGAGCGACATGGACGATTTAAAGGTTTCGATTCGATGATTCTGCAGATATTGGGGCTCCCAGTCCTCTTTTACCGCGGCTTTCGCCATGCTTTCTTTAGTTGCTTGAACCATTTATCACTCCCTGTTTTTGAAAGGATCGTAGCATGAAAGAACTTAATATTCTTTCCACAAAGGAACCTATGAAATTGTGCAGGAATACGGATAAGGTGAAATGATGGGGTCGACAGGTCTCCACGTACACTTGGTACTAATACCGGTGTTTTGCACCCTTACCGGATACACCGACAAAGCCGTTCGGCGAAAAATCGAAGATGGTATCTGGGTTGAGGGGGTGCACTATCGTCGTGCACCAGACGGTCACATAAATATGAACATGCAGGAGTATTACAAATGGGTAGAGGGCGTAAGGGCAACGGCGTAGAGATTCGCGAATCAGCAATTCGCGTGTCCTTTACCTGGCGCGGACTTCGTTGCAGGGAAACACTCGACCTGAAGCCGACGGCGCCGAACATCAAGTTCGCGGAACGAATGGTCGACCAGATCAAACGTAAGATTGAGATGGGCAACTTTGTCTATGGCGAGTTTTTCCCGAGCTCACCCAATGCCGAAAAAATGGGCTCGGCGGTCAGGACCTTTGGGGCCATGTGCGACATGTGGCTTAAGACCAAAGGTCGATTGGCCGCAGCGACGCTCTCGCAATATTCACACGCGTTGAAATTCTGGCAGAGCAAACTCGGCGCCGACAGCGCGATCGAAAGCCTGAGCTACGGAAAAATCGCAGCGATCGTCGGCTCGCATCCTTGGCCAAGCGCGAAGCTTTGTAATAATTACCTGATCCCGCTGAGAGGTGTTTTTACGCTCGCTGGGCGCGAGATAACTGAGCTCGTCAATCCAATGCAAGGTATTGAGAATGGCAAACATCAGAAAGCTGTACCGGATCCGCTCACCACAGAAGAGATGGGATGGATTCTCTCGAGCATGCGCGAACACTATGACCACCGTATAGCGAATTATTTCGAATTTGCATTTATGACCGGTATGCGCCCCGAAGAGTTGATCGCGTTGCGCTGGGGTGACATCGACTGGAATCATGGCACCGTTAGAGTCGAGCGAGCGAGGACCTTCATGGGGCAGCTCAAAAGCCTAAAAACACATGAAATTCGTGACGTCGACCTGGTCGACCGCGCAATCGCGGTGCTTCAAGCGCAAAAAACCTACACTTACATGAAATCAGCAGAGATATTTGAGAATCCGGTTACAGTAAAACCGTGGCATGACGAACGCAGCCAGCGAGACCATTATTGGAAACCGACATTGAAGCGTTTGGGGATTCGTGCGCGCCGCGCATATCAAACCCGGCACACCTACGCGACAACAGCATTGATGGCCGGCGTGAACCCGACATACATCAGCCGCCAACTCGGGCATGCAAATGCAAAAATGCTATTTACGGTCTATGCGAAGTGGATTGATTCCGCGGATCGCGGGAGGGAGAAAGCAAAAATGGAAGCCATACTGCGCTTCCATTCCACTGATATTCACTTACAAACAAATTCGAATTTGCCCCGAATTTGTCCCAGCATCCCCGCAAACGTTGAGAATACTGGTAGGCACGATTGGACTCGAACCAATCTAAGGTGTCGATTTTATGCACCTTCGCAAAGATATCATTGTGTAGAACTCCCTGCACTTCTCCTAGAATGCCCGTGAAAAACCCACAAAAAACCCACGAACCAACAGGGGCTAGGCGTTAAGTTAAAGTGTTGAAAGTCAACTCGCGTCGGCCCCCCCCCCCTGGTTTCGAGACTTTGGGGGATTTTTCTTATGGAAGTAATTTCTCATCCAGCACCCCCGCGTCCTCTCCCCCTAGAGGTCGATGGCATCAACGTCAATTTTTGCAAAAACTGACCCTCCCCCAGCGTGACGGACACTTTAGATAGGAATCGATGTCACTCTCGGAGGTATTACGTGGCATGTGAAGAAGGTTATTTTCTGAAGAGTTTAAACGCGAAGCAGTCAAATTGGTACATCAACCCGGTGCAAGCAAGGCCGCCATCGCCCGCGACCTAGATGTTCGTGCCAATTTGCTCGGCCGCTGGTGCAGAGGGCCAGCGGCAAGAGCTAGACAGGTAGTGGCGGCATTGAGAGGGTTTCAAGCCAAGAATACGAGCGCATGCGGCGCGAGCTGGCGAAGGTTAAGACGAAGCGTGACATCTTAAAAAAGGCGCTCGGCTACTTCGCAGCCGACCTCAAGTGAGGCACGGCTTTATCGCCAAATATAGAAACATCTGACCTACACGAACAATATTGTGCCTGGAACCATAACTCTGCCGTTTGGCCAGGTTATGCTTCCAATTTTCAACGGTAAAACTATGCTTCCAATCCAGATACAACCCCGACACCGTGAACTTGAGGCGCGTTGCAAGCCCAAGAGCAGACACAACATTGTGTCTCAAGCTGCATATTCCGGCGATTCTAGTGGAGAAAGCACGGCCACGAATCTATCTCTTATTCCATGGTACCCGAATCTCTTATCTGAACGGCAGTTCTGTATGTCAACGGCCATTCGGGCTTAGAATGCCAATGGGAACTGTCGGCCCAGAGTGTGTAAAAACATAAAAATTCGTTGGCACGATCAATAACGTGTTCAACGACCGCCATCCAAGTCACGAGAGCGGTTTATTCTGACGAGATTTTCAGTCTTCGGCACGAAATATTTTTTGAGTGGCAGTCTAAAAACCGCCGCAATGCGCTCCAAACCACGTTCATCTTCACAGAAAAAAGAGCCCTTCAGGCCCGAATCTCCCGCATCAATCGGCCGACGCCCAATATCTTCATTACACGCTTCAAATTATACGCAAGTACATGCAGACTCATCTCGGTTTTGACCCGTTTCAAAGTCTTCGTCAACAAGTGTGCCGATCCCATCCACAACTTGATCGTCCCGAACGGGTGCTCGACGGTTTGGCGTCGAATTCGCATCGCATCCGGAAAGTGATCCAGGCGCGATTGCATGGCTTCGAGTACGGCCTCGCCCTCCCAACGCGTAACGCGTCGCTCTTTGCCCTGCGTGCATTTCTCCTTGATGGCGCAATTATGGCAGTCTGAATACCAATAACGATGGAAGGTCAATCCGCGCACAGTAGTGGTCGTGCGCCTGATCAGCGGTTGACCCGCTGGACAGCGATACTCATCGTTCTGCGCGTCGTAAATGAAATCCTCCTTGCCGAATCGCCCGTTTGCAGCGCCGCCGGAGGTGTTGGACTTAGCAACAATGACGGTAATGCCGGCTTTGTCGCACGCCAGAATTTCTTCGCTTTTGAAATAGCCCCGGTCTGCAATCGCAGTCAACTTCTCGGTTCCAATGGCAGTACGTGCTTGTTCGGCCATGGAGGACAACTGGTCCCGGTCCGAGCCTACGTTGGTGAGAGAGATTGAAAACAGCATCAATCAATATCTCACGGCCCTCGACACCGCCGATCGTCAAGAACCCGAGGTAGCACAATTGAGAACATTGCGCTTGCAAGACAAGATTGCCGCCCTCAAGAAACAAATGCAGGCACTCAAGGAAATCGAGGTCCAACTCAAGAATGCGCCAGATGGGCAGATTTCCCTGACCGACCCTGATTCCCGCTCCATGAAGACGCGCGGAACCGGGATGGTCGGCTACAACGTCCAGACGGCAGTCGATGCGAAACACCACATCATTGTTGAACACGAGGTCATCCGCCGTTGCATTTTTTCTTTGCCCCCAGATTTTTCATCTGGATGCGCGACGTCAGTCGTCCAACCATCCAGTTTCCGCACGCACCTAGGTGGCGATAGAGGTGCGTATCTCCCCCTTTCTGATCTGCCGTTTTTGCTGAGGAGCCCGACTCCCATTAGCCGACTCCTATTTTCAAGGAAATCTATAGCCGAATCCATGCATGATGCTAACGGGTGCCTACTATGCACCTATCACTTCTGACAGGTTTTCAAATGGAAATATTTGCCTATACTGGCCCCTGGCAATGTTGCCAACGCCTTTTTTTCCCTGTGTTGCTCTTGTAACGTGCCGTCGTGCGGCAGGTAGTCCCTCGTCCACCATCGAGCTATTTTTTGTGGGGTACGACGCATGAGGTAGCCTGACATTTTCGGACACTCCTGTTTGATAAATTTATCAAAGGGAGAACTGAAATGAAATTGAAGACATACACGCCGGAATTCCGGGCTGAAGCGGTCAAACTGGTGCTGGCACAAGGGCTGTCGCTGGAAGAGGCGGCGCAGCGGATCGCGATGCCTAAGGGAACGCTGGGTAACTGGGTGAGCGCAGCAAAGCGCGGCAATGGAAGCGCTGCGGCGCCCGGTAGCCAGACGGTTCCCGAGCTGGAGGCAGAGGTCGCGAGGTTGCGCAGAGAGTTGGCCGAGTCGAACATGGAACGAGACGTGTTAAAAAAGGCCACCGCGTACTTTGCACGGGAGTCGCTGCCCGCGCCATGCGACCCGACTTTCCTCTGGCCTTGCTGTGCCACGCTTTTGACGTATCGCGTAGTGGTTTTTATGCATGGCACGGGCGCGCGCCCTCGCAGCGCATGCTGACGATGAGCGTCTGAAAGTGGCGATCAAGGCAGCCCATGTCCAGTCGCGGGAAACCTATTGGCCACTGCGCATGTGGCCGGAACTGGTCGTATGTATCGACCGGCGAAGGCTGGCTTTACCTGGCGGGCATCAAGGATGTCTTCACATGCGAGATAGTTGGCTATGCGATGGGAGCACGCATGACGCAGGAACTGACGGCGCAGGCTCTGTGGCGTGCCGTGCGCAACAAGCGGCCAGCACCGGGCCTGATCCATCACTCGGACAGAGGTAGCCAATACTGTGCCGACGATTATCGGAAGCTGGTCGGGCAGTTCGGTATGCTGCCTTCCATGTCGTGCAAGGGGAACTGCTACGACAATGCCCCGATGGAGAGCTTCTGGGGAAGTCTGAAGAACGAGATGATTCATCATCAGAGGTATGCCACCCGCGCCGACGCCGAATCGGCGAAGGAGTACATCGAAATTTTCTACAACCGCCAGCGGCGCCATTCGCGCCTTGGCTACATTTCGCCAGCACAGTTCGTTGAGAATTTCAGCAATACCGAGCTGGCTGCTTGAGACGGAAGTGTCCGCTATTGACAGTACACCTCACCATCCCTTGGGAAGATAATATGATGGAATCAGAAAACTCATCCGAAATAATTGTGTTATCTGCCGATAGTCCCCGTGTCTTGTTGATCCTTGCATCACAATTGCTTATCCATATAAGCAAAACAAGCAACGCTACCTCAAACAATAGTATCTCCGGCCAGAGATTCTCTCTGGCAGATCTTGCTTACACCTTGCAATCCTGTCGTGAAGAAATGCACTATCGCTTAGCCATAGTGGTGAATAATTTGGGAAATTTATCCCTTGGCCTCGCGCAATACCTTCTCAGTGAAGGTCACATAACCGCAGAGGCGCAACAAATTTTAAAACTTGCACAATCCACTGTACCTATATCCGTCCATCGCGGCGATACCAAAAGCAACTCTCAACTACAGAGTTTACTGTCTGGTAGCAGTGGTGAATTGATGATGAATGTCTTATTACTAGAGGGTGACCTTAACAGTCTGGCAGTGTATTGGACGAAAGGCGGAAATATTCCTTGGGAGTTGCTGCATGCAGGAAAATTTCCTCGCAAGATCGATTTACCTGCCTATCCAATTGACGCAATTCCCCAAAAGCAGCCAACAACCGAGACCGAATTTTTTTGTTCTAACAGTGAGTTTGAGGAGAGGCCCGGGCAAAACATAACCACAGAGTCTGTGGAAACCCTATTACTTAAGATTTGGAAAGAACTGCTTGGGTCGACGCAAATCGGTCGAAACCAGAATTTTTTTGAAATTGGTGGTGACTCACGTTTAGGCATGCACATGATTTCGCTGGTACGTGACACCATGAACGTAGATCTGCCGTTGAGTTACCTATATGAAGCGCCAACAGTGTCACAAATGAGTGAAAAAATCGCCTTCATGATGGCACTGTCGTCAGCAATACCGATGACAGACGATGCATCTGCGTATCAGGAATACGAAGAAGGCATCATCATTTAAGCCACCTCAATCCTAAGGAAACTTCCAATGCTAAAACAGCCCCCATTGCTTAAAGGTATTCGCGTCATCGATTACAGTCACTTTCTTGCAGGGCCTTATGTTTCACGCTGTCTGGCTGCGCTTGGTGCAGAAGTCATTAAAGTTGAGCGCCCCAAAACCGGAGATGCAGGACGCAACCATCCCTACTTCATCAAAGGCCAAAGCGGCTATTTTCTTCAACAAAATATGGGAAAGAAAGGCTTGTGTGTCAATGTGAAAGACCCACGTGGTCTCGAACTGTTGAAGAAACTCGCAAGAGAATCGGATGTGTTTGTGGAAAACTATCGTCCAGGTGCTTTGGAAAAACTCGGACTAGGTTATGAAGCGCTTGCCAAAGAAAATCCCAGATTGGTGTATTGCTCCGTTTCTGCCTATGGACAAACTGGCCCAGATTCCCAACGTGCTGGTTTTGGTTTGCTCGCAGAGGCAAAGAGTGGTGCTATGAATTTGATTGGACAACCTGACGATGTCCCACAGCTTATGCGCATGCCTGTGGCTGACATGTACGCGGGTGCTCATGGTGTTGCGGCAGTATGTGCCGCCCTTTTCGGTCGCCACACCACAGGCGTTGGTCAGCATATTGATATTGCTCTATACGATTGCATGGTGTCGATGCATGACTACGCCGTTCAGTTTCATACCTTGAGTGATGGTACTGAAGTTGTAAAACGTAGTGGCCATCATCTCCCGCAATCTACACTATATGGGGTTTTTTCTGCACTAGATGGTGCTTTGGTTATCGCTGCACAAGTAGATGAGGCGTGGGGAAAATTAGCCATGTTGATTGGTGGAGATGCCCTGGCTAATGACACGCGTTTTAAAACTGCCGTTAATCGCAATGCGCACAGTCAAGAGGCGGTTCGATTAGTAGAAGCATGGACTCAAGTGCGCAGCGTCAAAAGCTGCCTAGAAACACTAGATCGTGCTGAAGTCCCCTGTGCCCCTGTACAGACCATCGCCCAAGCACTGGCAGACCCACAAATACAGTCGCGCAACCTGCTCATAAAACAGGATCACCCTGTGTTGGGGCCGATCATGATGCCAACCGTTCCATTCAATTTTTCCCATACACAATCGAACACACTGGACATCGCCCCCGATCTTGGTCAACACAATCATGAAATCGCCTCGAGCCTTGGCTATTCAGACGCTGAGATCCATGCTATGGCCAGAGACGGTGTGCTATATGAAGACCCTGCTAATTGTGGAGCAACCTGACGCGAAGGAGGCACATGCTTATGCAGTCCATTCCGCAATTACTTGCAGACCTCCAGGCTAAAGGCATAGTCCTTAGCCTGGCTGATGGCGCGCTGACCTATCGTGCACCTAAAGGCGCACTCACGCCCAAGGACAGGGAAACCTTGAGCACGAATCGCAAAGCCGTTATTGATTATCTGTCCGCCCTGGCTGCACGACTTAAAAGCCCGATAAAAATTGAAAAAGCTACGCATCCGATGCCATCCGTTCTACAGGAAATCTGGTGGAACTGGTACGGCCTGCCAGATAGGCAGTTGAATCAGGAAAGGTTGCCAATGGTTAAGCTGTATCACAATACTAGCTATGCCATCCTTGAAACAGCAATCCAACAATTCATTACCCGGCACGATACTCTGCGCACCTCATTTCATGAAGCACATGGACAATTGCAAGTTACTTTTAATGCTCCAGAAACATTCTCAATTGAACAGGAAATCTATAAGCCTATCAGCTCTGACATAGAAACAGAGACGCAATTAAGAGCCATGGCAGCAGCATTTTCAGAGAAGCAGCTTCCGCTCGACGGCAAGTGGCTCATTCGTGCCAAAATAATCAGCATTTCGCAAAGTGACTTCCTCCTGCTATTCGTTTTCCATCACATTATTGTCGATGCAGCTTCGTTAATGCTGATTATCGCCGAGCTGGATAATCTGATAACGAGTGATAGTCCTCTTTCGTTACCTCCTCCCGTCGCACAATTCACAGATTATGCCCAATGGGAGCGAGAATGGCTCGGCAACACCAAATGCCAACCATTGCTTGAGTATTGGGCGCAGCGGCTACAACACCAATCGGCGCTGTTAGCTCCTGATAGCAAACAAGTGCTCAGTTGGCGTCCAGGTGTAAAAATCGACTACCAGTTTTCCTTCGACAGCAAAGTATTGAACAAAATAAACGCCTATGCCATTGAGCAGAAAACATCGCTCTTCAACGTCATACTCACCGTTTTTGGCATTACCCTAGCGCGCTGGTCCGGCGTCGCACGGTTTCCGATTCGCTGTATCGGCGATCTACGTACCTCTCCTGCTTTGGCTCCCATCATCGGCTACCTGGTGTGCAGTGACTTAGTCGAAATTTCCGTACCTCCGGAAATCGATTTTAGATCGATGTTAAAGTCAAATGAAATCGAATACCACAGCTCACTCATGCTGAGAGTACCTACGCTGCTCAGGCATCCGCTGCACGACGAGGGAGAAGGGGTCGAAGATCCGAGACATATCGCCACAACGATCAATATGTTCTCCATTCGCCAACCCGCTGCAGGCAGCAAGCAAACTGCCACTTCATGGCCACCTAAAGTGACACGTTCATCCGGTGAGCCTTGGCCTATTCTGCTGCCATCTATCTACTTGCGGTTATTGGATTACGGCGATGTATTGCAAGTGTCCCTTGAACTGAATGATCAACAGCTAACGCCTGACGAACAAAAGGCATTACTCGATACCTTCTTCGATACGGTTGCCGAGTTTCTACTCACACAAAACTCAACCGAAATCACGGATTCAATAGCAGGGCAATCGCGCCACAAAGTCCTTGTAAACACTTGACAAAATTTACGTTTGGATGAATTGCTGCCTTTGAAGAAAATGGCGCAAGTCAAGACCATAGGGGCAACAAAGAACATTGGTAACACATTACGTAGCGTCGCCCGATAGTCCACATAAGGAGCCTCGAAAAATGTAGAGGGTCAGGGCAATAGCATCCGGAGAAATTCGACCTTGCCAGTGGCAAACATG
>Ga0207151_1149_pt1 | contig 15806 bp, 15 predicted proteins | sample Alteio_BWMinHeat_29_FD_153523 | JGI IMG/M metagenome (GOLD analysis project Ga0207151, IMG submission 153523) | Enriched cells from forest soil in Barre Woods Harvard Forest LTER site, Petersham, Massachusetts, United States -... | ecosystem: Environmental > Terrestrial > Soil > Temperate forest >... | reverse complement strand
GGCGTCATTGGCGGCGTCATCGGTGGTATGGGCGGAGCTCCGCCACCGCCAAGGCCCACACAGTCCCGCATCCGGCAAGGCGGCAACGTAACCGCGGCCATGCTCGTCAACCGAGTCCAGCCCGTGTATCCGCCGCTCGCCCGGCAAACGCGCATCTCAGGCACGGTGCGCCTGCACGCGATTATCAGCAAGGATGGCACGGTGAAGGAGCTCGAAGTCATCTCCGGGCATCCACTGCTGGTACAATCCGCGCTCGACGCGGTGCGCCAGTGGCGTTATAGGCCGACTCTGCTCAATACCGAGCCGGTCGAAGTGGACACCACGATCGACGTGATTTTCTCTCTGAACCAGTAAGCGGTCTGGCGTGCCGGTCGTGGGACAGGCGCGCCGGTCCGGGCGGCAAAGCTTGGCAAACTCTCGCGTTGGCTCTGGGAGACCCGGAGCCATCAGAACTAAGGAGCAAAACGAATGGTAGCGACCTTGTATGTGCACGCGGCCCTGTTCCTGCAGTCCCAGGCTACTTCCTGGGATCTGCGGAGCATGTGGTCTTCGATGAGCACCCTTCCCCGGATCGTTGTGGCGATCCTTTTTATTCTTTCCATCTATTCCTTCGGCGTAATGATTGACCGGGCCCTGATGTACAGCGCGGCTCGTAAGCAGTCGCGTGTTTTCGTGCAACAGGTTGCCGGCGCTCTCAAGGAAGGCAAGCTGGACGAAGCCATTGCCATCGCGGAGCGGAACAAGAAGAGCCACATCGCCAAAGTTGTGGCGACCGGCCTTTCAGAATTCCAATCCGCTTCCCAGCAAGTCACCGACGCCGACGTAATCGAAGCGGCCAAGCGCGGCCTGGAGCGCTCCGTCGCCATCGTTCACGCGGAAATGAAGCGCGGTCTTTCGGCGCTGGCCACCATCGGTTCGACGGCTCCGTTCGTCGGACTGTTCGGCACCGTCGTCGGCATCTTGAACGCTTTCAAGGGCATCGAGACCAGCAAGGCGACCGGACTCTCGGCCGTCGCTGGCGGTATCGCCGAAGCTCTGGTGACCACGGCCCTTGGTCTCCTTGTGGCCGTCCCTGCTGTGTGGGCTTACAACTATTTCACCAACAAAGTCGAAGCCTTCGACGTCGAGATGGACAACTCCTCGATGGAGTTGATCAACTACTTCATCTTGCGTCGTGGCGCGAAGAAATAAGGTAACCCATGGGCTACAAACCAAAAGTCGGCGCTCAGATGGCGGCACCAAACGTCATCCCGATGGCTGATATTATGCTCGTCCTGTTGATCATCTTCATGGTGGTCACTCCGATGTTGCAGAAGAGCCTGCCCGTGGATATGGCCAGGGTCAATAATGCAAAGGAAATGCAGGACGCAGATAAGGATGACGCGATTATCGTGGCGGTTACCCGCGACGGAACCATCTACCTTAAGAATACGAAGATTACTAAGGAAGATATCACCGGGCAGATAAAAGATATGCTGTCCGCCCGTCTCGATAAAACGGTCTACGTGAAGAGCGACGCTCGGGCCAAGTATGGCGACGTTGTCGCGGTGGTGGACGAAATCCGCTCCGCAGGCGTCGATCAGCTCGGCCTCCTGACAGAACAGAATCAAGAACGCAGGACAACGCCGCCGCAGCCACCCAACGCAGCTTCTCCGTCGGCTGATTGAGGCTGCCGGAGAGTCGTTCGGCTGGGGTCTCGGATGTATGAACCATTCGTTTTGCTGAGTCCGTAGGGCCGCGCCGGATCCCACCTGGCGCGGCTTGATGGCCTGCAAAGCTCGCGAAACGCAGGCTGACAGGAGATTTCTAATGGGCATGTCTGTTGGAGAAAGTAAAGGCGGTGCGATGGCGGAAATGAACGTTGTTCCGCTCATCGACATTTTGCTGGTGTTGCTCATCATTTTCATGGTTATTACTCCGCTCACTCCTCACGGGTTGGATGCGCTGGTCCCTCAGCCCAATCCAAACCAAAAGCAAGATATCGAGCTGGAGAACAAGACCGTGGTGGTTCAGGTGCTCTCCAATAACAAGCTGAAGATCAACAACGAAGACACCACCTGGGATGGGCTCGGTCCGCGTCTAGAAACGATTTTCAAAGAGCGCGCCGAGAAAATTGCTTTCGTCAAGGGCGACAACGATGTACTGTTCATGGAAGTTGCCCGCGCCATTGACATCATGCGCGGTGCAGGCATCGACAGAGTCGGCTTGATCACGGCCAAGCTGGAGGCCGGGCAGTAAGCAGTACGGTTTTCTCTTTTACGTGCCGGACGCGTCTCGGCCGGCGCAGGGTGTGAGAGTCCTCCTCGCGGGACAATTTCGCTGGTGCGGGGTGAACTCATGGGAATTTCGCTTGGTGGTTCAAAGCTTGGAATCATGGCGGAAATGAACGTTGTTCCGCTGATCGATATCCTGCTGGTGCTTTTGATCATATTTATGGCGGTTTGCCCGCAGATGCAGTATGGTCTTCCGGCGGATTTGCCGCAGCAGTCGGTTTCCGAGGCGCCTCGGCCGCCGGATGTGATTGTTGTGCAAGTTTTCGGCGATGGCACGCTACGCATCAACCAGGACCTGGTCGAGTGGCAAGATCTCCAAACCCGGCTTGCGGAAATCTTCAGCGTGCGCGCCAGCCGCGGGGCGTTCCTCCGTGGAGACCGCGCCATCGAATTTGGCGCCATCGCCCGGGCGATCGATGTAATGCGTGGGTCGGGAATTACGACCGTCGGCTTGATGACGACGGAACTCGAAAACGTTCGCTAAATGGTGTAGATTGGCCCCTCGCAGGGCGGATCTGACTCCTAGCAGGGATGGATGCTTCGATGACTTATGCATCAGTTGGTATAGCTCGCCGGACCGCTTCTCTGGCAGCGCTGTTGATCCTCACCGTGGGCGTCTCGGGCTGCAATAAGCTCAAAGCCCGCGACCTCCTGAACAAAGGTGTTGTGGCCTTCAAGGCCGGCCATTCGGATGAGGCCATCGAGGATTTCAAGCGCGCTACGGAGCTTGATCCCAGCTTGACAACCGCGCACCTCTACTTGGCCACGGCCTACGCCAGTTTGTACATTCCCGGCGCTCCTTCTGCGGAAAACAAGGCCCGCGGCGAACAGGCCATCAAAGTATTTAAGGAAATCCTGGATGGCGATTCCAACAATCTGAGCGCTATTGACGGCATCGGCTCGCTTCTCTTTCAGATGGCTGGCCAGCCCTTTGACGAAAAGGGATTTCAGGAATCAAAGACCTACCATCAACGCCACATTCAAATCAAACCCGATGACCCGGAACCATACTATTGGATTGGCGTGATCGACTGGACTCTGGCCTTCCGTGCCAACGGCGAAATGCGCCTGGACTACAACAAGAACAATATTAGAAAGCAGGTACACGATGACCAGCCGATGCCCCCTGCCGTTCGTGCCGAGTACGCTGCCAAGTATGGTCCTCTGGTCGATGAAGGCAGCACGGACCTGCAAAAAGCCATCTCTCTGAAGCCAGACTATGACGACGCCATGGCTTACCTCGGCCTGCTCTATCGCCGCAAGGCGGACATGGTCGACAGCATGGATGAGCGCGCTTCCCTCCAGAAGCAAGCCGACGACCTGCTCGACAAGATCAAGGAGATCAAACAGAAGCGCCTGGACCAGCAGCAACAGTTATCCTGAGCAGGCTTGCTGGATCGGCCATAGTAAATCGATTTTCTACGACAGGACGCTGCGGAAGGCGTCCTGCTTGTTTTTAGGCCGGCCCGGGCTTGGCCGCCCGCCGGCCTTCGCGCTTGGCCGGTTTCGAGCGTATACTAAAACATGCCGTCTCCCCGCAATGTCCCGTTAAGCTTCCAGCGCGACCGCGCGGTACGCCAACTGGAAGCCCGCTTTGAGGAACTCCTCGAAAAACTCCGCAAAAATCGTCCCTCCGAAGATCCCTGGGTGGTCCGACGCGCCTACGAAATTGCCTCCGAGCGCCATCGCGATCAGTTCCGCAGCTCCGGCGATCCCTATATCTCGCATCTTCTGGAGGTCGCCCACATCCTCGCGGACATGCGCATGGATGCCACCACGCTGACCGCCGCGCTTCTTCACGACGCCATCGAAGACACGGAATACCCTGTCGCTCGCATTGAGGAACGTTTTGGACCGGACGTCGCACGGCTGGTCGAAGGCGTTACCAAAATCAGCCGCCTTAATATGACCGCTCCGGAAACCCGGCAGGCTGAAAACGTTCGCAAAATGCTGCTGGCCATGGTTAACGACGTTCGCGTGGTCATGGTCAAGCTCGCCGACCGCCTCCACAACATGCGCACGCTCGAGTACCTCGAGCCCGAAAAGCAGCAGCGCATTTCGCGCGAAACGCTCGAGATCTACGCTCCCATCGCGCACCGCCTCGGCATGGGCGTCATGCGCGGTGAGCTCGAGGATCTGGCCTTCCGCTTTCTCGAGCCGGAGGCCTTTCTCGCGCTGCAAAAAGAAGTTACGGAAAAGAGCCCTGTCTATCAGAGGTTTTTGGAGGAAGTCCAAAGTACCATCCGCACCAAGCTGGTTGAAAGCAGCATCCCCGCGGAACTCGAAGCGCGAGTCAAAGGCCTCTATTCGCTGCACGGGAAAATCCTGCGGCAGCAAAGCAGCCTCGAACAGGTCTACGACCTGCTCGCCGTGCGTGTTATTACGGATTCCGAGCGCAGCTGTTACGCCGCCCTCGGCGTGATGCATCACATTTGGCGTCCGGTTCCGGGCCGCTTCAAAGACTACATCGCCATGCCCCGCCCGAACCTCTACCAGTCGCTCCACACCACTGTTCTGCATGGCGGCCAGCCGTTTGAGGTGCAGATCCGCACGCAGGAAATGCACCGCATCGCCGAGGAAGGCGTCGCCGCCCACTGGAAATACAAAGGTGGCAAACCAGCCTCCGGCGACGACGACCAGCGCATCGCCTGGATGCGGCAGCTCATTGAATGGTCGCAAGAGTTGCAGGAACCCGGTGAATTCCTTTCCACGTTGAAAGTGGATTTGGCGCCCGTCGAGGTGTACGCGTTTACCCCCAAGGGCCGCGTCTTGGAGATGCCCCGCGGCGCCACTCCTGTCGACTTCGCCTACTCCGTGCACACCGAAGTAGGCCATCAGTGCGTTGGCGCAAAAGTGAACGGCCAAATGGTGTCGCTGCGCCATGAGATCGTCAGCGGCGACGTGGTCGAAATTCTTACCAACAAGGGCCACACGCCGAGCCGGGATTGGCTCAGCTTCGTCAAGTCTTCGCATGCGCGCAGCAAGATCCGCCAATGGATCAACCTGCACGAACGCCAAGAAGCCACGGACATGGGGAAGAGGCTGCTGGAGAAAGAGTCGCGGCACTTCGGCCGCAGTCTGAAGAAAATCCCGGAAGCCGATTGGAACAAGCTGATTGCCGACTATGGCCTCTCGAAACAGGAGGACCTCTACGCCGCCGTCGGTTTTGGCAAGTATTCCGCTCGGCAAGTTCTCTCGCGCCTGCTCGGCGAGCCGGAAAAGGCCGCGGAGTCGGAAGCGGAAGATTCGAAGCCGACGCTCGTTAAAACCGTCAAACGCATGCTCGGTTTCGGCGAAGCTCCTTTAATCGTCAAGGGCCACGACGACCTGCTTGTGTATCGCGCAAAATGCTGCAATCCGATTCCCGGCGACGACATCGTCGGCTACATCACGCGCGGCCGCGGGGTCGCGGTACACACGCGCGCCTGCCCTAATGTTCAGAACCTCATGTATCAGACCGAACGGCGCATCGCCGTCGAGTGGGGAGGCGAAAGCGCCGCTACTTTCCCTGTTCAACTCTCCATCCGCGGCAAGGACCGCGCCGGCCTGCTCGCGGAAATCACCGCGGTCATCAGCGGAGCGGGCTCCAATATTCGCAGCCTCGAGAGCCGCCCCGACCGCCAGAATGCCCGCATCGAAGCCAGCCTCGAAATTGTCGACCGCCGCCAGCTCGAAACGATCCTGACCAACATTCGAAAAGTCTCCGGCGTTTTCGGCGTCGACCGCGTCTACCAGGTTTGAGTTTCCTCCTGCCCGTAAAACTCTTTGGCTCGAAAAAAAACGGCAGGAGCGGGGCCTCGTCCGCGCTGGCGAGCCAGAACCGTTGGGCCACCGGCGCAAAACCTGTCGAAATCCATGGACAAGCCGCACCTGTCCCTTCTGCCGGGTATCACCCAAGCACACGCCCCCGTTTCCCGCTTCCTTCCCCTTACAATAGAAATATGCGGTACTCACGATTGCTTCTCGGTGTGTTTGTCCTGGCCGTAGCTGGCTGCCACCAGCATCCCCTAACGGACTACCGTCCGCTGGACCAAGCGGGGATGTGGTCGAGCGATATTGAGCAGCTCAAAGGGCTCAATACCTCGGATCAGGAAATCGTCCAGGTCGTCAAGCTAAAACACGCGGGGATCAGCGACGACACCTGCGTTGAATTGGTGAGCATTGCGCACGTTCGCAAACATCTCTTCATCAGTGCCGATTCCGCTTCCAACCTGGCCGGCGCCGGATTCGCCGAGCCGCAAATCCTCGAGATTGCCCGCGCCGACCAGCTCGACGCCATCAGCATCGATGCCGTCACTCTCAAGCTTATCGGTCTCTCGGACTCCATCGTTCAACTCGTGCTTCACCGTCATCTGGATGGCCAGCCGGTCATGGCCGGCGCGGAAATTGCGCGCCTTAAAAACACCGGTTTGACGGAACGGCAAATCCTCGATCGCATCAATCGAGGAATGACGGACGAACAGGCCGAAAGAGAAATTCACTCTCGCGAGAGTGCCCGCAACCATAAAGACACCTCTTTTGTGCGTGTCCGCGGCCGCAAGCCGCGCTAGCCCTGTTCTGGCACGCCGCCTCTCGACCCAAGTTATCGCTTTTGCTTCTTCCGATTTCCCGGCTACAATCGAGTCGCCTTGGTGCTACGGTCGCAACCCCGCCTGCTTCTTGGTGTACTTCTCGCCCCCGTAGGTTTTTGGGTTTCCTCCTGCGCCGTCGCGCTCGGGCCGGGCTATTCCATCGAGAACCAGGAAATTCGAGTCCAGTTTTTGCCTGGCCCCGATCCCAGGATTCGCGTCGACTCGGACTACCAGCTGCGCAACACCGGCAATCAACCTGTTACCTCCCTCGCATTGCGCCTGCCCGGGCGACGCAGCTTTCACCTCGCCCGAGCGCAGGCCTCCTGGGATGGCGTGGCCCTCGCCGAGCAAAGCTCGCCGGTAATCCCCCGCAACACCTTGCTCGCACTTCCGCGACCGTGGAGCGTCTCTGAACGTCATACGCTCCATCTCTTTGCTGAATTCCAAACGCCCGCCCCGGGCGAAACCGGTTTGCGTTTTACTTCCGACGCGTTCTTTCTTCCGTCCGAAGGCTGGGCGCCAGAGCTGCTCCCCTCACAGGGCTTGTTTGCGACCGGGGGCGTTCCCCCAAAGCAGTGGCGGTTAGAGGTGCGCGTGCCCCTGGGGTTTCTCGTTCACTCCAGCGGCCGTCCTCGAAAAACGTCCCGTGGCGCCGGCGAATTCACGGTTCCGTCTTTCCAGCGTCCCGAGGATCGCTATCCGTTCGTCGTTGCAGGCAGGTACAAAGAAACGGCTCTGGACACCGGCGCGGGCCACAGAGTTTATCTCTGGACGCGCGCAGCAGAAGACTCCGCGCGTTTCGACCCATCCGCCGAGGGTCTGGTCCGCGCTGTGCAGGCTTACGACGCGACGTTCGGCACGCGCTCCCAAAAGCCCCAGCCGATCTGGATTGTGGAATGTCCCGTGCTGCCCGGCTGCTTTACCTCGACGGAATCTTCTTATGCCAATCTCTTAGATGCGGAGCCCGCTTCCGTTTCCGCTGAGCTGGTCTCGTCCGACACCTTGCTAATCGATTTTAGCGGCGGAGCGAGAAGGCTTGCCGCCGCCGCACCCGCTCTGGCCGCCAGTTGGCTGGGTTACGGCCAGAACCCCGGCTTCTTCGAACAGCAAGCACCCCTTTCCGCTCTGCCGGCATTTGCGTCCGCACTGGGACAAGAAGCCCTCGATGGGCCGTCCTCTCGCACGGCGACAATCCGCCGCGCCTTGCGTATCATTCCCAAGAGCGTCGTGCGGCGCCAACCGGAAGATGAAAACGTTCTGCGGGCCAAGAGTTTCCTGTTCTTCTATGCTCTCGAGGAGCGCTATGGACGGGAGACCTTCCGCCATGCTATCGACCATGTGCTCTCGGCTCGCCAAGGACGGGGCTTTAATCTCAACGATCTCATCGCCGCGTTCGAACAGGAGACCCATCAGAATGTTGCGGAGTTCGTCCGCCTGTGGATGAAACGCCCCGGCGTTCCCGATGAGTTTCGCGCGCACTACGAGGATGCTTCCGCTGCTATCGCCATCACTTCCAAGGAGACCATGCCATGAGAGAAATTGTTCTGACGGATCGCGGTCCAAAACCCATCGGACCTTATTCGCAAGCCGTCAAGGTCAATGGACTTCTCTTCGTTTCCGGACAAGTGTCCATCGATCCGAAGACCAACGGATTTGTCGCTGGAGATATTCAGCAGCAAACGGAACGAACGCTGGAGAATCTGAAAGGCATCGTCGAAGCGGCAGGAAGCAAGCTTAGCCACGTGGTAAAAACTACGGTATATCTGAAGAACATGAGCGATTTCGCCGCCATGAACGAGGTTTACGCGCGCTACTTTTCCATGGCTCCGCCGGCCCGCTCGACGGTGGAGGTCGCGCGCCTGCCAAAAGACGCCCTCATTGAAATGGAAGTGATTGCGACGGTTTGAACTGCCGAGGAAAAACCGATTACGGACGGTCGGGGCTCTCCAGAGCCTCTTGAACCGCGAAGAACGTCACCACCCCGACGGCCGCAACGGCATACCACATAAACTTGCTTTTCGCCGCTTTCAGGGGCGACCCGCCAGATCCCCTGGTCCCTGATCCTTGTGGCGGCGGCTGGTTCTGGGCTTCTTCACTCTCCGCCGGATCCAGCACGATGCGGAACGCGTTGCCTTCGGCTATCTCACGGGAATCGTCGCCAACGGTGATGGTCAGCGCTCCCCGCGTGCACTTCACCAGCAATTGCTTTGCGCTCAGCATGGTCACTTGCCCGATCGTAGGTTCGTCGGACTTTGGCTTGATCACTGCTGTGGCCGCATTCAATGCAAATGCTTTTGCACTCGCCGTCGAGAAAGTCGCAGATCCCCGCAGCAGCGTTGCCTCCGGCACCCCGGCGTCTTCATTCACGGTGGCCATGGAAGATGCAGCAAGCAAAAACCGCGCCGACGCTGTGCGCAACTGCACGCTGCCGGCGTCTGCCGTCCTGAGATTGTCGCCGGCAAAAATCGTCGTACCCACAGCTGCACCCGCTCCGCCGATACTAGCGCGATCGGAGGCCACCACTGTTCCCAGAGGGCCACTGGAAGCGCCCCAGACTGGCGCCATCAACAAGCAAGATGTCATAAGGGCAGCAACAATTTCCCGCAGGCGCGCCATGGAGGTCTCCAAGAGGGCTACCTGAAGAATACTCACAGCTTCTCCCGCCGTCAATAAAGATTCATCTCCCGGGCCAAAGAATTTTTTGGCTTGAATTGCCGGCCTCCTCTGGCTGTAGCGCGCTTCCACTGCTACAATGCATGCCAACACATGGCTGACTGGAAACAGATCACCGCCCGGATTCGTCGGGCCCGCACCGGCAAGGACCCCGTCGGGCAACTTTCTAATTTGTACGAAAAAACCCGCGACGCCATGGTGGCCTTCGAGCTGGCGCGCTATTTCGAAACCGCCGGTCAAAATCCCGAAGCCGCCAAATGGTACCTCGCCGCTGCGGAACGCTTTCGCCGTGCGGATTGGAAAACCAAGGCGCAAGAAGCGGCGGCGAGACTCGGCGCGGACGGTGCCGCTGTCGATCAAGCTCCTGCGTCAGGCGATCTTGTCTCGACGCCTCCCGTTGCCGATCCCGAGCCCTTAGCAGAGGAGCCTTCCGCCCCCTCCGAATCTTCTGCCGCTCCCCCGTCATCTGAAGCGGAAGCCGACGACGCCTCCGCCACGTCCGCCGGAGAGTCCGCCGATTCCCCGGACAAAAAACGCCGTCGCCGTGGCCGCCGGGGCGGCCGCAATCGCCGAAAGGGCGAGGCTCCCAAGGGCCCGGCGGCGGTCTCGGCCTCGCGCGCCGCCGAATCGGCAGCTCCAGCGAAAGGCTTGCCGTCAAGAGTCTTCGACGAACCGGCCGGGCCCCGACCTTCGCGGGCTGCCGAGAGTCGCACCACCCCCGTACTCCCCGTCGAACCGATGGTCGAACCTGGCGGGCCAAGCGTGCGCGGCCGTTCCGGCGATCCCGGCTTGTCCTCTCGATTGTCGCTTCTCGAAATGCAGCTTCGCCGGCTGTTGACCTGTCCTCCCGTAAAACTTAGCGAAGCGGACCACGCTCCGGTCGGTCCCGGGGTTTTTGTCCTCACCGATTCTGACCTCACCAGCTATTACTACGTCGAAGCGTGCCAGACTCTGCGCATCGCCGTCGGAAACCTTTTGCGCGGTGGCGCAAGCCGCCGGGGCGCGGATTCCCTCAAGCCGCAACTTGCCGAACATCTGGGCATCCCCGAATCGCGCGTGACAAAGTATCTCGCCGATCACTGCGTGGTCCGCTGGCTCCAGCTTGATGAAGGCGCCTCCCACTTTGCCCATTTTGTGACCGCCATCATTCGCCCCACGCTGAACGAGTAGTCGAGCAAAACAGGCGCATCTCGCTAACAGGTCTGCTTCTCTGCTCGACTCCCTGCTTGAACTCGGGAAACTGATAGCCCATTCGTTCTAGACCTAGCTCCCATCGCGCCCCCGGCCGACTGCCGTTCCCTGCACCTAATTGCCGTTCAACCCCCATTTTTGACCGTTCGCTGTATGCCCCTGGCATCCCGCCTGCCTTATCGTCAAACTATAGGTGTAGAAAGACTTATTGGACGTACCACTGGAAAATGGTACGGTGTTCGGGGCCCGGGGGGCTGTTGAGGGCTCGGTTTTCATCCAATTCCGTTGAGCCGTTGCGCCGCATCTTTTGAAAGCGAGGGTTGAGCTTTATGCCGAATCGTGTGGGGACGCAGATTCTGAGAACCATGGACTGGGCGCTGTGCAAGACAGCCGGGTTTGCCTTTGACAGCATTCAGTATTTCAACAAGCGCAATCCGAATCCCTCTGTCACTCCGCAGTGGTCCGATAAGCCGCTGCTCAAATCCTGGGAGAAGACCAAGCCCACGCTGGGCTTCCCGCGGCAGACCGATTCTCTCTGTCCGGCATGCGTCAAAGAGGCGCGCGAAGCAATCATCGCCGGGAAAAAAGACTGGCGCGATCTGATGCATGAGAAAGTTGGCGAAATCAAAGCGCAGATCATCGAGCGCGACAATCAGATTTGGATGGTCAAGGATTGCCCCATCCACGGCCACTACGAAGACATGATGGCCATCGATGCCAAGTTCCTCGACTGGATCGAAAAGCAATTCCCTGGCCGCGACATTCCCGCGCACAACGACGAAGATCTGCACAAGCACGGCTCTTCTACCGTTCGCTACGGACGGGGCTCCGTTCTTACCGTCGATCTCACCAACCGCTGCAACATGATGTGCGATCCCTGTTTCATGGACGCCAACCAGGTCGGCTACGTACACGAACTTGGCTGGGATGAAGTTAAGGAAATCTTAGACAACGCGCTCAAGATCAAGCCGCGCCGTCAGATGTCTGTGCAGTTCTCCGGCGGCGAACCGACCATGAGCCCGCTTTTCCTCGACGCCGTGGCCTACGCCCGCAAGATCGGCTACAACAGCGTTCAGGCCGCCACCAACGGCATCGAATTCGCCAAGAGCAAGGAATTTTCGAAGAAAGCCTTCGACGCCGGCATGCGCTACGCCTATCTGCAATTCGACGGCATCGGCAACGACGCCAACAGCCATCGCCAGATCGGCAACCTCTTCGACGTGAAACTCCGCGCCATTGAGAACATGCACGAAGCGGGCATCGAAATCGTTCTCGTCGTCACCATCGTCAACAACGTAAACAACGACCAGGTCGGCTCGGTCGTGAAATTTGCGATGGAAAATCCGAAAAAAATCGCTTTCGTCAGCTTCCAGCCGGTTTCCTTCACCGGCCGCGACGAAGACATCACTCCGGAACGCCGTCTGCGCCAGCGCTACACTCTCTCGCATCTCGCCAAGGACGTCAGCGCTCAGGTAGGCAAGGTTGAGCCCACGCGCGACTGGTTCCCCATCTCCTTCGTCAGCACTTTTGCTGGCTTTGCGGACATGGTCAAGGGCAACGAGTCCCAATGGGGCTCCCTGTCCTGCGGCTGTCACCCCAATTGCGGGGTTGGCACCGCCTTGATGATCAACAAGGAGACCAAGGAATGGGCGCCCGTTCCGCGCTTCCTCGATGCCGTCCAGCTTACCAAGGACGTCACGGCCATTACCGACGCGGCCCGTGGCAAGAATTTCTCCAACTTCATGATGGCGATGGCACTGCTGAAAAACTATCACCCCTTTCAAGGACCCAAGGGTCTTACTCTTACCGCTCTGTTCAAGAAGTTTGACAAGACTTGGGCGCTCACCAAGAAAGCCACGGTAAAGTACGGACGCACCTCTCCGGATCGCAAGATTGACGACGCCATGAAGCGCCGCCAGGATCCTTGGAACTTCCTGTTCATCGCCGGCATGTGGTTCCAGGACCTTTTCAACTATGATTTCCGCCGCACCGAAATGTGCATCATCCCGTACGCCACCCAGCAAGGCGAGATCTCTTTCTGCGCCTACAATACGGGCGTAGGCTGGCGCCAAATCATCGAAAACATGCACAAGAACGCCACGGTCGCCGAGTGGTACAAGAACCACGGCAAACACGAAATCTACGCCAAAGGCAAGAGCGTCAATCTCCAAAGCTTTGAACACTCTCTGAAAATTGATGCCGATGACGCCGCACGCGTTCGGCACCTCGAACACGACATTCCGCAAACGGCCGCGGAAGAAGATCGTGCCCGCCGCAAAAAGGCCTTCGAGGAACAAGCCAAAGTTCGCGCTATCTACGAAGAACTGGTCCTCAAGAAGCCTCAACCAACGGTGGTTCAGATCGGCACTGTTTCCGACATTGCCCGAGCCACGCCATCCAATTTCGCCAACGCCGGCAAGCCAGTAACCATCGCACCCGCCTCCGGCAACGGCAGCGCCCCTCTAAACGGAAACGGTCATTCGAACGGTAACGGCCACTCCAACGGGAACGGCGCCAAAGCGCCCAGCACCTCCGAGAAAGCCGCCGAAGCCGTAGCCGGCGACTAGGTAGCTCTGCCCAAGAGGGGTGCAGCATGCTGCGCCCGTCTTGGAAACGTGTATCCTGCAACTCTGCAGTTTGCGCCTGGCTCCGGTTCTCCCCGGAGCCAGACGCATTTAAGCCACGCCTCGAGCCCAAAGAAGGAGCCTCCTCATGCACACGCTCGCCGGACGGGTCGCCCTGGTAACAGGAGCCAGCCGTGGCATCGGCAAAGCCATCGCCCTTGCCCTGGCTGACGCCGGCGCCGATATCGCCGTAAACTACCGCGCCCAGGCCGAAGCCGCCGAAGCCGTGTGCCAATCAATCCGCTCCGCCGGCCGCAAATCGATCGCCATCCAAGCCGACGTCTCCATCACCACGGATGTCAATCGCTTGGTGAAAACGGTAGAAAACGAACTCGGTCCGGTCGGCATTCTCGTGAACAATGCCGGGATCGCCAAGATTCTTGCCCCCGATCAAGTCACCGAAGAAATCTGGAACGAATTCCTCCGCATAAACCTCACCTCCGTCTTTCTAGTCACCCAGCGCGTTCTACCCGGAATGCGCACCACCCGCTGGGGCCGCATCATCAATCTTTCCTCTGTAGCCGCCCAATACGGCGGCGTCATCGGCCCGCACTACGCCGCCACCAAGGCGGGAATCTTGGGCCTCACTCGTTCTTACGCCTCGCAATTCGCCAAAGAAGGCATCACCGCCAACGCCATCGCCCCCGCTCTAATCGAAACAGACATGGTGGCGGGTCTCCCCAGAGAGCTAGCCAACCGCATCCCCGTTGGCACCTTCGGTAGCGCCGACGAAATCGGCCGTGCCGCCGTCACCCTTGCGGAAAGCTCCTTCACCACCGGACAGACCATCAACATCAACGGTGGTCTCTATATGAGCTAATGCCGGCTGCTTGCTCCCCTCGAAGGCCATGGAAAACCGCGGTTGACGGGATGGCGTAGCTATCCATCCTGTGGGTTCTGGCGGTCAACTTCGACTGCCTAACGGTTGACGTGCTGCCGTGACCGGGCGCTCGAAGCTTCGCACTAACCAAAGCAAGTCCGGTTCATTGTTCAGGTATTGCTGTAGCCGGAAGTGAAAACGTTCAACGATGCCCATCCCCTAAGATGTTTCGGACACTCGCCAAACGCAGTTCAGAAAAATGGTCATCAACAAGCAAGCGGGGATGACTCGCCCCAAGTGCGCCATTTCCAGTCCGTCGGTGAATCAATTGCCTGTTTTCAATGTTTGTGCCACAACGAATGACGCTCCACCCATCGCCAACGCCACCAGCAAGCTGCTCATCTCATCCGCATTACGCCATTGTGCCGCCACACGCGGCCCATGAAGGACAATCACCCACAGCAAGAACATAATCCCCAGCCAGGTCGCCGCCAAACCGCCGAATTTCTGGATCGCTATGCACAACCCCGCCACCATCATCCCAACACCCGTCAGATACACCCAAAACAAATGCCCCGGAATCCACGGCGTCACCAGCGTGGCAATAAACCCGGCATACATAAAGTGCTGCAGGCCAAAAATCACCATGGAGCCCGCAAAAAGCCATCGCCCCAGCTTGCCCAACCAGGCCACCGCCGCGTTCCACCCGCGGGACTTGGGCCAGTCGGCGGTCAGCGTTGCCGCTAACACGAAGGCCGCGCCTGCCAACGCCAGAGGTTCGAGTGCCCGGGTACGATCGTTCCCATTGTGTATCACCGCGCTGAGTCTCTGCGTATGCAGCAGCAACACGCACAAAAGAAACACCCACCCCAAAACCGTCGCAGAAAGCCGCGCCTTCCCATTCGCGAGGATGCTCACGCCCGCCACGATCAGCACGGCCCCTGTCAAATACGCCCCCAATGCGCCTCCCGGAGACCACGGCGGCACAGGCGGCAATCCACCCAGATATCTCCCGTATACGATGTATTGAACGCCGAATGCCACCATGGGAATCGCGAAGAAAAAACGGCCCAATCCGAGCAATCGATCCATACCTTCCTACCTCCAGCGCCGACATCAGCTAGCCCGTCAGGAGGCTGAACCGACGCGCTTTTCCCCATTGCATTTTCCAAGGTCTGCGGTTTTGCGTGGCTATGATGAAATAGACGCTTCGCGGCGGCAAAATGATTCTGGAGATTCCTACCAGAGGGAAATCCGCCTATCCTGCTATAATCAACGAGAAGGCCGTTCCGGGGACCATACCAATGCCAATCTACGAATACGTCTGCGAAAACTGCAAAGCCCAGTTCGAGAAAATCGTCATCAACAAACAGCAAGAAATCTCCTGCCCCAAGTGCGCCAGTAAAAAAGCCACGATCCAGCTTTCCGTCTTCGCCACGGCGGGCTCCGGCGGCTCCTCCGCGCCCTCTGGTAGTTCCTCGAGCGGTGGAGGCGGCTGCTGCGGCGGCGGTTGCAGCTGCCACTAGCACTTTTGCTGTCCGGCGACTAGAGCTGCATGCGAGGCTACATGTCTATTACCACCGCCGAGCAACTCGAAAAACTCCGCGCCTGCGGCCTAATCGTAGCCAAAGCCCTACGCGCCATGGCTAGCGCC
>Ga0207151_1148_pt1 | contig 15938 bp, 9 predicted proteins | sample Alteio_BWMinHeat_29_FD_153523 | JGI IMG/M metagenome (GOLD analysis project Ga0207151, IMG submission 153523) | Enriched cells from forest soil in Barre Woods Harvard Forest LTER site, Petersham, Massachusetts, United States -... | ecosystem: Environmental > Terrestrial > Soil > Temperate forest >... | reverse complement strand
AGGGACTCTGAATGTTTCGGTAACCGGAATGACTTCGCTTCCGATCTTGGGGACAGGTCCCAACACAACAGCGAGCAGCAACGTCAGCCTAACGATCAATTGAGCGAAATTATTGTTGTCTGGCAGTCGACGGTTTCTTGAAACCAGACAAGACTTGGTTCTGTTCACAACTTCCCTAATTTCTGAAGACAAAGGGTTCACTTGCAACGGACGGTCCGGTACAGCCACCAAACAATATTCGGCATTCCTGTCGTGAGTCATTTGCGTGTTGTAGGAAAATAGCCCACGATCCGCCATTGTTGCGAAAGAAGCTATATAGCGATCTCGAGCTGCCGTGTTTTTCCTCCCGCCGGCCTCAGCCTCTGCCCCTGACCTAACGGAATAACCTAAGTGTGAGTTTCGCGCTTCGATGGTTTTCGGAAGCGCGTTTGCCGGACATCGGCAAAGTCTCTAACGCCTTGGAACCACGGGACATTGTGTGCCGTTTGAGACAGACGCTCGCGCCCTGCGGATGTTATTGGTGATGGAAGGATTTGGGATCCTCTCTGGCCCGTTGCTGCAGCTATCCCCAAGTCGCTGTACGGATTCCGGGTAAGGAGAATTTCACATGAACAGGAAGAGGTTCGAAGCCGTGCCTTTGTTGATCGCTATGGCGAGCCTGGGAGCGATGGCGCCCGCGGGAAAAGCGCAATCCGCCGTTGGCGCGGGAACTTCTTCGAGCAACGCCGAGTCGTCATCCTCCCGAACAAGCTCGCGCGGAGGGCAACCACACTTGGATCTAACCTACCGGCGTCCGACAGAGAAAATGAAGCTCAAGAACTACTTCTTCGATACTTTCGGCCCGTATCCAATCGTTGGAGCGGCGATCTTGGGAGCTGTTAATCAGGGAAATCACACGCCGCCGGAGTGGGGGCAGGGTTTTAAGCCGTATGGCGAGCGAGTGGGGTCAGACTTCGGAATTGCGATGGTGACGACGACAACGCGCTATGCGCTGGCGAAGGCTTTTCGCGAAGACACCATTTATTACCGCTGTGAGTGCAAAGGCGTTTTTCGGCGGATGGGTCATGCGCTGATTTCGACGGTGACGGCACGCCGCGGGGAAGACGGCCATCGGCGTTTGTCGTTTCCAGCGATCATGGCACCGTATGCAGGCTCGATGACCGCCGTGTATGGATGGTATCCAGGCCGCTATGGCGCCAAAGACGGTTTTCGGATGGGCAACTACGCGCTACTGGCGTTCGCGGCGGGAAATGTCGCCAGGGAGTTCATCTACGGGGGCCCCCACACATTGTTTAGCCATGTGGATCGCTCAGCATCTCCGGAAACGGAACGCGCAGCTAACTCAAACCCGTGAGTCTGATTCATGAACGACAACTCCACAGCTCCTGGTTGGACCCGTGCGGACGCGCCGCAATCTGCGGCACTCACGCAATCTGCGCTCACTTCCCTGTGGAGAACGTTCAACGGCTTTCTCGAATGGTTCGGCGAGCTGGGCATTTTTGTCTGGCAGGTGATGCGGGCCGCCGTGCGGCGTCCCTTTGAAGGCCGGGAACTGATTCGGCAGCTCGACGAGGTGGGCTCCAAATCACTGCCGCTAGTGGCACTGGCAGGTTCCGCTATCGGTGCGGTGCTGGCGCTAGAAACCCGTCACAGCCTGATTCAATTCGGCGCGAAGTCCATGCTTCCCGCCGCCATCGTGTTTTCGATCATTCACGAAACCGGTCCGGTGGTCACTGGCCTGGTAATTAGCGGCCGGGTGGGCGCGGGGATCGGCGCGGAATTGGGCTCGATGAAGGTAACCGAGCAGATCGATGCCATCGAAGCCTCCGGCGTAAATCCCTACAAACTGCTGGCTTTCACACGCATCCTGGCTTGTATCCTGGTGCTCCCGCTGCTCACCCTGGCCGCCGATTTCTGCGGCGTAGTGGTCGGCTGGATTGCCGATACCATCGCCGAGCCGATTTCCTTCCACAAATTCATTCATGCAGGATTTGCCGGCACCAGCTTCAACGACTTTCTGGCGCCGACTTTCCGAACCGCGGTGTTCGGCCTGATCATTGGAACGGTCGCGTCCTTCCAGGGGATGCGCAGTGAAGGTGGGACCGAGGGTGTGGGCCGTTCGGCGACGAGCTCGGTGGTCTTATCGTCGCTCTTTGTGATTTTGGCCGACGTCATTTTGGTGAAATTGATCCTGGTGTTCTTCCCTTGATGCTCGCCAGCGACACCATCACGCTCCGGGAAACGCAGAGCAGCGCCTACCGCGCCACTGAACACGCGGAGCGGAGCGGCGCCGGGCCAGCTGTCGTCCTGCAAGGCCTGCATAAATCTTTCGGTACGCAAAAGGTGTTGGATGGAATTGAGCTCACAGTTGGCAGCGGCAAGACCCTGGCGGTCCTCGGCCGCAGCGGAACCGGCAAGAGCGTGCTGCTGAAGCTGATCATCGGGCTGCAGAAGCCGGACGCCGGCTCGATTCGTGTTCACGGGCAGGAGATCACGAGCGCCGGGGCCGAACAGGTGAACCAGATCAGGAAGACCATCGGGTTCCTATTCCAGCACGCGGCGCTCTACGACTCTTTGACCGTCGCGGAAAACGTAGCGTTTCCCTTGCGGCGCCATACAAAGCTGACTGCCTCCGAGCGGGGCGACCGCATCAGGGAATTGCTGTCTGCTGTGGGCATGGAAGGCGACCTCGAGAAAATGCCCAGCGATCTCTCGGGCGGCATGCAGAAGCGAGTGGGACTGGCGCGGGCGCTGGCGCTTGAACCCGGTATTTTGCTGCTCGATGAACCGACCGCTGGGCTCGATCCCATCACCTCGCGCGAGATCGATGAGTTGATTCTGAAGCTGCAAGAAGAACGCGACGTGGCATCGATCGTGGTGACCCACGATTTGCACAGCGCAAAGATCATCGCCGACCGCGTTGTACTGCTGCACAAAGGGAACGTCGTGATCGAGGGCACCTTCCAGGAGCTGGAAAAAAGCGACGACCAATTCGTCGCGGAGTTCTTCAAGCGGGATTCATAGGAGCATATATGTCAAGAGCGGCCAGGCTGGGAGTTTTCATCATTGCGACGCTGGCGATTCTAGCGGCAGGAATCTTCATCATTGGCGACCGGCAATACCTGTTTACCTCCACCTATCGGTTGAAGGCGCAATTCAGCACTGTGGTTGGGCTGGATGCAGGCGCCGAGGTGCGAGTCGGCGGAGTACATGGAGGCAGCGTGCGCCGCATCGATTTGCCGAACCAGCCGACCGGCAAAATCACCGTGCTGATGGATCTGCGGCGCTCGACCCATGACATTATCAAGCAGGACTCGGTCGCCGCTATCCAGACCGAAGGCCTACTCGGCAATGAATATGTCTCGATCTCATTTGGGTCCGCCCAGGCGTCAAATGTTCGGGACGGCGACACGATCGCCAGCGAGGCTCCCCTGGTCATCGCGGACCTGATCAAGAAGACGGACGGCATTCTGGACAGCAGTAAGGTCGCCATGGATAACGTCACGGTGGTAACGGCGAACCTGAGTTCCATCAGCGGCAAAATCGATAAGGGCCAGGGAACCATCGGATCGTTGATCAACGACAAGAAAATGTATACCCAGATCGACCAGGCTACGGTTGGGATGCGCGACACGATGACCCACGCACAAGCGGGAATTGCCGACTTCCAGGAAAACATGGAGGCGTTGAAGCAAAACTTCCTGCTGCGCGGCTACTTCAAGAAGCGCGGCTATGAAGATTCGGCCGAATTGGCGAAAAACGTAATCCCGGCCCTGCCAGAAGGTGCTCCTTTGAAAACCTTCACCTACGATCCAAAACGCCTTTTCGATAAGGTTGACACGGCCAAGCTGAAGAATCAGGACTCTCTGCGCGAAGCTGGGCAGTTTCTTGCTGGTAATGAGTTTGGCATTGCGGTGGTTGTCGTCTATAGCGGCATGACGGGCGACAGCCAGAAAGACTTGGTGCTCACGCAGGCGCGTGCAGCGGTGGTCCGCGCCTACCTGGTTGGCAACTTTGGTTTCGATGATGCGCAGCTGAAGACCCTGGGAATGGGCAAAAAGAGCGGTGTCGCAAGCGACTCGGGCTGGGGGACGGTCGAAATTATTGTTTATGCGGCGGGCACAGGAGTTCCGGGCAACCAGCAGGCTGGAATCCAGAATGTTGCCCACCCATAAGTTCCCTTGGAACAACGAGCTGCCCAGCTAGGCCCGACAGGTTGTTCAGAACCCGGCATCCGACTTAGTGCGCTGTGGGTTTGTCTGGACTCTCGAAGTCTCTGCATAAAACCAGGCAAGTAACTCCCCCACCGATGATTGCAGCGGCGAGCTTAAAGTGGCCTCCGAGTGCATGTGCAGGCGCCTGGCTCGGCGGGTTGGCAGCCAGACCGCAGGGTCCATGCGAGTGCGACCGGTGATACTTCGAGTTTGGATCGAAATCAGGATATTCCTCGGGGATGGGCTTCCAGGAATCGTGATATTCGACTCCGAAATCCGAGCGCACGCTGTAGGTCTGAGTCTCCTCGATGGTTTTTGTTTCTTTGCCGGACGCGACCTCGACCGTTCCGGTCTGGCTTGTGGCCCGCACTTCGCATCGTGAGACCACCGTCACTTGGCCGGCGGTTGTGCCGCGCGCTGGAACCAGCCGAACGTCCAACGCGAAGATCACCAGTTCCTCGCTGCCGCTGACAGTGGAATAGTTCATAGTGCCCCGGTCTAGCTCGACGACTGCGTGGCTCCCCGCGCGAAAGACACGTAACGCACTGCTTGGCTGCAGCACCAGCTTCGTACGACCTAGTTGCACCTGAATCTGCCCTTCTTCATCGGTCTGCAGGAGATCGCCAGAGAAGATGCTGGCACCCGAGCTGACGTTTGCGCCCCCCAGCTGTCCGTGATTGGCTTGAAGGACAACGCCGGCGGATGGTTCCTGCCCTAGACCTAGTGGTACCAGTACACTATAGGCAACGAGCAAGAGACCTACACAAGTTCTGCCGTGGAATCGCATTGGAACCTCCAAATCTCCATACTCAGCCTAACGGCGGTGCGTCCGCCAATCCAAGAACTTCTCTAATTTCTGTTACTTGAGCGGAACTCACCCATCGGTACTACCGGACTAGTACTTTAGGCCCTCTTGTGGGTTTGGCTACATACCCCGCGAGGGGGAATGACAAAAACGTTTCCCCGACCCACCCTTACCTATAAGGAAGCTTTAACCTTCCCCTAGCGCATTCCCGAAGAGGGAAAAGAGGCAGGAAATGTCAGAAGCCCTGTTGTCACCCGCGAAGTATGTCCGGAGCTCGGCAATCGTCAGCCGGGAAATAGGTGGAGAGACTCTTGTTGTCCCGGTCCGCGGCGGTGTCGGCGACTTGGACTCCATCTTCTCCTTCAACCCCCTCGGTTCGGAGCTCTGGAACCTCCTCGAAGCAGGCACCTCGGTAGAGGAAATGGCGGATTGGGTCGTCGAGCATTACGAAGTCGCCTCTCAGCAGGCTTTAGCAGATATACAAGCTTTCATAGAGGAATTGAGCGGAGCAGGGCTCGTGCATCATCGCGGGCAGCACGGGAGCCAGGCTTAGTCGCCCGGCGGATAGGCAAACGAGTGGAAGTCGCAAGCTACAATCGGTTCAGCATCGACGTTCACCAGCGATTCTCAGGAAAGCGGGTGCCCTCGGAAGTGTCCATCGAGGTCACTCGCCGGTGCCCGCTCGAATGCTTGCACTGTTACAACAATCTTTCGATGGCCGACCAGGCAGCCCGAGCCTCCGAACTTACCTTGGCAGAGCATTGCCGCCTTCTTGACGAATTGCGAGACGCCGGCTGTCTGTGGCTTCTCTATACCGGCGGAGAGGTCTTCGCGCGTAAAGACTTCCTGGACATCTATACCGAGGCCAAGAAGCGGGGCTTTCTAGTCACCATCTTCACCAACGGAACGTTGATTACCCCTCGCGTAGCCGACTATTTGGCCGAATGGCGGCCGTTCGCCATCGAAATCACGCTATACGGCGCAACCCGCGAGACCTACGAAGCTCTGACGCAGATTCCTGGGTCCTATGACCGCTGCATCCGTGGCATCCGGCTCCTCCTTGAGCGCGGCCTGCCGCTCAAGCTCAAGACCGTTCCCACCACGGTTAACCGCCATGAAGTCTACGAAATGAAGCGCATGGCGGAAGAAGACTTCGGCGTCGAGTTCAAGTTCGACCCCTTGGTCAATCCTAGAATCGACTGTTCGGCCAGCCCACTCGGTGTCCGGCTGATCCCAGAAGACGTGGTGGCCCTGGATTTTCACGACCCCAAGCGCCGCGACGAATACCGGCGACTCGCCGACCACGACATGTCCCTGGCGACCGGGGCTAACTCCGGCGACCAGGTCTATTTCTGCGGCGGGGGAATGACCGGCTGCGCTTTCGACCCGACCGGGAAAATGTCCATCTGCGTGATTTCGCAGCAGGAGCACTACGACTGGCGCAACGGCTCTTTCGCCGAAGGCTGGAACGATGCGCTGCTGAAGACCCGCAGCAAGAAGAAAACGCGAGAGACCCGTTGCAATCGCTGCCGTATCCAGTCCCTCTGCAGCATGTGTCCGGCCAACGGCGAACTGGAAGCTGGCCACCCGGAGTCGCCCGTCGATTTCCTTTGCCAGGTCGCCCATTTGCGCGCCTACACCCTTGGATATGACGTGCCGGAGCACGGGAAATGCCCGTGCTGTGCCGAAGGCACCTATCATGCCGCGCTTCGCCAGTCGGCCCAGCACATTCAGGCCAATAAAGTGGATGTCGGATCCTGGAAGCCGATTCCGCCGGCCGCGACATTGCTTCCGGTGCTTTCTTCGAGCAGTAGCGGCCCTGGTACTTGCGGCTCCTGCTCTTCGCCGCCGAGATAGTTTGAGAACAGCCGGATAAGGTTCAGAAAAAGAAAGAGTAATGAGCAAAACCTCGCAACAGCCGGAATCGAAGCGCAAGCCCTACGAGCCACCCAAGGTGGTCGCGGTAAGCCTGCGTCCTGAAGAGGCTGTGCTGGGGCACTGCAAGATCGCTGGCTCGGGTGGACCTGTTTCCGGTTCTTGCCGGGCTGTGGTCGCCTGCAAGTCCCTCGGATCTTGAAGGAGCATACGGAGTTGAACGCCGCGGTCTACAATTCGGCGCCTGGATTGGCAACTCTCCCCGCGGAGCCATCCGTGGCTTCGCGAATCGCCTTGAGCGTCGGCGGGATTTCGTTTGGCGTGAGTTCCTCTGGCGATTTAAGGCTCGCCCTGGAGCCGGCTCTAGCCGAATTTGCGTCCGGCAATGCAGTCTGCGACGTCGAAATCGCAGCCTCTTGGACCGATCATCTCGAACTCCCCGCTACCGCGCCCGCATTCCAATCCGGTGGACTCTGGAGCGCCTTCGAGGAAGATGGGGGGTTCTCCTTTTATTTCCAGACTGCCTATCTCGGCAGCGCGCCCTACAAGAAAGCCCATTTCGACCGACGCTTCACTCGCGGCCGGGTTCTGCTGCTCAAGCGGTATTTCGATCCCAAGCTGCCCGTTTACCCCCTCGAATACCCTCTCGACGAGCTTTTGATGATTCATCGGCTGTCCACCGGCCCGGGTGTCGAAGTTCATGGGTGCGGAGTTATTACGCGTGATGGCCTCGGGCGCCTTTTCGTCGGCCACTCGGGCGCCGGAAAAAGCACGACGTCCCGCCTTTGGCTGAACCAGCCCGGCGTATGCGTGCTCAGCGACGACCGCATCATTCTTCGCAAGACCGGCGAGCACATCACCATGCACGGCACGCCTTGGCATGGCGATGCCGGCCTTGCCGCGCAAGCCTCTGGAGGCCTGGACCGTGTTTTCCTGCTCGAACACGGCTCCACAAACGAAATCATTCCGCTCGAGCCTTCCCGTGCCGCCGCCGAGCTCTTCACCCGCACTTTCGTTCCGCATCACAGCTCCGCCGGACTCGCGCACGTGCTGCAATTCATCGAGCAGATTGCCCGCAAGGTTCCCGTAGCACTGTTTCGGTTTGTTCCGGACCCTAACGCAGTGGAGGCCATTCTTCGTGCCGCATAGCGACGAAAAGGTATGGATGGATTCGCCGCGCTTTCACGCGATGTGCGAGGCACTGCTCGCATCCGGGCATCAGGTGCGGTTTCATGCACGAGGTCTGAGCATGCAGCCGAATCTTCGCGATGGCGATGCAGTCATCGTGGCAGCCGCTCAGGAATCCGATCTTCGCCGCGGCGACATCATTCTTTCGCACGATCGCCATTCGCTTCGCGTTCATCGCTTAATTTCAGCAAAGGCTCGCGGCGAGCTCATCACCCGGGGTGACGCCGGACTTGAAAACGATGACGCAGCGCAATCGCTGATCGGGCGCGTCACTGCTATTGAGCGCAACGGGCAAAGGATAGCGGCGAGTGGTTGGCGTGCACAGATGTTGAGCGGGTTCCGCGCGCTGGCGCGACGCATCCAACGTGCCGCCGGCGTGCGCCTGAGGAAATTGGCTTCGAGTTTCGCTTTTCTCGCCTGTCTGTCGCTGTTGGGTATGTTCTGGAGCGTGGCTCCGGCTGCAGCTCAGGCGGATCTTGCCGTGACCGCGGACACCGCTGCACCAAACCCTGTGGCCTCAGGCGGCACCATCACCTACACGGTCACCGTCGTCAACAATGGGCCAAACACCGCGACGACGCCCTCCGTGCGCATGGTCATCCCAGCCAATACCACCTATGTCTCCTTCACCAGAACAGGAGGCACCGGGACTTGGAACTGCACCGGCGTCGTGCCAGGCGGGACCGGCACCCTTACCTGCACCCGCACGGCGAACATGGGCACCGGCAGCACGGCGACATTTACGATCGTGGTGGCCGTGAACACCAGCACACCCGGAAATACGGTCATCACCAATACGGTTTCCATTTCCTCAACCACCGCCGATCCCACCCCCCTGAACAACTCGGCCTCGACCAATGTGACCGTCAACGCAGCGGACTTGGCATTAACGCAGGCCGCAAATCCGACGGTCGCCCAGCCCGGCGGAAACATCACCTACACTTTGACCTTGACCAATAACGGCGCGAACACCGCTGCGAATGCCGTGGTCTATCAGCAGACGCCCCCCAACACGACGTTTCAATCGGTGACGGTCAGTCCAGCTGGCGCTTGGACTTGCAACACGCCATTTGTCGGCAGTACCGGTCAGATTCTTTGTACCGATGGGGCAAACCTAGCCAATGGGGCGGTGGTGACCTTCACGATCGTCGTGAATATAAACGCCGGCACGACTCTAGGAACGGTGATTCTGAATTCCGCGGACACTACTTCGACCACGGCTGATCCGGCGCCGAACAACAACGCCTCGACTTCCTCCGTTTTGGTGGAAAGCGGAACACAGGCAGACCTTGCAGTGACCATGACCGCTGCGCCCACGCCGGTCTTCATCTCTTCGAATCTGACTTACACGCTCACGGTGCAAAACCTGGGACTTGTGAACACCGCGGACGGAAAGCTTGTGGATACACTCCCCGCAGGTACCACCGCCGCTGGCTTTAGCACCACGCAAGGTTCTTGTGCAGGCACGACAACGGTCACCTGCACCTTCGGTGCGGTGACAACCGGCAGCACAATCACTGTCGCCATCAGCCTGACGACGCCGGCCAGTCCAGGAGCGCTCAACAACTCCGCTACGGTCAGCTCGACAACGGCGGATCCTGTGGCGAGTAACAACACCGCGACAACCATAACGGTTGTGCAACCGCTGGTTTGCGCGTCGCCTGGCAAAGATGGTGCTGGCGGCACCTTGAATGGCATCGTCAATGCGTACTACCCACCTGCAGGTGCGGGCACTCTGGCCGCAGCCTCCAACTCCGTTGCGCTTGGCGCCGCTGCGGCCGGGGGCGCCCAAACATCCATTGCAGCCGGTGACCTGCTGCTCGTCATTCAGATGCAAGACGCGGCCATCAACCCGACCAATACCAGTGCCTATGGCCACGGCACGCCCGGCGAGCCGTCGTCGGGCTGGACCAACTTAAACAACTCCGGAAACTTCGAATTCGTGACCGCGACCAACGCCGTACCCAATACCGGTGGCACTCTCAACTTCCTCGGAACGGGACCGACAGGCGGCCTGCTGAATACGTACACAAGCGCTGCGTACAACGCCGGGGTGCAGGGACAAAGAACGTATCAGGTGATTCGCGTGCCGCAATACACGTCCGCAACTCTGAGTTCCGGGTTGACCGCGATGATCTGGAACGGTACGACCGGTGGCGTGCTCGCCATTGACGTTGCTTCGCAGCTGACGCTAAGTGGAACGGTAGCGGTTGACGGGTTGGGATTCCGCGGAGGCGGAGGACGAATCCTTACTGGCGGTACAGGCGTCGCGACCGACTACGTCACACTTTCGACGAATGCGGCCAACGGTTCGAAGGGCGAGGGCATCGCCGGGACTCCAGAGTTTGTGGTGAATGGCGCAATTGCAAGCCCGGCCCAGACCCCCACGGATACAGGTGTCGAAGGATACCCCAACGGCAGCTACTCGCGCGGCGCACCAGGGAATGCAGGCGGCGGCGCGACGGACGCAGATCCGCCGGTCAACGACCAGAATAGCGGCGGCGGTGGTGGCGGAAATGGCGGCGCTGGGGGCCAAGGTGGTTTTGGTTGGAACAGCGCCGGCATCGTCGGTGGTTTTGGCGGTGCGGCATTTCCGGGCACGAGCAGCGCCATGATCATGGGCGGCGGCGGCGGAGCGGGAACGACCAATAACGGTTCGTTCTGGTCTGACGCAACACAGACCGGCAACCACGACTGTGGTGGAAACTGCACGGGCATTTATAGCAGCGGCGCGCCCGGCGGCGCCATCGTAATCATGCACGCCGGCTCAGTCACGGGAACCGGAACGGTCACCTCGAATGGTTTGACCGCACTTGATGAGGAAAATGACGGCGCCGGCGGCGGTGGCGCTGGTGGCTCCATCCGCGTGCTGGCAAGCAGCGGTGGACTTGGCGGATTGACCGTTGTCGCCGTCGGCGGAAATGGCGGAGACACCTGGCCTGAGCAGGTGCCGGGCACGCCCTTCCCGGGAAACCGTCACGGCGCTGGTGGCGGCGGCAGTGGCGGTGCGGTGTTTCTCTCCGGCTCGCCGGCTGCTTCGAACGTGAGCGGCGGCTCGCCCGGCGCTTCGACAACAGCACTTGATCCTTATGGAGCAACGGTTGGCGCCCCGGGAGCAACGATAACGACGTATTCCATTCCTGAGACTCCTGGCACGCAGCCCGGGTCGGAGTGCGCTTCTGCAGATCTCGCTGTAACGAATTCCGGCTCACCCAATCCGGTCTTTCCAGGACCCGGACCGGGTAACATCATTACCTACACGCAGAGCGTCACCAACAATGGCCCCCTCGACGCCTTGAACGCGACATTCAGCGAAGCTATTCCTGCAAACACGACGTTTCAATCCCTCAACAATCCAGCAGGTTCCGGCTGGACGTGTATCACGCCCGCCGTCGGCGGCACAGGCACCATCTCCTGTAGCAACCCGGATGTCGCTAAAGCAGCTTCCACCACTTTTACGGTGGCGGTCGCCGTAAACACCGGCGTCGCGGCCGGTACCGTGATCACCGACGTGATTGACGCCACCTCCGGCACCAACGACCCCATTCTTCCCAACAATTCAGCCACCGTGCAGACCACCGTCGGCCTCTCGACCACCGCCGACTTGTCGATCACGAATTCCGGCACACCGAATCCGGTCCTCGCCGGCTCCAATATCACTTACACCGTCGTGGTCAAGAACAATGGCGCGGCCACGGCGTCCAGCGTGGTTTTCAGCGAACCGATTCCCGCGAGCACAACGTTTATCTCGGTGGTTCCTTCTCCTGCGGCAGGCTGGACCTGTTCGGTCGTCGCCGGAACCCTCTCCTGCTCGAATCCGAGCGTTGCCTCTGGAGCTTCGACCACGTTTACCGTGGTCCTTAACGTCACCGCCGGCACCGCGGCTGGCACACAAATCGTGGACACCGCCAGCGTCGCTTCGTCGACCACCGATCCCAATCCCAACAACAACAGCGCAACCTCGACCATCGTGGTGGCTACCGCTGGCCAAGCCGACCTCAGCATCACCAGCTCTGCCACACCCAACCCGGTGACCTCCAGCAACAACATTTCTTACACGCAGGTAGTTACAAACAACGGCCCCGCCGTCTCTGGTCTAGCCACCTTTACCGACACCATCCCAACCGGCACCACGTTCGTCTCTTTCACGCCTCCAGTCGGTTGGAATTGCGGAGCCACCATTCCTCCTGTCGGCGGCACAGGAACCATATCCTGCAGCATCGCCACACTAGCCCTGAACGCCACAGCAAGTTTTCCGCTGGTGGTCAAAGTAAATTCCGGCACCGCGCCCGGCACATCCATCTTGAATACCGCCAACATCAACATCCCGTGTGCGGCGGCCAGCGATCCCAATTGCTCAAACAACTCCGCATCCACGAGCGTAACCGTCGCTTCGCCGACTCAAGCCGACGTCGCCATCTTGAAAACGGCTTCGCCCGAGCCTGTCAATCAGAACACCAACATCACCTACGCCTTGCAGATCACCAACAACGGCCCCGCTTTGGCCCAAGGCGTTACGGTGAACGATCCTCTGCCCGCGCAAGTGAGTTTCTCTTCTGTGTCCACTACGCAGGGTACCTGCACCTACACGGCAGCTACAACCACCGTGAGTTGCAACCTCGGCTCGCTCAGCGTAGGCGGCCTCGCACTGGTCACCATCAATGCCAGCGCGACAACTTTCAGTTCCGCCACCCTTTCAACCAACACTGCCACCGTCTCGGCCACCACCGGCGATCCCAATCTTACCAACAACACTTCATCCTCGATCTCGACAATCGCCGCTCCCACAGCCGTGCAGCTGGTCTCCTTCCGGGCCGCTCCGCTTCCAGAAGGCGGCGTTTTGCTCGAATGGAAGACGCGCGAGGAAGTTAGAAACCTCGGCTTCAATGTCTACCGCGAAGACTCGACCGGCCGTCACCGCTTGAATCCGTCATTGATTGCCGGCTCCGCTCTGATGTTGCGCGGTGGCTTGCCCCAACACGCCGCAAAAAGCTATCAGTGGATCGATTCCGTCGCGTCATCCCCAGCCTCGGCGTATTGGCTGGAAGACGTAGACCTGAGCGGCGCTAAAATCTCCCACGGTCCCGCTGAAATCACCGGGCCCGTCTCGCCGCAACGCGCCTTCGCCGCGGCCAGGCTGCTGACGAATCTCAATCAATCCCTTGCTGCGAACTCGAGCGCAGCTTCGGCTCCGTTCGCGCAGCGCCCGCGCATCTCCGATCCCGAAATAGACGCCGTTCTCCGCGCCGTTCCTCCCGGAATCGAACGTGCGGTGCTTGATCGCGAGCCCGCAGTGAAGATTTCCGTCCGCAGCGAAGGCTGGTATCACGTCACGCGCGCGGAACTGGTTGCCGCCGGTCTCGACCCGCGCGCCAATGCTCGCACACTGCAGCTGTTTGCCGAAGGCGTCGAGCAGCCCCTGCTCATCCTCGGCAATCTGTCAGGCCCGCTCGGCGCCAACGATGCCATCGAATTCTACGGCACCGGAATCGACACCCCGTATTCCGACGCCCGCGTCTATTGGCTCGTAGAAGGCCGCGAAGCCGGCAAGCGCATCTCTCAGCTAGCGACCAACTCTTTCAGCGGTCCCGAGCCAACCAGTTTCCCCTTCACCGTCGTTCGCCAGGACCGCACCACGTATTTCGCCGCTCTGCTCAATGGCGAGGACCAGGACAATTTCTTCGGCGCCGTCGTCACCAGCTCTCCCGTTGACCAGGAGCTCGACGTCGTGCACTCTGCGCCGTCCGGCCTGCCCGTAACGCTGGACATCACTCTGCAAGGCGCCACCGAAGGCCAGGATCACTCCGTCTCGGTCTTGTTCAACGGCAGCTTCCTCGGCAACATCGTTTTCGTCGGCCAGCCGCTTTTCAAGTCTACGTTCCCGGTTGATCCAGGGCTACTCCACGACGGCGCCAACATCGTCACGCTCACGGCACTCGACGGCGACAACGACGTCAGCGTCGTACAATCCATCGCGCTTCACTACGCCCATACCTACGATGCCGACGCCAACTGGCTCCGTCTGCAAGCCGCCTCCGGAAGCCACCTGCACATCGCCGGATTCTCCAATTCGCAGATTCGCGTCTTCGACATTACCAATCCACTCGCCATCGAAGAGCTCGCCGGCCATGTTCAGCCCATAACTGCCGGCTTCGCCATCGACGTTGTCGTCTCGAGCTCGTCTTTCAACGGCAGTCCGCGGCGGTTGCTCGCCTTCTCGAGCGACCAACTCTCCGCGCCCGCATCTTTCGCGTTCCATCATCCCAGCGTTCTCCGCGAACGCCAGGAAGGCGCGGACATCCTCATCGTCACACATCCGGATTTTGCCGCGAGTCTCGCTCCGCTAGTGCGCTTGCGCGAAGAGCAGGGCCACATCGTCAAGCTCGTCACCATCGACGAAATCTTCGACGCTTTCCACTTCGGCGAGCGCACTCCCTACGCGCTCCGCGACTTTCTCCTGTTCTCGCAGCGCAACTGGAGACGCCATCCGCAGTCCATTCTTCTGGTCGGCGATGCCTCGCTCGATCCGCGCAATTTCCTCGGCTTCGGCGATTTCGACTTTGTCCCTACGCGCCTGGTCGACACCGCGGCGCTCAAGACCGCTTCCGACGACTGGTTCACCGACTTCACACAAACAGGCTACGCCACCGTTCCCATCGGCCGCTTGCCCGTTCGCACCGCGCCAGAAGCCGATCTGGTGGTCTCTAAGATCGTCAACTACGAACGCGGAGCCTTTGCCGGCGCATGGAACGCCAAAGCTCTGGTCGTAGCGGACCAGAACATCGGTGACGATTTCGCCACCACCTCTACCTCCATCGCCGATTCGCTCAAAAAATCGTTAACGGTCACCCGCATCATCTCGGGCAATGTTGACCCGCAAACTGTGAAGCAGCAGCTTCTTGATTCCATCAATCAGGGACAAGTCCTTGTGAACTACGTTGGCCACGGTTCAGTCGAGCAATGGTCCTTCTCCGACCTGTTCGACAATTCTGACGCCGCAGCGCTGCAAAACGGCAATCGCTTGCCCGTTTTTCTTCTGATGGATTGCCTCAATGGATTTTTCCAGGATGTTTACACCCAGAGCCTTGCGGAAACTCTGCTCCTCGCCAAGGACGGCGGCGCCGTCGCCGTCTGGGCCTCCTCCGGCTTCACCGACGCCGGTCCGCAAGCCAGCATGAATCGCGCGCTAATTCAGACGCTCACCAGCAATCCCAATGTGCTTCTCGGCCACGCCATCCTCGCCGCAAAAAAACTCACCGGCGATTCCGACGTTCGCCGCACCTGGATTCTTTTCGGGGACCCCGCAATGCGCATTCACTTTGCGCCACCTGCACCATCACATCCATCTCACAGGGAAGGAAGGTCGGACCGCGACGATCGTCCCGTGTCCAAGCGACTCCAATGAAAAAACCCAGAACTGTTCCATTCGCTGCCGCAGGCGCGTTCCTCTCGTTGTTGCTCGCCGCCGTCGGACATCGCATGGACCTCGCCGTCCCCGCGATCCGCCTCGACCAACAAGTGCTCTACAACTGGATCACGTTGATTCTTTCGCCGGCTTCCTTTCTCCTGCGCTTGCGCAATCCCGATGGGCCGATCGTCCCCAGTTTCTTCTTCGCCACCGCCGCCATCGCGCTCAACGCCTTGTGGTACGCCTCGGTTCGCACCATCTACATGGTCGTAGCGCAACCTGCAAACCTGCGCCCATCGGTCACTTCACCCGCCTTAGCCGTAGCTGCTGGCTCGTCACGTCCGCTTCGGTCAGGTCCAGGCTCTCTGTCCGATCAGCTCGCCGATCGTTGCGAACACCGCCTCTCCGCCGAACAGCCTGATCCCTCTGGCGTCGAAGACGCAGGCGC
>Ga0207151_1147_pt1 | contig 15967 bp, 16 predicted proteins | sample Alteio_BWMinHeat_29_FD_153523 | JGI IMG/M metagenome (GOLD analysis project Ga0207151, IMG submission 153523) | Enriched cells from forest soil in Barre Woods Harvard Forest LTER site, Petersham, Massachusetts, United States -... | ecosystem: Environmental > Terrestrial > Soil > Temperate forest >... | reverse complement strand
ACCGTCATGAATCAGGATACGCAACCGGCAGCTGGCCGCTCTATAGATACCTTGCTGGCCAAATACTCCGAAAGTCATCTGAATCCGGTGAATGAAGTGATTCATTTCATCTGCGTGCCAGTCATCGTCTTCACGCTCCTGGGTTTGCTGTGGGCGATCCATCCGTGGCTGGCGCTGGCGGTGGCGCTGGCCTCCATGCTCTACTATTTTTCCTTATCGGCGCCGCTCGCGTTCGGCATGCTGCTGATGTCGGCCGCGATGCTGGCGCTGCTCTACGTCTTGCCGCCCGGCCTGGTGCTGCCGCTTTCGATCAGCGTGTTTGTGATCGCCTGGATAGGGCAGTTTATCGGCCACAAGATCGAGGGTAAAAAACCCTCTTTTTTTGACGATTTGCGTTTCCTGCTGATCGGCCCCTTGTTTGTCCTGGGCTTCTTGTACCGCCGCCTGCATATCGCCTATTGATGCGCAGGGATAGTCGCATTGATTCGATGAAAATCGCCATTTTTGGTGCTGGTTCGATCGGCATATATATCGGCGCTTCACTGCTGGCCGCCGGCGCCGATGTGCTGCTCATCGGCCGCTCCCGCATGCGCCAGCAGATTGTCAGCCAGGGTTTGCTGTTGAGCGATCTGGAAGGTCGCCGGCAATGTTTTGAGGGCGAGAATTTCCCGTATCAGGAAAGCACTGCCGCACTGGCCGAAGCCGATCTGATCCTGGTCACCGTCAAGAGCGCCGACAGCGCTACGGCGGCGATCGCGATTGCTGAACACGCCAAGCCGTCAGCGCTGATCGTCAGTTTGCAAAACGGCGTCGGTAACGTTGATACGTTGCGCAGTTTGTTGAGCGGCTGGCAGGTGCTGGCGGCGATGGTGCCGTTTAATGTGGTGCAGATGGAAGGCAATCGTTTTCATCGCGCCAGCGGCGGTGAACTGATGATTGAGAAAAATGCCAGGCTGGAGCCCTGGCTGGCGCTATTTCGCCAAGCCCATTTGCCGTTGCAGCTATGCGACGATTTCGCGGCTGTCCAGTGGGGCAAGCTGTTGCTGAATTTGAATAATGCGCTGAATGCGCTGTCCGGCCTGGCGCTCAAAAGTCAGTTGTCGCAGCGCGCTTATCGGCGCTGCCTGGCTTTGTTGATTGAAGAAGCGCTGGGTTTGCTGCATGCCGCAGGGATTCGTCCGGCCAGGATCGCCAGGGTTGGGCCGCGGCTGTTGCCGGCCTTATTGCGTTTGCCCGACGCCATTTTCAAGCGGGTTGCGGCAACCATGCTGAAAATCGATCCTGAGGCGCGCTCTTCGATGTGGCAAGACTTGCAAGCGGGGCGTCTGACGGAAGTCGATTATTTGAATGGTGCGATTGTCCGCCTGGCCGAATCTCTGGCGCGCGATGCTCCCGCCAACCGACGTATCACGGCGCTGATTCACGCCGCTGAACAAGGCAGCTCGCAACCGTGGTCTGGCGATGCGCTGTATCGCGAGTGCGGCGGCAAGGATTTGTTGAAATAGCGGAACGGAAAGAACCAGGCCTGACTCGAAGCAAAGTCGTCGCCGCAGAGATCGTCCTGTTTATTCAGCTTGTTACTCAAGCAGTTACTCAACTTGTCACGAAAGGTCCGATATGGGGAAATTTCCAGGCGCACTTATGCTGTTGCTGGCTTTTACGTCCTTGGTTCACGCGCAAGACCAGCCTATGCCGCGACCCGAGCCGGGAGTGGGGCTGGAGGGACATCCGGACGCCAGAAATGACAGGCGTCAGGATTCGGGGCAGGATTCGGGTCAGGATTCTTATTACGACGGAACTCGCCGCATTGGAACCCACAGCGTAATGCGTTGCAAGGATGGGACAATGCGCAAGGCGCGTACCGATGCCTGCCGTGGTCACGATCACGCACCCAAATGAAAGCCAGTCTGAGCAGGTAAGTACAGCGGGTGAGGGCGCTGATATATGAATATAAAATATCTGTTATCAGTTAAATAAAGCAGACACGAATGCTGCGTCGCCATATAGTTACACCTGTCTCCTCCAACACCTCCTAAGGTTTGGATTCAGCCCGCAACCGCAAGGTGAGCGGGCTTTTTTTTGCCTGTGCAATACGTATCTGGCATCGGATCTTGTCCGCCGGATGCTTTGACGCTGTTGCGAGCATCGCTTAAAAATTCATGTAAATCAAAGGCTTGGGGTTTTTAGCATGAGGTTATCAACAGGCTTGCACACATTTTCTGTGGGTAACTTGGGAGCGCAACGAACAACTCTGTTGTGCGGACAAAAAAAAGCCCCGCAGGCGGCGGGGCTGGTGGATCAGGCTAGCGGCGCTTTGTTTTCAGAAACGCAGGAACGAGCCGCCCAGTTTTTTGTAAGGAGCGCTCCAGACGGCTAGTACCTTGTCCAGCAGGCTTGGCTGCTGTTTAGTCAGATTCTTGCCATGGAAATGCATATCAGGGCGAGCTTGAGCTTGCATCGCGCGTGTTGACAGCGGCAGTGGAGGAGAGATGCTGGCCATGATGTTCCCTTTCAATTGATCGTCTATGTTGCATTGCAGTATAGATAATCTGAAACGGCTAATCCAATTTCGCTTTCACATACTTGCCATACCGTTTGTGAATATCAGTCAGATCTGGCCGTATGAATACGGTCTTATATCGGGGTTGCATAAGCATATAGCTAGCATATTGGCAGTTGGCAATTTTCGTGCTGTAATGCAGCAAGCCGCATCGTCGCAGAGTAGTGCGGTGTTGTTGGATATAACCCCTACTGTGGAAACGGAGAAAATCATGAAAAAACTGACAGGTCTGGCACTGCTCGCTTGCTGCTTTATTTTTAACCCGGCATTTGCCGCAAATTCGCAACAAAGCAAGATGGCAGCGTGCAACAAGGATGCCACCGGTAAAACCGGGGACGACCGCAAAGCCTTCATGAAAGATTGTCTGAGCGCAAAACCGGCAGCGGCCGCTCCGATGTCGCAGCAAGAAAAAATGAAAGCATGCAATACCGACGCCACCGGTAAGAAGGGTGACGATCGCAAGGCGTTCATGAAGCAGTGCTTGTCGAAGCCAAAGGCATAAGACGTTTCTGTAACGGCAATTCCGGCAGCCCCATTTCAAAAGCCTCGTTTTAGACGGGGCTTTTTTCATTTTGTTACCAAATTGCATACTCGTTGCGGGAATTAATGTTTACTATGCAAAGTCGAAACCAAGCTCGCACTTTTTAAGGAAACCCATATGATGAAAAAATTAGCGCTCACCCTTACTCTTGGCTTGGCTTGTGTTGCCGCTCAGGCTGCTGCCGATTGGCAACCGGTTGGCTCCAGCGATACTGCAGAGCTCAAGCTGGACCAGAATTCGATCAAGGAAACCAAGGGTATCCGCGAAGCATGGTCCATGTGGAACTTCAAAGAGGCGCGCAAGAATGATGGCGACGCCAAGGTATTGCCAACCTTTAAGTCGTATCAGGATTTCACTTTATACGATTGCAAAGCCAAGACCTTGAGCCTGAAGCGAGAGATCCTGTTTGCTGACGCTGACGGCGCCGGCGCCAAGGTGGATCACAGCGACGCCTTGAAAAATTCGACTTATGCTGCGCCGGCGAAGGATTCGGTCGCCGAAGTCATGATGAATTTCGTTTGCGCATTCCCTCTTCCTACCAAGTAATTGCAGCGCTTCAAATCAGCAGGCAAGCGGGCTTAGGCCTGCTCTGCGGCTGATAGCAGCTGCCTTATCACGCGTTTGCCTTTCTGCATTAAATGCTGATGGGCTCCAGCGCCTCGTCGAAAACGCAAAACTCATTCTTCCCAGCCCGCTTGGCTTGGTACATGGCGATATCGGCCTGCGACATCAATTGCGAAGTGGAGATGCTGGCGCCGGAATACAGGGCAATGCCGATCGAGGCGCTAAGTTCGAGTATCGTGCCGGCGATATTAAAAGGTATGCCGATCGCCGCCAGCAATTGCTGAGCGACGCCAACTGCCGCGCTGCGGGCATCGTTGAGATCCGTCAACAGAACGACAAACTCGTCGCCGCCGAGGCGCGCCACAGTATCGGTGGCGCGGCGTTCGTCCAGCAGGCGCGCCGCGATCTGGCACAGGATGGCGTCGCCGGCGTCATGTCCGTATTCATCGTTGATTGGCTTAAAATCATCGAGATCGCAAAACAGCAAGGCAAAATGCGTGCCGTCGCGTTGGGCACGCGCCAAAGCCTGTTGCAAGCGATCTTCCAGCATAGCCCGGTTGCATAAGCCGGTGAGCGCGTCGTGATGCGCCATGAACGCCATGCGCGCCTCGCTCGCCTTGAGCGCCGTTTCTTTTTCACGCAGCCGTTCCACCAGATAATTAAAACCCAGCACCAGGCCGCCGACCTCATCCTGGCGCTTGACCGGCAGCGGCGCCAGCTGGCGCTTGCCATCTGCCATTTCACGCATCGCATGCGCGGCGTCGGTCAGAGGCCGCAAGGTGCGCGGCAACAGCAACATCAGTACTGCAATCATCCCGATCACTATCAGCAGCGTGTTCTTCAGGTAGAAACCAAGCATTTCCATGATCGGGTGAAACACCTCCGCGGTTGGCATGCGGGCGACGACAAACCATCCGGTGCTCGGCACCGTCACCATGGCCGATAGCTCTTCGACGCCCTTGGCGTTAATCGTTATGCCAGTGCCGCGATAACCGGCCATGGCGCGATCGTGCAGCAGATTCACGCCAGGCGCCGGAGTCGGCTGTAACACCATGGACGGGTCGCTGGCGCCGACGAACAGCTTGTCGGCCGGCGACACTAAAAGAAAGCCGCCGCTGAAGCCGAGCCGGGTTTCTTGCAAGCGATCGAGAAAGCCGGGTGTGTTGAGCACCACCACGCCCGCCAGCACCGCCACTACTTGCCTGGCGGCGTCGCGTACCGGCGCCGCCATGATCAAGATCGGTTCGCCGTTGGCGCGTCCACGCTGCGGCTTGCCCATCACTGGGGAATCGGCATGCAGCGCCGCCTGAAACCAGGCGGTATTCGAAAAAACCAGACTGCTGCGCCCAGCCACCGTCGGATATTCCGCCAGCAGGCCGCTGCCGTCCGGCCGTAGCACCAGCAGACCGCTGTTAAACAAGGGATTCACCCGCTGCCGTTCCCGAATCCAATTGAACAGTTTTTCCGGCTGCGACAATAGTGCGGGCGGTAGTGCGGAGCTCAATTCTGCTATCAGCGCCTGGCGCGCCTGGATGCTATGGTCAATGTCGCGGGCTATATAAGAGGCAATCGATAATTGCTGGGCTGCCGCCTCGTCGCGCAAAAGCCCCTGTGCGTAAGGTAATGCAAAAAACATACGCAACATGACACCGGCCACGATAATCAACACACCGAGGCCGATCAGACGGAATTTTATGCTTTGGAAAATTGCCATGGGGGAATGATACAGAAATCGGCAGGACCGCAGTGAGGCCACCCGCAACCATTAACGGTAGCCTATTTCTCCGTCTTGGCCGCCAAGGTTTTTGCTATACTCCTGCCTTTAATGCAAACTTGAACGCGCTGACGTATGCCTGCAGGTAGTATGGATGCCATAAATCCCTTGTTTTTAATCGGAGATTTGAGCAAATCTGTAGCAAATGAAATGTTAAAACGCATGATTTAGCATGAGCAAGAATGGCCGATGAGGTGTGGGAAAAACCTTTAAGTCATTGGGTTTATTGCGTTAAGTTGTCAAAATCAAGGACTTATTCCACTCCTTGAATTTCCCTGTCTCGCCATAGTTCAATGGATAGAACGAGTGCCTCCTAAGCGCTAGATACAGGTCCGATTCCTGTTGGCGGGACCACCCCATTTTTCGGAAATCGCATTAAGTCGCCGCGAGCCATGTATTTAAAGGCTTTTCGGCCGATTTTGGTCAGCGCCGGATTTCGTAAAATACCGTAAAAAAGCACTAATTGCTGATTGCGCCTCCCCCAGATTTTCCCCGTCATCTCCCCATTCATGGTGTAATCGCTATTTTTTCCGGCAAGAGCGGAACATATGGCATCGATCGTAAAAAGTCCAGGTGGCTGGCGAGTACAGATTTCAATCAAAGGGAAGCGCGAATCAGCAACGTTCGTCACTAAGGCGCAGGCGCAAGCGCAAGCATGGAGTGATCGACGTGGCATTATTAGGCATTATTCGACGCTGGCACCTTCGTGACCAAGTCCCATTGAGGGAGATCGGCAGACGTTTGGGCATCTCCAGAAACACTGTCAGACGTTACCTACGCTCTGATGCCATAGAGCCTGCGTATCCAAGTCGACGCACTCCGAGTGCTCTTGATCAGTACGCCTTTAAGCTCTCATCCTGGCTTAAACCCAAACCACTAAATCGCGGAAGCAGCGCCGCAGCATCCTTTTGCAAGGATCACTTAGCCGAACATGGGCGAAATTTAGGCGAAAACGGAGACCTTTTGAGCCATCGCCAGACTTCGCAGTTTTTGTAACCCCTAGTAGTTATGAGGTCTGCGGCGGTCTGGTATGATTTTTAATGGTGGAGGCGGCGGGAATCGAACCCGCATCCGCAGTGCGGGACGATGCGCAATTGCCCCCCACGCCTTTCCGCTAAATAGGGTGCTTTTGAATCAAATTTGCACTACGGCGAAAATTAAGCCCGGCGTGGCAGCGAGCCAGACCGGGCATTTTCTAAATTCACGCATTTCGACGCATGCTTGGGTGCCGTTCTTGAGTCGGTTGGACTAATCGGCCCGATCAAGGCGTTGTTACATCCCCGCCAAATTCTTTTAGTGCCCCGTCCAGGTCCTTTAATTGATTTCCGATTATTTGCATGGTGATGAGCCTGCGCGACAGGATCCGCGCAGCCTCCTGCATGTCGACCTTGCTGGTTTTGACGGCCAGGCGCAGATCTGCGGCGTCGCGCAATAGCTTATCGGTCACCAGGGCGGGAGTGAAGCTTTCGACGTGTCGCATCCCCGCGTATGCGGCAGAATAGCGATTCAAGTCTGCCTGGTCCATATAAGCCAAGGCTTGATTGGCAATCGCCGTATCCCATGCGCTGGTACGATTGAGCGCAGTGTCGATTGACATATGCGTGGCTTCCTGAGCGAGTTTGTTCAGCTGTTCGGCATCAATGCTGCCGCCCTTGCTCAAGTGATCGGTCAGAGTATCCACGATGGCCTGCAGTTTTACTTCATTCTCCGCATGGGCTTTGCGCAAGTTTGCAACATACGTCCAATTTTCCCTCAGTTCCGCTCGAATATTTGCCGAGGCCATATTCGCTGCCGCCTTGTGGTGAATCGTCACCACAACCTGCTCCAGCGCCAGCGCCGTCAGGATGGAGACGACGATCATCACGTAATGAGACGCAAATTCCTTGGCGGAACTGGTCACTTTTTCTGGTAGTTCAAAATGCATGCTTAGCCCCTGACGAAGAAAATAAAGTGCAATCATGAAAGCCGATCATTTTCACTGCGGCAACTTGAGCCGAGCAATATAATCCAAAATGCACAGTCGCGCAGAGCTACTTTCCGCTTGGCAAGCAGAGCTAAGATAAATTGAGATTTAGCAATCGATAACAAGTTATATTTTATGGAATACATTCTGCTGGCAGCTCTTGTTCTTTTTGTAATCGGATGGCTTGTCTTGGTTGAATCTCTTTTTAAAGCGCTGGCGAACCGCCATCCAGAAAAATATGAGGATATGGGACGACCTACGACGTATGAAAAAAATCCTGTTCACACGGAGGTGTTGATTCGATTTCTATTTTCCCGCGACCATGAATGCCTTGGCGATCGCGCACTTTCGATTCAAGTGAAGCTCATGCGAACTTGGTTGGTAGTGGCGTTGGCGGGCTTTATTTCACCGTTATTGATACTGCTCTACCAAGGCTTCTTTCCAGAGAACTAATTCCTCTATAGGCCCGACGAGCATGTATTTATGTCCGAGATTCTAATTTGATGTTCGAGTCGGCCTGGCCTAGTAAGTCGCTACCAAAGCTGCGCCCGTAGGGCTTTCCGTTACTTCAGTCGGATTGGTATATAACGAACAAATCCTGCCCCCGCAACCACCACAGCAGACCGGACCGGAGACTCGTTCTAAATATTGAAAAATCGAACCCGCGTCTAGGCCCAAGCGATGCTCGCTCTATCCATTGCGCAGCTAGTGACAATCTAGCATCAAAACAAAATAAATTCCGGGAAAAGTTGAATGCTATGAATTTGCTACAGCAAATAGTGAGAGGCAGAGCTGGCGCGGGTTTCCAGTCTCATTCCACGCCGTGAACTAACGGATGGCAGGTAAAGTGACCTGTAGAGCGATAGCCCAGCATCCGTATGTAAATATCCATCCGGGTTACAGCCAAGTCTCACCTTGGCACTATTACAGTCGCCCTAACGCCGTCAAAGTGGCCGGATTTTAAAGACTATCGTGTATTTCTCAATACAGACTTCCGCCTAAGGTCTTCGGTCGTTTCCCCATTCCCATCATGTCGCCAACCCGGTGGCTTCAGTAAGTATGTCAAAACTTCTCGTGCTGTTCGCGCCATTTTCAGATCATGAGCTAGCTTTCTCCACTCGTCGAATTCGATGACGAGCAGATTGTAAGTTTTGACAGGCGTTACTAATCCGAAATGACATGGCACATCGGCTCTCTCGCTGATGTACGTACCAAAGAGGCGATCAAAGATAATCAGCACGCCGCCGTAATTTCCGTCTAGATATTCTAGATTCGACGCATGGTGCACGCGATGAGCCGACGGCGTGTTAAGCAGCCACTCCAACGGTCCAAGGCGTGGAATCCAGGTTGCGTGAATCCAGAACTGATATAAGAGATTGAGCGACAACAACATCATGACAATACGCGGTGGCATGCCGAGCAACGGGGCAAGCATGAAGAACAGTAACGAGCCCGTAAGACGCCCGGTCCATCCAAAACGGTATGCTGCCGACAAATTGAGCTGATTGGGTGAATGGTGAACAGCATGGGTACACCAGAACCATCGCACTCGGTGCGCCATGCGGTGATACCAATAATAGAAGAACTCTTGCCCGACAAAGCATGCAAGCCAGCCACTCCAATGGAACATCGGCAACGTCCATAGCCGATGTCGCCAGAACCAATCCATCATATCAATCCAAAACAGCAATGGGAGCAACCAGTGCAATGGATATTCGCGGATTAGGAAATCGACCACTGATACGCAAGCCGCCTTCCAGTCATAAGCATCTCTCCCTAGCGTAATCGATAGTACGATTGCTTCGACGATTGAAGACAGCAGGACTATGACGACAGAAAATTTGAGGATTGTGGACAAAACGCTCATGGTGCTTCACCAGTAAGGGGATATAGAGAAGCGTAACGCTGAGATTTTTCTATGGCAATTAGTTTGGGACGAATATCGCAAGAAGTCAGCTACCTAAAAGGGGCAATGTGGGACCAGCGGACCACCATATTCAGCTGGAGACTAATTTGTAGTATTTTTAATGCTTCTCCCCATTTTTTACGAAATTTATATGTATATTATTGATTTTATTGACTATTTGATTCCTGTTGGCGGGACCAAGTCCCTTTTCTCTGATTCCCTCATAAATCGCCGTAAGTCACATAAAAAAATAATGTAGGCTCAAAACGGTTTAATGGCTTGAAGATAATTGAGCATGAAAAGATTTACTTTTGATAGCGATGGCGTCTGCCTGTCTTACCTCGATTCCGGCGTCGACGCACCGTTGTTGCTGGCAATGCATGGGCACTTTGGCTGCGCCCGCAATTTTTCGCCTTTGACACAGGCACTGGCGCAGGACTATCGCGTGGTCGCGTTGGATCAACGCGGTCATGGCTGGAGTCAGCATCCAGAAGATTGCTCCAGAGGCGCCTATGTCAAGGACGTACACAACCTGGTCAGGCATCTGAGTCCGAAACGCCCGCTGTTTTTACTAGGACATTCGCTTGGCGGAGTAAATGCCTACCAATTCACAGCTCAGCATCCCGATATGGTTAGTGCATTGGTGGTGGAGGACATAGGCGTGCAGGTCTCCCCCAAGATAGGGTTCGCTGCCGACTGGCCGCATCGTTACGCCAGCTTGCCCGATTTGCTGGAACTACTGACCGACAAGGGGCTAAGTGGCGATCGGCATTTCCTGGATAGCGCTTGCGAATATGACGATGGCTGGGGTTTTCGTTTCAACCCGCATTGGATAGCCCGCTCCGAGCAAGCTTTGACTGGCGACTGGCGCGGCGATTGGCTGCAACTGCAATGTCCTACGCTGCTGTTGCACGGTACGCGCAGCAGGGTCATGCGAACGGAAGATGGACAGTGGATGCGGGCTAATCATCCCAATTGCACCTATCTCGAGTTTTCCGCCGGCCATACTATCCATGACGAGTTGCCCGATGAATTTGCCGACGCGGTCAAGAGCTTCTTGCGCGCCAAGGCTTAACCGCAGAGCGGCAAGCTCCATGATCATTCACTTTGTTGATGGGCTCTCATTGTCGATCGCTGTTTATTTTTTCGGGAGGTGGTGGGAGATGATCGCTTACTGACTAAGTTGACTATGAATGCCGGTTGAGTCTGCCTCTTGGCACCCGACAAATTCGCATCGTATTTTTTTCCATCCGCACCAAAATATCTGATGTGATGCTCGTTGGACTCGTTTGTGCCATTTGGCAAGTGATCTGGATCGCCCGGATGATGTGGATCATCCGGGCCATGATGCTCGAATGCCATATGAATGTAGTCCATGCCCGGATCGTATGAAGCATGAATTTTCGCCCACCAAAGTTTGCCATCACCGCCTTGATACCTCAGCCATTCTTGCTTGTCTTTTCTGCAACTGGTGATCCATAGCGGATCATGAGTACTTTGTGCTGGCGTTCCGCATAACTCACAATCACTCGATTCGAGATGCGCTACACATTTTCTTCCGTCACCTGCCGCGTAGCTCAGTTCCGTCGCGTGTTTAAGTTTTTGTGGGGGCGCCGTCTGAGCCGCCACGGGCAAGGAGGCCAACAAAATAAGAAGCGCTGGTAAAGGATTTTTCATGAAATCACCTTTCGAAAGCGAGAGAATTGAGCACATCTGCGGAGCTGGCCCGGTTCCACATTCGACATCGCGTTATCTATTTGTACTGATGTTGACAGATGATACAAATTGGCACTAAGAACAAAAAATTATATGGAAGTGGCCGTTTGTAACGAGACGATCATATGGCGGTGTCATGCACAAAATTTTGGCATGGTCACGCGAAGCCGCTGAAAAGTTGGCGCCGTTGCCGTTAGGTATTTATAAATTTTTCTAAAGCCGATCTGGAGCATGGACAAATTTCATCCCGATTACTAAGATGAATTAATGTCATTTTTTCTACAGTTTCGGTTTTGGGAGTTCGCTATGGACGCGCATATCGAAGAAGAATTGGTTAACGAGTACATCAATAGAGTTCAAGCATTGGCAGTCCTGGCTCTGTACGGACAAAATGTCGACGCATCCATTCAGTCCGTCATCAGCGAAGCATGTTATTTCCTCTTTCGTCAGAGATCCGATGCGACGGCGAATCTCTTGGCATTCAAAAGCCGATTGACAAAAATGGCCGATGTCGCGCATTACAGCCTGCCGGAATACAAAAAACCGTTGGAATATGCCGCTTCACTGGTTGCCATTAATTAACTTTAACGAAATAAATCAGAAGTCTTCGGCTATACGCCCAGGAGTTTGATCTCTACAAGTCATCGACTACATCGCGTAGCAAGGCATAACGAATCGATGCCTGATCCGTGGTGTTGAAGCCGAGCAAGGGATGGGCCGGATAGCGATATTCCGGCCTTTTTTTTGACCCCGTGTCAAAACGTATCGACGCACCAAGCGCCTGGCTATATTCAAAGAGAGGCATTCAATGAAGGTCGATCTGATAGTGACCACTGCCCAAGACTCACCGATAATTTGTATGCAACCGGAAGGAAATGAGTCAGTTGACAGTACAACGTTTGCGCCATTCATTCTTATTTGCGGCAACTGCACAGCATTAATCTTGTTTGATTTCTATTGTGAAACTAAAGCGCACATATTTAAGGAACGCGCGGGGGAAGGTTGGACCGGCAACGGTCGCGACTGGAATTCCGTTGCGGAAGTCGTCATCGCGGAACAATTGCCTCAATTGGCCGACGCATTCACCTTCGATTCCGGCGCCAGTTTTTTTGCGATTGCCGGAACAAAGACGAATTTGACGGTGCTAGGCCATGCGTTAAAAATCGTTTTCGATGATGATCACATTCTCCGGGACATTCTGTTTCGTGCCAGGTTGCAGGACTAGCCGTCCAGAGCGGGAACTATTCATATCCCAAGCGCTGATCTTTAAATAATGGCTTTCCCCGGCAGCGCGGACACTTCCGCCAGGCGGATTTCTATCGTTGCTCGGTAAAAAAATAAAGTAGTGCAACAACCGGCAAAGCGAACCCTAACCAGGACGCCAGAAGCCATCCGCCATGAGCAAACGCCAGGCCGCCAAGCGCCGAACCAAGCGCGCCGCCGGCGAAGAAGGTTGCCATATACAAGCCGTTGAGCCGGCTTCGGTATTCAGCCCCCAATACAAAGATCGCGCGGATGCCGGCCGCAACCAGTAATCCCAGGGCGAGCGGCGAGCCATAGGCGCCGATGTGGGTGATGAGGAATGCAGCGGCAACCGCCAGCATCGCGAACGCAGTTGCCGGCTTGCTCCAGCCGCGATCTGCGAAGCGGCCGGCGATAGGCGAGGCGATGGCGCCGGCGACACCGGCTAGCGCGAATAGCGCAATGCCTCCTTGCGATAGCCGGAACTCGGGCCCAGCCAGCAATAGCGGGGTGGTGGTCCAGAACAGGCTGAAGGCAGCAAACAGGCAGGCCTGGTATAAGGCGCGGCGCTGCAGAATCGGCGTGCTTCGCATCAGCTGCGCCATCGAGCTCAGCAATTTTCTATATGAGAGCGTCGATATCGGCTTACGCGGCGGCAGGGTTATTCTCAGCAAGAGCGCCAGCAGAGCCATCGCAGCTGCTGACAAGAAGAACACCGTGTGCCACGAGGTGAACTGGGCAATGAAGCTGGAGACCGGGCGTGCCAGCATGATGCCTAGCATCAAGCCGCTCATGACATTGCCGACCACCTGGCCGCGCACGGCCTCGGGCGCCAGGTGCGCTGCGTACGGCACCAGCACTTGTACCGCTACCGAGGCGAGGCCGATGCAGAGGATCGCCGTGAAGAACGGCAGTGGGTGGGTCGACAGCGCGGCTGCCAGCAGTGATAAGGTGGCGAGTCCAATCAGCGTCAGCACCAGGCGGCGCGTCTCAAGCAGATCGCCGAGCGGGACGATAAACAACAGCCCTGCGCCGTAGCCGATCTGCGTCAGGGTGACGATCAGTCCGGTGGCTGCGGGCGAGAGGCCTAGCGCCGCGCCTATCGGTCCGGCGAGCGGCTGAGCGTAATAAATATTGGCGACGATTAGTCCGCAGGCAAACGCCAGCAGGAGTATCATCCAGGCCGACACAGCCTGCTCCGGTTTGATGTCGGCGGTCATTGCGGTTGTGGTCATTGCGCGTCCTAAAAAAAGGGAATGGGGAATGAATATTTCCTAAATGGGTAAAAAAATCAGATGAGTGTTTTCATTGCGATATCCACCAGCACCGCCATCTCATCCCGGCTCCGGCCAGTCTTGCCGACCAGGCGCATGCCTTGAATCAGGCAGAGCATGAGCCGGGCTGTTGCCGCGCCGTCAACGTGCGGCGGGATCGAGCCATCCTCCTGGCCTTGCCGGATCAGCTCGCCAACGTACATTTCATTTCTGACCAGTGCGGCAGTGACCCACTGCGCGACTTCCTGGTCAAAAATGGCCAGTTCCGCAGCGCTGCCGCCGACCAGGCAGCCCTGACGGCCGGCGGCGCCATGCGATGCATCAGCATAAAAGGTCAGCGCCAGACGAAGCCGTTCTCTGCCCGTGGCGCCGATGCCGACAGCCGCCCGCAACTGCGCATCGCGCACGGTTTTGTAGCGATCAAGCGCTGCCAGAAAGACACTTCTTTTGTCCTTGAATGCCTTGTAGACGCTGCCCGACGCGAGTTGCATGGCATGCGTCAGGTCGCACACCGAGGTGGCGTGATAACCGCGCTCGCAGAATATCCGAACCGCTTTGTCGAGCGCCTGGTCCATGTCGAACTCGCGCGGCCGGCCGCGGCTGCGCGAGATATGGGCAAGTTTTGAGGAGGGATCTGACATCCGCTGATTATGGAAACGTTTGTTTCCTAAGTCAAGAAATGAAACAAAATCCATCGGCGTTGATCAAACCGCCGCTGCGCGACATTCGCGCAGAGCTTGACTTGAGACGTCGGCGTCGATCAAGCTGCATAAGCAAGTGGCCAAGTGTTTAAACAATAGCAATACAGAAAGTCGTTATGTCAAAGAAAAAAGAAGTAATTTGGAGTTTTGCGCTGGCATGTACGTTTCTTTGCTGGCATCCCCTCACTCAAGCTGCCGATGCCTCGACTGTGCCGCCATTGGCGCCGGCGCTCGATAACAGCTATGTCTCGGCGGCACTCGGCAACGGCATAATGTACGGCACCAGCGTGGACACCCAGAAGCCGATGCGTTGGCGCGCTGCGGAAATCAGGTTCGGGCCGGCCATCGATCTGTTCGGGCTGGCTGCCGGCGGACATCTGCCAGCGGGCGCCAGCACCCGGCTTGATTATGTGTATTACAACGAAGGCCATCCTGACAACAATCACCGCGACGGTTATGCCGCGCAGATGGTCTACCGCCAGAAACTGCACCCCGGTTTTGACCTTGAACTGGCTGCCGGTCCGTATTTCAGCATGAATCGAAGCACCATCAACGGCACGGAAAAAGACGATGCGCGCCTGGGCGGTTTGCTTTCCGTGGCGCTGCTGGCGCGCCTGGATCAATATTCGCCCGGTCTGAGTATCCGGCTGGCGTACAACCATGCGTTGGTGCCGGGCGCGCCTTCGTCGGATGCGTTCCTGGTCGGCATTGGCAAGGAGCTCGGCGCGGCGCATGTGACTGCGGCTGATGCGGATAGCAGTCACGGGCTATGGCTGGCGGCGCTGGGCGGTTTTGCCCAGACCAATCAATCGGGACCGGGCAAGCGGCTGAGTTATGCGCTTGAAGCCAAAAAATACTACGGGCCGTGGGCCGCTTCGGTTTCAGCGATTGAAGAGGGGGATGACGGCGTGCGCGTGAACCGGCATGGGGTTGCCGCGCAGGGCTGGTACGTGCAGCCGATTACCGAGCACTGGGATATCAGCGCTGGCGCCGGGCCGTATCTGGCGGCCAATCAACGCGAATCGGGCGACTGGAAACTCAATGGCTTGTTCAGCTTGCAAGTCGGCCGCGATCTTGGCAGCAGCGTCAGGGGTTTCGCCAGTTTCGGCCGGGTAGTCACCTTCAGGAACAAGAATGACGCCGACCTGATGACAGTCGGAATCATGAAGCGCTTTGATCTGTAGCGTAGCGTTGCGGATGACGCAGCGCCACGGCTGCCGCTCGGTTCAGCGCAGCGTCTCAACCAGTTTGTTTTCGTCCATGCTGCGCCCCAGGACCACCCAGAAAATGCACGCTGGACCTGCGCATGACCATCTGCGCCGCAGCCTCGCTCGGCGGCATCGGCATCTGGTCGATGCATTTCCTGGCCATGCAAGCATATCGCCTGACGGTGCCGATTGCCTACGATGCGGTGCTGACCGCAGCATCGTTGCTGGCTGCGATCCTGATTTCCGGCATTGCGCTGTACCTGGCCGGCGGTCACGGCAAATTCAAGGTATCCGGCTGGCTGGCTGGCAGCCTGCTGGCTGGACTGGGGGTGTGCGTGATGCACTACATGGGCATGTATGCGATGAATCTGCGCGCCACCATGTCACTCAATCCGACCACTGTCGTAATCTCGATCGTCATCGCGATTGCCGCCGCCTCTGCGGCGCTGTGGCTGGCCTTCAATCTGACCCGGCTGCTGCATAGAGTGGTCGCGGCGCTAGTGATGGCGCTGGCAGTG